>OMEK01000106.1_pt1 | contig 36362 bp, 19 predicted proteins | sample 1645351 | NCBI WGS metagenome assembly OMEK01 (sample SAMEA103958146, study PRJEB25191) | human gut metagenome
GGTCTGACGGATTTTATTGTAGTTACGATTATAACAATATATGGCAATTGCACAGGTGCACCACATGAGCAGACAGCGACTGCAGCAACACTTGTGCTTCTTACCGTGGGCATGGCAGCACTGGTAAGAGTATGTAAGCCATTCGATATAATAAGAGTATGTGTATGCGTTGCAATGGCATGCGGAATTGTATTTTCAATGATATTTTTACGCTCATTATTTGCAATGGTTGTATTAAAGGGGCTGGCACTTAATCTTACTGTTATGATGATGGTTCTGTCGCTGCCTCTGTACAGATATGTATGCAGGATGACGGCATGGCTGATAGATTTCTTTGAGAACCATAACCGTCATTTCAGACACCTGCTTAAAGGCTGATATATTAAAAATGTATTACTGCTTATTTAGAGCTTTTTCAGAGAATTCAGTTGTTACAAGGCTGCTGTAAGGAACTGGAGATTTAAGCTCACCAGCCTGCGTAAGAATGTCCTGTAAAAGATTAAAACTGTCTTCGGTGAATACAGTAGAGGTTTTCCATGTATCCTGTGATTTATATCTTTCAACAATTGCGGTTATTGTTGCAATATCGGTTTCTTTAAACTGAGGTGCAATGATGGCCGCAATTTCTGCTGATGAATGTGTATTGACATAATCAAGCCCCTTCTGTGTAGCGTTAGTGAATTTCTGGATTACATCAGGATTTTTCTTGATATAGCTTTTCTTTGCACAATATGCTGTGTAAGGAACATAGCCGCTTTCTACACCGAGCGAGGCGATAACGTGGCCTTCACCCTGCTGTTCAAGTAAAGTTGCAGAAGGCTCAAATTCAACTGTGTAATCACCTATTCCAGATGTGAATGCGGCAGAAGTTGAACCAAAATCAACATTCTGAAGGATTTCAAGGTCTGTTTCAGGCTTAATATTATTCTTCTTCAGAATATATTCAAACAGCATCTGAGGCATACCGCCGGCTCTGCCGCCGATAACAGTTTTTCCTTTAAGTTCAGACCATTCAAAATTATCATTGGCTTCCCTTCCGACAAGGAAATTGCCGGCACGCTGTGTAAGTCCGGCAAAGTTGACAGCATAGTCATCAGAGCCTTCGGCATATACATAGATTGATGATTCAGAACCCATGAATCCAATATCTGCATCACCGGATATTAAGGCTGTCATTACTTTGTCAGCACCAAAACCATTAGTTACGGTAAGCTCAAGCCCTTCGTCGGCAAAATATCCATTCTCAATGGCGACATATTGTGGTGCATAGAATATAGAGTGTGTAACTTCGCAGAGAGTGATTTTTTTAACAGAATTGTCTGTTTTTTCTTTGTTGCAGGCTGTCATTGGAAATGTTGTGACCAGTATGATGGTCATAATAATAAATAATGATATATATTTGCTGAAATTCTTCAATGAAATTCTCCGTTGTAGCTGCTTTTATTGTTATAGTATTATTTTTCTGTAATTTTGTTCCACAAAAGTAATAAAAAGATTGTCATTTAATGAGAAATTATGGTATCATAATAGAAAATTACAGTGTAGATAATTTAATATCTGTATATGGAGGCGCGTTATGTTTAGAAAGAATAAAACAACAGCTAAAGCAGCGTCAGGTAATGATTTGAATACATTGCTTGATGTATTTGATAAGATAATATCTGGTGAGATATCGCATACAGGTGAATCACCGGCTGATATAACACTTTTTGAAAATCCTGAGGTTGCCAATAAGTTTAATGAAGTTGTTGAGACTTATAAGAGATTCAATAATAATTTCGTAATGAGACTTAATGAGGCTATGGAGTCAATTGGCGATAATTCATATGTAAAGAATATGATGGATGAGGTGCAGTCACAGGCTCAGGCTATTGGTGCTATGGGAGAGTCAGGACATAATCTTGAAGAATCTATCAACCACATTAATGTTGCCATGGCTGATATTAAGGACAATACTCATGAGATGCTTGCTGCTACACAGAACAGTACAGCTAATATGAATGAGAGCATTAAGGTTGTTAATGAGTCATCAGAAAAGATTTCGGATATTAACAGACAGGTACAGGAATTTCAGGACAAGATTCATAAGATTGGAGAGATTGTTGATATTGTGAAGAAGGTTGCAAGCCAGAGTAATCTGTTAGCTCTCAATGCTTCTATTGAGGCTGCAAGAGCAGGAGAGGCAGGAAAAGGTTTTGCAGTTGTTGCTGATCAGGTAAGACAGTTATCAAGCAGTACATCAGAATCTGCTGATGATATTGTTAATTATGTAAGGGAACTCAATGATGATATTGGAAGATTGGCAGTATCCATGGATGATACAACTGTTAAGCTTTCAGAAGGTAATTCAAAGGTTGAAGAATCACTTTCAGATATTGAAAGAATGAATAACCAGATGGTTGCAATTAATGATGCTGTTAACGGAATATTCGCAGATATTGATACACAGTCATCTATTACGACAGAATTTGCCAAGCAGGTAGACAGTATTGCGGCAAGCTATGATAAGTTATCTGATAACTGTATGGCTACAGGTACTCATATCTATAAGATTGGCAGATATATTGATACTGCAAGAAGTGATATGTTCAGGTCATTCTCTAATGTTACAACACAGGATATGATAAGAATATTCCAGATTGACCACTTTATCCTTATGTGGAGAGTATATAATAATGCTGTTGGATTTGAAACTCTTAAGGTTACACAGCTTAATAATCCAGATAGCTGCAAGCTGGGTAAGTGGATGAAAGCACAGACAGATACGCGTATTACAGGAAGCAGACAGTTTAAGGATCTTGATGCGGCACACAGACAGATTCATAAATATGCTGTTGATTCTTGGAACGCCAAGGAGTCTGGTAATGTAGAACTTGCACTTGAATACTTCCAGAAGTGCTATGATGCATTTGGTGTATATAGTAATAAGATAGAAGAGTTCAAGAGCTATATGAGAACAATTGGTTATACTGATGAAACTGAAAAAGTGACTTTCAGAAAGTAATTAAAGTGAATGGTCTCCTATGGTGAAGCATAGGAGACTTATTTTAATGTAAGAAGGAATAGAGTGGTTTAGATAATTATAAGGAGATAGCAAACAGAGTATGGAAGAATATAAAGAAAAAGCAAAGGAAATTATGGTTATAGGCCATAAAAATCCTGACACAGATTCAATATGTTCGGCAATATGTTATGCTGATTTAAAGAATAAGATAACCGGAACAGATAATTATGTGCCTAAGCGGGCGGGACATCTTAATGAGGAAACTCATTTTGTACTGAACAGATTCGGTGTAGAGGCTCCGGAATATATTAAAGATGTACGTCCACAGGTAATGAATATAGAGATAAGGCATACAGAGGGAATAGACAGAGAGATTTCGGTGCGCAATGCATGGAAATTGATGGATTCGCTTAATGTTGTAACACTTCCTATTACAGAAGGCAGAAAACTTACAGGTCTTGTTTCGATTGATGACATTGCCAAATCGTATTTTGAAACATTTGATAACAGAGTATTGTCGAATGCTAAGACAAGTTTTGCTAATATTGTTGAAACACTTGGGGGAAGAGTAATTACAGGTGATGAAAGCGAGATATTTGACAAAGGAAAGATGCTTATTGCAGCGGCTAATCCTGATATGATGGAGAGCATGATTGATGAGGGGGATATTGTAATTCTTGGTAACAGATACGAATCACAGCTCTGTGCAATAGAGATGGAGGCAAAATGTCTTATAATATGTGAGGGAGCAAAGGTATCCAATACAATTGCCAAGATTGCAAAGAGCCATAACTGTATTATTATTGAAACTGATTATGATACATATACTGTTGCAAGGCTTATGAATCAGGCAATTCCGGTTGGATTCTTTATGACACCAAGAGACAGAATTGTATGTTTTAAGACAACCGATTATGTTGAAGATATTCAGGAAATTATGACTAAGAAAAGGTTCAGGGATTTCCCTATTGAGGATGAAAACGGTAATTATGTAGGAACTATTTCAAGAAGAAATCTCCTTCGTTCAGGCAGAAAGAAAGTTATTCTTGTTGACCACAATGAGAAGAACCAGGCAGTCAATGGAATTGAAGATACAGAGATTCTTGAGATAATTGACCATCACAGATTAGGACCTATACAGACAATCACACCTGTATTCTTCAGAAACCAGCCTCTTGGCTGTACGGGAACAATTATTTATAAGATGTATCAGGAGACAGGAATTAGTATAGAGCCTGTTATAGCCGGGCTGATGTGTTCGGCAATTATATCGGATACATTAATATTTAAATCTCCAACATGCACACCTGATGATATAGAAGCGGCAATGGAGCTTGCTGATATTGCAGGAATTGACCCTGAAGTGTACGGAAGACAAATGTTTGGAGCTGGAAGTAATCTTGATGAAAAGACAGACAGAGAAATATTCTATCAGGATTTTAAGAAGTTCGCAATTAATGATGTTACCGTAGGCGTGGGACAGGTTAATGCAATGGGACCTGAGGATATAGAGAAGATAAAAGCAAAGGAAGTGCCGTTTATAGATACAGTAACAGGTGATGGCGGGCTTGATGTAGTATATTTTCTTATGACAGACATATCAACGGAATGCTCCTATGTACTGTGTTCAGGTAAAAATGCGGATACAATAATGTCACAGGCATTTGGAGTTGACAAACAGCAGGATACATATATACTAAAGAATGTTGTTTCAAGAAAGAAACAGTTCCTCCCGGCCATTATGGAAGCTATGGAGCAGTAGAGAAAATGGAGAATAGTGATGAAGGCATTACGAAAAGATGATTTCTGCTGGTGTAACAGTGGGAAAAAATATTGTGACTGTCACATGGAATTTGATAGAAAATTAGATAATTTCAAGAGAAAGTTTCATAAGGTACCACCAAGAAATATTATAAAGAATGAAGAACAGCTTGCAGGAATGAGAGAAAGCAGCAAGATTAATATTGCTGTGCTAGATTATGTTGCAGAGAATATTCATGCAGGAATGACAACTCAGGATATAGATGATTTGGTATACCAGAAAACAACCGAGATGGGTGGAATACCTGCACCACTTAATTACGAAGGATTTCCAAAGAGTGTGTGTACTTCAATTAATGAGCAGGTATGTCATGGAATACCATCGCCTCATGATATTTTGAAGGATGGAGATATCATAAATGTAGATGTTTCTACAATATACAATGGATATTTCTCAGATTCATCAAGAATGTTCTGTATGGGAAATGTAAGCGAGGAGAATAGAAAACTTGTAGAAGTTACAAAGAAAGCTGTTGAAATAGGACTTGAACAGGTTAAACCATGGAATTTCCTCGGAGATATGGGGCAGGCAATAAATGATTATGTCAAATCAAATGGTTACTCCGTTGTAGAAGAAATCGGTGGTCATGGAGTCGGACTTGAATTCCACGAAGAGCCATTTGTAAGCTATGTTACGAAGAAAGGAACAGAGATGCTTATGGTTCCGGGAATGATGTTCACAATAGAGCCAATGGTTAATATGGGAAGAGCAAATGTATTCGTAGATGACAATAATGGCTGGACAGTTTACACTGAGGATAAGAAACCATCTGCACAGTGGGAGATTCAGGTATTAGTTACAGAAGACGGCCATGAGGTTATTTCGTACTAATTAGAACATTTAAGAAAAATTGATATGTAACCGCTTTAGTTTTGTATGATATTTCCTGTTAAGCAGACATGAGAATATCACGCGAAGCTATGGCGGTTATTATTTTTGTTGTGATTTTGTGTTGTGATATTATATGAGAAAAAATTTCATTATAAAAAAATAAAATTACAAAAGTCACTTGCATATAAAAAATCAAGGCTTTATAATGTAAAACTAAATGAAAATAAGTAAAAAGGAGAAATAAATGCTAGAGTTAACGAACATAACAAAAGACTATGTGTCTGGCGATACGACAGTTAAGGCACTTAAAGGTGTCTCAATCAAGTTCAGAAAAAATGAATTCGTGTCGATACTCGGTCAGTCTGGTTGTGGTAAGACAACATTGTTAAATATTATTGGTGGATTAGACAGATATACAGATGGTGATTTATCTATAGATGATATATCTACTAAGAAATATAAGGATAAAGACTGGGACACATATCGTAATAACAGAATAGGTTTTGTATTCCAGAGTTACAATCTTATTCCTCACCAGACAGTTTTATCTAATGTAGAACTTGCACTTACATTATCAGGTGTATCGAAGAGTGAGAGAAGAAAACGTGCAATGGAGGTATTAGAGAAGGTTGGACTTGGAGACCAGATACATAAGAAACCTAATCAGATGTCAGGCGGACAGATGCAGAGAGTTGCTATTGCAAGAGCATTAGTAAATAATCCTGACATTCTACTTGCAGATGAGCCTACAGGAGCCCTTGATTCAGCTACAAGTATTCAGATTATGAATATACTTAAAGACATTTCTAAAGATAAATTAATCATTATGGTTACACATAATCCGGAACTTGCAGATAAATATTCGTCAAGAATAATCCGTTTACTTGATGGTAAGGTGGTAGATGATACTAATCCTTATAATGGTAAAGAGTGTGATGATGACAAGGCTACAGATAAGCAGGATTCTAAGAATAATAAATCGGAAGAAACAGGTAAGAAAGCTAAGAAACAAAAGACAAGTATGTCATTTGCAACAGCACTTTCATTAAGTCTTAATAACCTTATGACTAAGAAAGCCAGAACGATATTAACAGCATTTGCAGGAAGTATCGGTATCATAGGAATTGCACTTATCCTGTCACTTTCACATGGTATGCGTTCATATATTCATAGAGTTGAGCAGGATACACTTTCCGGTTATCCACTGACGATTCAGAAGACAGCTGTTGATTACAGTTCGTTCCTTGGAATGGGCGAAGAGAAGAAGATAGAGGATAAACAGCCAGGAAGAATATATTCTAACAGTATGATGTCGGATATGATTAACAAGATGTTAACATCCGTTACCGTAAATGATTTAAAGAGTTTTATGTCATATATTGAAAGTGATGAATCAGGCATTAAAGATTTAACAAATGATATTCAGTATTCATATGATGTGGACTTAAATATTTATAAGGCAGACACATCCAAGGGAATATTTAAGGTTAATCCAAGTACAGTATTTGAAAGTCTTGGAATGGACCAGATGACTCAGGGTGGAAGTATGTCGATGATGGGAAACACAGATGCATGGTCAGAAATGATTGATAATGAGGAATTAATCAAGTCACAGTATGACATTTTAGAGGGCAGACTTCCACAGGAATATAATGAAGTTGTCTTAGTAGTCGATAAGGATGATATGATTTCCGAGTATTCATTATATGCACTCGGTCTTATAGATATTAGCCAGTTGCAGAAAGTATTTGCGCAGATGCAGATGGGTAATGTTCCGGAAGAGAATCTGAATGACGAACAGGTAAGTTTTACTTATGATGAATTATTAAATCAGACATTTAAACTTGTAGTAAATACGGATGTATATGTTAAAGATGGCAACGGATACAGAGATATGAGTTCTGATGAAGAATTTATGAAACAGTTATTAGCTAATTCCGTAGACATTAAGATAGTTGGTATCTTAAAACCAAATGGAGATGCAAGCAACGCATCAATCACCACAAATGTTGCTTATACGAATAAATTAACACAATATCTCATAAATACAGTTAATGACAGTGACATTGTTAAAGAACAGTTAGCCAATCCTGCAGTTGATGTATTTACAGGAGAACCATTTGGAGAGAACAGTTATGAAGCTAATTTAACTAAGCTTGGTGTTGCTAATCTGGAAGACCCTGCATCAATTAATATTTATCCTAAAGATTTCAAATCTAAAGAGAAGATAGTTGATATTATAGATGAATATAATGCCAAGCTGAAGGCAGAGGGTAAAGAAGAAATTGAGTATACAGATTATGTCGGACTTATGATGTCATCAGTCAGCACAATTATTAATGCAATCAGTTATGTACTTATCGCATTTGTAGCAATTTCGCTTGTGGTGTCTTCTATTATGATTGGTATTATTACTTATATTTCAGTCCTTGAGAGAACTAAGGAAATCGGTATATTACGAAGTATTGGTGCATCTAAGAAAGATGTATCACGAGTATTTAATGCAGAGACAGTTATAGTTGGTTTCGTGGCAGGTATGATTGGAATTATAATTACATTATTACTTAATATTCCGATTAATATTATCATTAAGAATATTACGGATATTTCAGGTATGTCTAAACTTCCGGTTTCAGGTGGTGTTGCACTTGTAGTTATAAGTATTATTCTTACATTTATAGCAGGTCTTATTCCGGCAAGGGTTGCTTCTAAGAAGGATCCTGTTATTGCACTTAGAACAGAATAAAAAACAGTTTTAATTATAAAGAAATTATGTTATACTAGCTTAAAGTGTCGAAATGTTTATTTTGACATTTTAAGCTATATTATTATTAGAGTAAATATTGTGAAATAGTTAGATTACAGTTTCATTGTATTTAAGATTGGAGGAAGAGAATGTTTTCATTTGATAATGTAAAATCATATGATCCTGAAGTAGCATCAGCTATGCAGCAGGAATTAGAAAGACAGAGAACTCATATAGAGCTTATCGCTTCAGAGAATTTAGTAAGTAAAGCAGTTATGGCAGCTATGGGAAGTCATCTTACTAACAAATATGCAGAGGGCTATCCAGGTAAGAGATATTATGGTGGCTGCGAATATGTAGATATAGTAGAGACTCTTGCAATTGAAAGAGCAAAGAAGTTATTCGGTTGTGATTATGCAAATGTACAGCCACATTCAGGTGCTCAGGCTAACCTTGCAGCATTCTTTGCAATGGTAGAGCCAGGTGATACAGTAATGGGTATGAATCTTGCACATGGTGGACATCTTACACATGGAAGTCCTGTTAATATTTCAGGTAAATATTTCCATATCGTTCCTTATGGAATTACTGATGATGGATATATTGATTATGATGAAGTATTAAAGATTGCCAAGGAAGCAAAACCAAAACTTATCATTGCAGGTGCAAGTGCATATCCAAGAGAAATTGATTTCAAGAAATTCAGAGAGATAGCAGATGAAGTTGGTGCATATCTTATGGTAGATATGGCACATATCGCAGGTCTTGTTGCTACAGGACTTCATATGAGCCCAATTCCTTATGCTGATGTTACAACTACAACAACACATAAGACTTTAAGAGGACCTCGTGGTGGTATGATCTTATGCAATGAAGAAAGTGCTAAGAAGTTCAACTTTAATAAAGCAGTATTCCCAGGTATTCAGGGTGGTCCGCTTATGCATGTTATCGCAGCTAAGGCAGTCTGCTTCAAGGAAGCATTAGATGACAGCTTTAAAGTGTATATGAAAGGTGTTAAAGATAATGCACAGGCACTTGCTAAAGGACTTACAGACAGAGGCTTTAATCTTATTTCGGGTGGTACAGATAATCACTTAATGCTTGTTGATTTAAGAAATATGAATGTTACGGGTAAAGAGTGTGAGAAATTATTAGATGCCGCTAACATTACATGTAATAAGAATACAATTCCTAATGATCCTGCATCTCCATTTGTAACAAGTGGTATCAGACTTGGTACACCTGCAGTTACATCAAGAGGAATGGTTGTAGAAGATATGGACGTTATTGCAGAAGCTATTTCATTACTTGTTAAAGATGTTGATGCTAACAAGGAACAGGCAATGGCATTAGTTAAGACATTAACAGACAAATATCCTTTATACGAAGATTAATTACAGAAGTAGTTATTAGATTAATAGTGAGGAATAGAAAATGGCAGGTTCTAGCTTTGGAAATATATTTAAGATATCAACCTGGGGAGAGTCACATGGAAAAGGAATCGGCGTAGTAGTAGATGGCTGCCCGGCAGGTGTAGAGTTAAATGAAGATGATATACAGGTCTTTCTTAACAGAAGGAAACCGGGACAGTCTAAGTTCTCCACACCAAGAAGCGAAGATGATAAAGTAGAAATATTATCCGGTACATTTGAGGGTAAGACAACAGGTACACCTGTTTCGATGATAGTGTACAATAAGACACAACGCTCAAATGATTATTCGGAGATAGCATCTTATTACAGACCGGGACACGCAGATTACACATTTGATATGAAATATGGCTTCAGGGATTATCGCGGTGGCGGACGTTCATCAGGCAGAGAGACTATCGCAAGAGTAGCAGCGGGTGCAATTGCAAGTAAGATTTTAAAGAGTCTTGGAATAAATGTAAATGCATACACAAAAGCTATCGGTGATGTAGAAATCGATATGGATAAATTCGATTCAGAAGAAATATTTAATAATATGTTATATATGCCTGATAAGGAAGCTGCTGACAGGGCAGAAAAGCTGTTAGACGATAAAAGGGCAGAAGGCGACAGCGTAGGCGGTGTAGTAGAATGTGTCGTAAGTGGAATGAAAGCGGGTATTGGTGAACCTGTATTCGAGAAACTTGATGCTAATCTTGCCAAAGCCATAGTATCTATCGGTGCTGTCAAAGCCTTTGAGGTTGGTGACGGAACAAAAGTTGCGAAAGCATTTGGTTCCGGGAATAATGATGATTTTATCGCAGATGATAATGGGAATATCACTAAGATGACTAACCATGCAGGCGGAATACTTGGTGGAATCAGTGATGGTTCAGATGTGCTTGTAAGAGCATATTTTAAGCCAACCCCATCTATATTTAAAGAGCAGAAAACTGTCAATAAATCAGGTGAGAATATAAGCATTAATATCAAAGGCAGACACGATCCGATTATTGTTCCAAGAGCAGTAGTGGTTGTGGAGTCAATGGTTGCACTTACTGTACTTGATATGCTATTAATCAGTATGACTTCTGATATTGAGAAGATTAAGAAATTCTTTGAGTAAAGATTTGATAAATTTAGAAATATGTAGGAATGTTTGGGTTAGGAGGTAACTTATGAAGAAAAAACTTATAATGGCTATATGTTGCTCCGTATTAGTATTATCTGCCTGTGGCAGCAAAAAGACAACAGATTCAACGAACAATGCAGTCACAACTAAGGCTTCTCAGTCAGTAGTTGAAGAAGAGACAGGGCATCCATCAGGCGAGATACAGAAAATGTATCTGTATGTAAATGGTACTTTATATGAACAGAAATCATCAATGCTTGTCTATAAAGATAAGACAGAGGCAGATGTAGCTGGTTATGAAAACTATAAATATTATGGTGATGTAAATGAAGAAGATAATTTAAAACTGCCAGAGAAAGATTTATGTAGTTCAAGAATTGAGGTTGGTTCAAAAGTCTATATAAATGAGAATGATACAAAGGATATACTTGTATATTCAAATCAGACCATATTCTTCCTTGGTAAAGCAACAGAGTAAGTTATAATATTAGAAGTTTTAAATTCTCTAGACTTATAATCAAAATAATAAATTATAAAGATTAAAATCTATAAATCGTCAGCCGGTTATGGCTGGCGATTTTTGTACTTCCCAAACACTTTTGCCAGGATACATACATTTTTCGTAGAAAAATTTTGCTCTATAATTCTATAACTCCTAAATTTTCCCAAACACTTTTCAAAAAGTTTATATTTATTTTATTGACATATATTTACGATAGAGATATAATTGCGTCCGTTAATAGTTAACAATGTTAAATATTAACTTTATTAAATAAATATAAAGAAGGTGAAAAATATATAAAATGGAAACGATGAATGAAGAAGAAGCTGCTTTATTAAGGGATAGACTCATAACATCTACAATGAAGATGAATAAGGCACATCGAAACATTATGAATGGTAAAATTTCACCTATGGAAATGTGTACATTAGAAATGTTAGACAGAGTCAGAAGAGAATATCCTGACAGAAAAGGCGTAAAAGTATCTGAAATAGCTAAGAAACTCAAAATTTCAATGCCACAGGTATCGAGAATGTTGAATACTATGGAGAAAAAAGAATATATTCTAAGAGTGATGGACCCTGATGACAGAAGAAATGTATATGTGTCTATTACTGATAAAGGCATTGAGCAAAGAAAATCCATACTTGATAATCTGAATGATTGTCTCAATACAATTATTATCAATATGGGAGCAGAGAAGATAGAGACACTTTCGGAGATAATTACAGAGATGTCAGAAATAATTGAAAGAGAATTTGAAAATGAATTAGGAAAAAATTCAGGTAAAGGAAAGGAGACAAAACAGTAGAATGGGTAAATTATTTAAGTATTGGAAAGACCATATCGGAATAATACTTGTCATAATTGCATTACTTGTTGTTCAGGCATATTGCGATCTGGCATTACCATCTTATACCAGTGATATTGTCGATGTCGGTATAACTAATGGAGGTATTGAAAATGTTGCACCCGAGAAAATGAGTGCAGAAACATATGAAAATATCTGTTTGTTTTTAAGTGATGATGAAATAGAGGTTGTTAATAAATGTTATAAATTAAATGATAATGGAATCTATAAATTAACGACTGATAACCAGAAAAATATCGATAAATTAAATGATATACTTGGTATTCCTATTGTTATGATATCAGGAATGGAAAGTAAACAGGACGGTTCATTAGAACAGATGAAAGCTGCATATGCGGCGGGAATGATGTCTAAAGAGGACATATTAGCACAGAGAAAAGCTGCTGAAGATAAAATGGACGAATATGGCGATACAATGATATCAAGTCAGGCAACTGTATTTGTTAAGGCTGAATATAAGAAGGTTGGTGTGGATACAGATAAGATACAGACCAATTACCTTATTAAGAAAGGTCTTACAATGTTAGGATATGCAATTATAGGTATGATTGCTTCGATTTTTGCAGGATTACTTGCATCAATATTAGCCGCAAGAGTAGGTATGACACTTAGAAATAATGTATTTAAGAGGGTTGTATCATATTCTAACACAGAGATGGATAAATTTTCTACAGCTTCATTAATTACAAGAAGTACAAACGATATCCAGCAAGTACAGATGGTTACAGTAATGATGTTCAGAATGGTAATGTACGCACCAGTACTTGCAATAGGCGGTATCATTAAGGTCTTAAAGACAGATACAGGACTTGACTGGATAATTGTACTCGCAGTAATCGTTATCATAGGAACGGTGTTAATACTTATGTCTATTGCACTTCCTAAATTCAAGATAATGCAGCAGCTTATGGATAAGTTAAACCTTGTATCCAGAGAGATTCTTACAGGTGTATTAGTAATCAGAGCATTTTCAAGAGAGAAGAAAGAAGAAGAGAGATTTGAAGATGCCAATAAGGACTTAATGTCAACACAGTTATTTACTAACAGGGTTATGACATTTATGATGCCTATTATGATGTTTATAATGAATGCAATTACAGTTCTTATCGTATGGATGGGAGCTAAGGGCATTGATAACGGCAGACTTCAGGTTGGTGATATGATGGCATTTATCACATATGCAATGCAGATAATTATGTCATTCTTAATGCTTACAATGATTTCAATTATGCTTCCGAGAGCAGGTGTTGCAGCAACAAGAATTGATGAAATAATCGAGACAGAACCAACAATTCATAACGCAGATAATTGTATTGAAAATGATAAGAAGTTAGATAACTTAAAAGGCGTATTATCATTTAACAATGTTAATTTCAAATATCCGGGTGCCGATGAAAATGCATTAGAGGGACTTAACTTTACGGCAGAACCAGGTAAGACTACAGCTATAATCGGTAGTACAGGTTGTGGTAAATCGACACTTATTCATCTGATACCAAGGTTCTATGATGTAAGTGATGGAAGTATCACTATTGATGGTGTGGATATAAGAGACATTTCACAACATAAATTAAGAGATTTAATAGGTTTTGTGCCTCAGAAAGGTGTATTGTTCTCAGGTGATATTGAATCAAATATTAAATTTGCAGGTGAAAAAGTAAGCGATGATGATATGAAACTTGCAGCAGAGATTTCCCAGTCATTAGAATTCATAGATTCTAAAACTGATAAATATAAATCAGAAATTGCACAGGGCGGTACAAATGTTTCCGGAGGACAGAAACAGAGATTATCAATCGCAAGAGCAATCGCAAAAAGACCACAGATTTTCTTATTCGATGACAGCTTTTCAGCACTTGATTATAAGACAGATGTGGTTCTTAGAAAGGCACTTAACCAGAACCTCAGTAATTCAACTATTATTATCGTAGCACAGAGAATCAGTACAATTCTTCATGCAGACCAGATAATAGTGTTAGATGAAGGTAAGATAGTTGGTAAAGGAACACATGAAGAATTATTAGCTTCATGTGAAGCATATCAGGAAATTGCAAAATCCCAGTTATCAGAAAAAGAGTTGAAGGGAGGTAATGCATAATGGCAGAGCAGAGAAGACGAAGTGGTCACGGAGGCGGAGGCTTCGGTGCACCCGCTGAAAAGGCTAAAGATTTCAAAGGAACAATTAAGAAATTGATGTCATTTGCAAAGGTATATACACTTCAGATTGTGATGGTTATGGTATTTGCAATCGGCAGCACGATATTTACAATTGCAGGGCCTAAGATATTAGGTAAAGCTACAACAGAGCTTGGTAAAGGTCTTGGAAAAATGATTGCAGGAACAGGCGGAATTAATTTCCACAGAATAGGTGTTATTCTTGGAATATTATTAGGAATGTATGCAGTCAGTGCGTTATTTTCATTTATACAGGGCTGGTTAATGACAGGTGTATCACAGAAAATGTGTTATAACTTAAGAGATGCCATCTCTAAGAAGCTTAACAGACTGCCAATCAGTTATTATGAATCACGTAATGTAGGTGAAATTTTATCAAGAATTACTAATGATGTTGATACATTACAGATGAGTTTAAATCAGTGTATTACGCAGTTAATTACTTCGGTTACTACAGTTATAGGTATTCTTATAATGATGCTCAGTATCAGCCCTATAATGACTCTTATAGCAATAGTTATTCTTCCTTTATCAGGAATGATGGTTGGTTTAGTTGTAAAGAAATCTCAGAAATATTTCGTTGCACAGCAGAAATATTTAGGTAAAATAAACGGACAGATTGAAGAGGTATACAGTGGCCAGAATATTGTTAAAGCATTTAACAGAGAGGACATTGTATTAGATGAATTCGATAAGACTAATGAAGTGCTTTATAAATCAGCATGGAAATCACAGTTCTTATCAGGAATGATGCAGCCAATTATGTCATTTATTAGTAACTTAGGTTATGTGGCAGTAGCAGTTGTAGGTGGTTTCCTTGTAATTAACCACACAATTGAGATAGGTGATATCCAGTCATTTATCCAGTATGTAAGATCATTTACACAGCCTATTGCACAGCTTGCACAGGTATCTAATATGTTCCAGTCAATGGTTGCGGCAGCAGAAAGGGTATTTGAACTCCTTGACGAGCCGGAAGAAGAATTATATGTTGAGAATCCGGTTAAACTTGATAATGTAGAAGGCAACGTAACATTTGACCACGTATCATTTGGTTACAAACCTGATAAAATAATTATTCACGATTTCAGTTGCGAAGTTAAACCAGGGCAGACAGTTGCGATTGTCGGTCCAACAGGTGCAGGTAAGACTACAATGGTTAAATTATTAATGAGATTCTATGATGCCAATACAGGAAGTATTAAGGTAGATGGACACGACATTAAAGATTTTAACAGATATGACTTGAGAGATAATTTCGGTATGGTTCTTCAGGATACATGGTTGTTCAAGGGAACAATTATGGAGAATATAAGATATGGACGTCTTGATGCGACAGATGAAGAAGTTATTGCAGCAGCTAAAGCAGCACATGCACACCACTTCATAAAGACACTTCCTGATGGATACCAGATGGAATTAAATGAAGATGCAAGTAATGTGTCACAGGGACAGAAACAGCTCCTTACTATTGCCAGGGCAATACTTGCAGATAAGAAGATTCTTATATTAGATGAAGCTACAAGTTCAGTTGATACAAGAACAGAGTCAAGAATACAAAAAGCTATGGCTAATCTTATGAGAGGCAGAACAAGTTTCGTTATTGCTCACAGATTATCAACTATTAAAGATGCTGATATGATTCTGGTTATGAAAGATGGAGATATCATAGAACAGGGTAATCATGAAGAGCTTATTGCCAAGAACGGTTTCTATGCTAGTCTTTATAATTCACAGTTTGAGGATATAGCATAAAAAGATGTTGTTTTAGAGGTATGTTTCATAATTATGAACAAAGCATACCTCGCAATATTAATAGAATAAAGGTGTTGAAATGGAGGTCTTGCGATGTTAGAAAGATTTAAGAGATTTATGTATGGCAGATATGGTATAGACCAGTTTTCGAAGTTTTTATTAGTTGTATCAATAGTATTATTGTTTATATCTACAATATTTAGAAATGGATTGCTGTATTTACTTGCTTTGGCAATTATGATATATCTCTATATAAGATGTTTCTCAAAAAATTATGAGAAGCGCTATGCAGAAAATAACAGATATCTCAAATACAGTTCGAAGTTCAGAAGTGCATTTGCAACATTTAAAAGAGATATGAAGATTAGAAAAACACATCATATCTACAGATGTCCAAATTGCAGACAGAAGATAAAGATTCCTAAGAATAAAGGACGTATATCAATAAGATGTCCGAAATGCTATACGGAATTTATTAAGAGAAGTTAGAGTGGCTTTTATTCGCCACCTCGCATTGCTCGGAAATGAGGTATATATGTTTGGATATGTAACGATTAACAAACCAGAGATGAAATTTAAAGAGTACAATTTATATCGTTCATATTATTGTGGCTTATGTAAAGCTATGGGAAAACGGCATGGTAATCTATGCCGTCTTTCTTTAAGCTATGATGTTAATTTTTTAGTCATGCTGCTTACAAGTCTATATGAACCTGAATCGTATGTTACTAAGGAAAAATGTATTATTCATCCATTTAATAAGCAGAATATTAGAAGTAATGAATTTACGGATTACGGTGCCGATGTGAATCTTATGCTTGCATATAGCAAATTCGAAGATGACTGGAATGATGAGAAGAAGCTGAAGGCTAAAATACTTATGGCTCTTCTAAAAGGAAAGAATTCTAATACGATAAAAAGTTATAAAGAAAAAATGCAGGTAATAACGGATAATCTTCGTAAATTAAGTGAGTATGAGAAAGCAAATGAAACCAATATCGATTATGTCGCTGGTGCATTTGGAAATATTTTATCAGAAATATATGTATATAAGAAAGACGAGTGGGAGGCAGATTTAAGAAGAATGGGCTTCTATCTTGGTAAATTCATATATATTATGGATGCATACGAAGATATCGAGGAGGATATTAAGAAAGGTAATTATAATCCACTAAAAAATATTTTTTATGAGGAAGATTTCGAAAATAAGTGTTATAATATGTTAACAATGATGATGGCAGAGTGCACAAAGTCATTTGAAAGATTACCAATTGTGGAAAACGTACAGATTTTAAGAAATATATTATATGCTGGTGTCTGGGTTAAATATACACAGATATCCAGAGATAGATTGGAGAGTTCTAAGAACGGAGGACAGCATGATTGATCCATATTCAGTATTAGGAATTTCAAGAGGAGCATCTGACGAAGAGATTAAGAAGGCATATAGAAATCTCAGCAGAAAATATCATCCTGATGCCAATATTAATAATCCTAATAAAGCACAGGCAGAAGAAAAATTTAAAGAAGTACAGCAGGCGTATGACCAGATTATGAAAGAAAAAGAAGCAGGCTATTCATATAATGGAGGATATGGTAATAATGCAGGCTATGGAAATGGAGGCTTCGGAGGATTCGGTAATAATGCAGGCTATGGAAACGGAGGCTTCGGAGGAGGCTTTGGAGGTTTTGGCAATTCTTCAGGCCAGTATTCATATGGCAATGATGAGTATTCGAATCATTTAAGAGCTGCTGAGAATTATATCAGTTCAAGACATTTTAGAGAAGCGCTTAATATATTAAACGGAATGGCCGACAGAAATGCAAGATGGTATTATCTGTCTGCGATTGCTAATATGGGTGTAGGCAACAACATTAAAGCAGTAGAAGATGCAAAAATGGCAGTGAATATTGAGCCAAATAATTCAGAGTATCAGATGCTTTTATATCAGTTACAATCCGGTGGCTCGTGGTATCATTCTATGCAGTCACCATTTGGTGGAAATGTTTATTCGGATGACGGAATGTGTATGAGGTTATGTCTTGCTAATCTGTTATGCAATATGTGTTGCAATTGTGGACAATGTTAGTGTATGGAAACGGAGAGAGAAGTGAAGAATTATATTTCTAATTATGGACTGGTGAAATTATATGTATATTTTATGTTTTTAATCTATCCAATATTTTTTCACAATTATTATTTTGATATAGTTACCTGCAAATACATATTATTTCTGATTGTAACAGGTATAATGTTCATAATATCCGTATTCTATATACCTGAAAATATTTTCAAGAAGATAAAGATAAGGGAAATCAGATTCAGTGTAAGTGATTATTTTATGTTTGCATTCTTAATAGTAAATGTGATTTCAACACTTTTATCGGGAGATATCTTATATGGTCTAAATGGTGCTTCGGGAAGAAATATGGGACTTTCTACGGTAATCTGCCTGACTTTCTTATATTTTCTGATATCACGTACATTTAAGTTAGATGAAACTTTCTATAGGATTGCAGCAATAGGAAGTGTGCTTGTATCAATAGTGGGAATTCTGCAATTTGCAGGAATTGATTTTCTTGGCTTTTATGATAAATTGGAATTTTCACAGAAATTATTCTACATATCAACATTAGGTCACGTTGATGTATATACAAGTTATTTTGCACTAACTATTCCTGTATTATTTATTAAATACCTACACAGTACAGCACCAAAGGAGAAGTTTTTCTATCTGACTGCACTAATAACTAATGGTGCCGGAGTGGTATGCGGTCAGTGTGACAGTGCATATATTGTAATCTTTGCATCTATATTTTTGACATTAATTTTTGGTAAATGCAGGGACAAGAGAGTAAGAATAAGTGAGGTAATTCTTCCGCTTGTATTGATCGAAGTAATTGTCAAAGTATTATTGAAAGTTAATGATAATGCGAAAGAGGTAAGAATTGTAAGTACATTTACAAAGGCATTATTTAATGATAAAGTAATTTTAATTCTGGCGGTTATGTTAGGAATAAGTATATTAATCGAAATGAAATATATAGCAGATGTTATGAGATTTAAGAATGTCTATCTGTTAATTATGGGCGTTGGAATTGTGGCGTACATAATATTGATTATCTGTTTTACTACTATATTTAAAGAAGCTGATCTAGGAAAATTCAAAACGATTTTAAGGTTTAGTGACAGCTATGGAAGTTATAGAGGATATATATGGAAAGTGTTAGTTAAAGATTATCGTGATATGCCATTTATAAATAAGTTGTTTGGCATAGGAACTGATTCGTTAAGACCATATCTGGTTGCTAAATACGGAGATAAAATGTATCGTGTTACAAATGCATATTATGATAATGCACATAATGAATGTCTGCAATATCTTGTAACTACCGGAATTATAGGATTAATAACATATGCCGGACTTGTTATTGCAAGTATTAAAAATGCATTGAAGAATGAAAATTTGAGGATAATACTTGCAGCAGTTCTGTGCTATCTTGCACAGTCATTTGTTAATATTAATCAGGTAGTAACTACACCATTATTTTTCATCATGCTAAGTCTGCTTAATTGCAGAGAAGTATCGGCAGAAAAATAATTATAGAGAGTTATTTAGAAAAAGAGTGTTATAGTATAAAACGTGTTGATGAACATATAAAATAAGACATATACTAATCAAGGTGATTAGTTATATGTCTTATTTTGTGTAGTAATATATATTACAATAAATTATAAATTAACTGTTACAAAGATGTCATAAATAGCCTGAATAGCCTTTTCAAAATCAGAGTCTTCAACACCGACGATTATATTTAATTCGCTTGAACCCTGGTCAATCATCTTAACATTTACGTGTGCGTGTGCAAGTGCAGAGAAGATTCTTCCTGCTGTACCTCTTGTAGCTTTCATACCACGACCAACGACAGCTATTAATGCAATATCCGATTCGATTTCGATTGAATCAGGATGAGTATTTCTATGAATACCTGCAAGTATCTCCTGTTCTTTCTTACCGAATTCTGCCTGGTGAACAACAACACTCATTGTATCTATTCCTGAAGGCATATGCTCGAAAGAAACACCATTCTTCTCGAATTCTTCAAGAACTCTTCTACCAAAACCAAGTTCAGAGTTCATCATATCTTTTTCAATTGTAACAACTGTGAAACCACGTTTTCCTGCGATACCTGTAATTGTATATTCAGGTTTCATAGAAGTGCTTTCAACAATCATTGTACCTGGATCAGATGGTGCATTAGTATTCTTAATATTAATTGGAATACCCTCTTTTCTTACAGGGAAGATAGCATCCTCGTGAAGTACGGAAGCTCCCATATATGATAACTCTCTTAATTCCTTATATGTAATTGTGTTAATTACCTTAGGATTATCTATAATTCTTGGATCTGTAACAAGGACACCTGATACATCAGTCCAGTTTTCGTATAAATCTGCTTTAACAGCTTTGGCTACGATAGAACCTGTTACATCAGAACCACCTCTTGAAAATGTCTTGATAGTATCGTTAGGCATTGAACCATAGAAACCAGGAATAACTGCATATGCAACTTTGCTAAGTCTTTCTGAAAGAATTTCATTAGTCTTATCAGCATCAAAGTTACCATTATCATCAAAGAAGATAACTTCAGCGGCATCTATGAATTCGAAACCAAGGTAATTAGCAAGAACAATACCATTTAAGTATTCGCCACGTGATGCAGCATAGTCTCTACCTGCTTTACCAACGAAACCTGACTCCATAATTGAAAATTCTTTCTCAAGAGATAAATCAAGTCCTAATTCATTAATAATGTCATAGTATCTCTTCTTAATATTTTCAAGTAAAGGTTTGTAATCTTTGCCTTTAACTGCTGCTGTATAGCATTCATATAACATATCTGTTACCTTGATATCATCTGAAAATCTCTTTCCAGGTGCAGATGGAACGATATATTTTCTTGATTCCTCAGCATGGATTATTTCTCCAACCTTTTTAAACTGTTGTGAGCTGGCAAGTGAACTGCCACCGAATTTAACTACTTTTACCATTTCAATAGTCTCCACTTTCTGTATATTTTTCTTTGATATTTCATCATTAAAAGACATTATACATACGATAGCGGTATTTTATCAAGAGTTTTTTGCAAATTAGTTAAAAATATAACATTAGAAATCAATTTCTTTATCGTAGAAGCAGGCATCAAGTAATTTCTCCATTTCCGCCTGTGTTGGAATACGTGGGTTAGAACCTGTGCAGGCATCTGAAATTGCAAGAGCAGCAACATCTGATAATTTAGAATTGAACTCGGCTTCATCAATTATTCCACCCTCATAATCTTTAATGCATTTAGGAATATTGAGTGCTTCATTCATAGATTTAAGCTCTTTAATAAGTGCATCCACTAAAGCTTCTGTAGAATCTCCTTTCAGACCAATGAAAGTAGCAATTTCTCCATATCTTACGGCTGCTTCAGGATTCTTTGAGTTATATTTAATTACTTTAGGAAGATACATTGCATTTGCACAGCCGTGAACAATATGTCCACCTGAATATGCAGCTCCTGTTTTATGCGCCATTGAGTGGACTATACCGAGTAATGCATTAGAGAAAGCCATACCTGCGAGGCATTGTGCATTATGCATTCTGTCTCTGGCTTCCATAACACCATTATATGATTTAATTAAATCATTATGAATCATCTTAATTGCATGGAGTGCAAGCGGGTCAGTATAATCACAATGTAATGTTGAAACATATGCCTCGATTGCGTGAGTCATTGCATCCATACCTGTATGTGCAGTAAGTTTTGGAGGCATCTTTTCAGCCAGATCAGGGTCAACGATTGCAACATCTGGTGTAATATTGAAATCAGCTAATGGATATTTGATACCTTTAGCATAGTCAGTAATTACACTGAAAGCAGTAACCTCTGTAGCGGTTCCTGATGTAGATGGAATAGCACAGAATTTAGCTTTTGTACGAAGTGTTGGAAAATTAAAAGGAATACAAAGTTCTTCGAATGTGACATCAGGATATTCATAAAATGCCCACATTGCTTTAGCTGCATCAATTGGTGAACCACCGCCCATTGCAACAATCCAGTCAGGTTCAAAGTCCTGCATAACTTTTGCACCTCTCATAACTGTTTCAACACTTGGATCAGGTTCGACATTTTCGATAAGTTCAACTTCCATACCGGCAGCTTTAAGATTATCGACTGCTTTATCAAGAAAACCAAAGCGCTTCATTGAGCCACCGCCAACTACTACAACAGCTTTTGTACCTTTAAGGTTCTTAAGTTCATCTATAGAACCTTTGCCATGATATAAATCTCTTGGTAATGTAAATCTTGCCATACTTAACCTCCATTCCTTGTTGCCTGAAATAACGTTTCTAATTATTGAAATTTCAAAAATAATACTTAAGTGCAAAGTACACTTTTACCACTAATCACTATATGAAAAAGGCAACAAAATTATACTGATATTATAACATACTGCGGTGTAAATAACAACGAATTAAATGGGAAAATGAAGTGACAGATGATGGAAAAAAGACGAAAGATTTGAAATTTATTTGACATAAAAAAGGACAAATGGTAATATACAAGGAAATAATGTCGAAAAGTAGGAGACATTGGAGAGAGTGGGTAGACACCCGGAAATGAGGATTAGTTATGAAAAATAAGAAATTAATTATGATTTTTGTCATAATTATTATTGTTGTGTCTGCAAGGATATGTGTATCAGCAGAAACTTATGAGTATGACAAATTAAACAGATTAGTAAAAGTTGTACATGATGATGGAAGTTATACAGAATATAAGTATGATAAGAATGGTAATTTAATTAGTGTAAAGGTGTATAACAAAGAGACAACAAAAAAAGAGCAGGAAACGACAAAGAAGAATCCGGAGACAACAAAGAAAGAGTCGGAGACAACAAAGAAAGAGTCAGAGACAACAAAGAAGAACCAGGAGACAACAAAGAAAGAGTCGGAGACAACTAAAAAGTATGAGGATAAGAAACAGCAGAACAATGCTGAAAATAGAATAGAACAGGTAATAGAGAAGACAAAGCGGACACAGGCAAGAAATGACAATGTGTTAAATCAGCCATTTAATAGTGTTTTGAGTATTATAAAACAGTACGATGAGAATAATGAAAATAATAAGAGCAAAAATTCTGTTAATGGTGAAACAGACAGTAAGGTTGTAAAGAATACAGGTAATGATACCACACTTAATAAAACATATAGAGATAGTAAAACAAATAATACAAATCGCTTCAGTGTAAATAATAACGCAACAAGTACGCCATATATGACGGCAAGGAAGTTATTTGAAAAAATTTCAGATAACGTGAATAGCAGAGCGATGAAGATGAATGAGTATATATACAAAATAATAATGTTTATAAAGCTTATGAGAGTATCATGATATAAAATAGGCAATAAAAATTTATATATGTTGTAAAAATAAGTAGGAGAAAAGTTATGAAAAGAGAGACATTAAAAAGAATTGTAGCAATAGTATTGGTAATAGTTATGCTGCCTGTAAGTGAATGGGTAGATACAGGAATTTTTAATAAAAATAATTCAAAGACATATGCGGATGAAGTGGTTAATGAAGCAGAACAACCGGAAAATGTAAAAACATTTGAAAACATTATAACACTTGAGAGTAAGATAGGTGACAAAGGCGAAGTTTGTTTAAAATGGAATGACATTAACGGAAATAATCAGAATGATAAAAAGAATTATACATATCTGATATTCAGAGATAACAAAATAATTGCCAGTACAAATGATATAGAATATTCTGACTATAATACTGAATCTGATGGACATTATACATATAAAGTAATTGTTTATTTAGATGAGAATGGTGTATATGGTACAAGTCAGGATGTTAGTATTGATATGCCCGGAGATTTAAGTATTGATAAAGATTATACTATGAATAGGGATATAGCTGTCTATAATCTTGATATTATGAAAGGAAATTTTGACCTTAATGGATATACTTTGACTGTTTATGGAAATGTCAATGCAGAAGAAGGATATTTATTATTTAACAAGGGAAAATTAAAATGTGGTGGAAATGTTACCTTTGAAAATAACTCTGATTGTAAAATGATTTATTCGTCAGATGAAATGATTGTCAGAGGAAATCTTACCTGCAATTCAGAAACTGATGATAGAAGATATAAGTTTAAAAACGGACGAATTGATTTGTATGGAGATTTTACTGCTGCAAAAGATGTGCAATTTAGTGATGCATTAACAATGAATCTGAGAGGAGATGGGCTTCAGACAATAACCTCTGATATAATAATAGATAATCTTGTTAGTTATAATAGTAGTGATGCGGGGATATTTTTGAAGAATTATAATCAGACAATAAAATGTGAGGTTAATGGAAACATCAGAAGAGAAGATAGAAGTAATATAGATAAGAAAGAAGATGTTTATGTTCATAATTGGACACTTGACAAAGATGAGGTAATAGAGGCTGATTTATATATAAGTGGTGGAGAAGTTAATCTTAATGGACATACCCTTTATGTTAAAGGAAATGTCAATGTAACAGATGGAAGCCTTAGAATTAATGGCGGTACATTAAATGTTGATGGTAGTGTTGATGTTAATTATGCATCATATTCAGAAGATATTGGTGACTATGTAGGCAAAGGCAATATCATTATGGACAATGATAATGACAGGATAAATGTTAAGGGATATATAAATATATATACAGATAACAATATATTCAATAATGGCGAAATAAGTACGGAGGGCGATATTTATATAACGAAGAATGTATATATTGCAAATAATATAAGGGCAAATTCAATTTCAATAGAAGGGATAATTGAAATAGGCGGTAATGTGGAGGTCAATGAGTATAATTACGGCGGCGGGGATATTATAATGAACAAGGGAAAATTAATAATTTATGGATATTTTAATACACAATGGGCATCTTCAGATAATATTGTGCTTAAGATGAGTCATCCGGAGGACTATGTCTGCATATATGGCAGATGTGACCTGGGATTTGCTGAAAACATTTGTGATGGAACTATTGAACTTAAGGGAAAATATAATAGTATAAATACATATGATAATGCAAAAGTAATTCTAAGTGGATGGAAAACACAGAATATTTCCGGAAACATTTCAAATCTGATAGTAAATAATACATCAATTGATGGAATCAGTATAGATGAAGAGGCGAAAATAAAAAACATACGTTATGAAGAAATAACACCATCATATAATGGGATTAAATATTATGATTTAGGAACATTGGACAGAGATATGGTAATAGATGGGGACTTTGCCCTAGACAGTAATCTTGATCTAAATGGGCATAAGCTGACAATAAATGGTTCATTTTATCATTGTGATGGCTCTATAATCTTTAATGGCGGAAGATTAGAAGTAAAAGGGGATTATCAAATGATAGAGGATTATCAAATGATAGAGGATTATTATAGTTATTATAGTGAACCGGTTTCTATCTGTATGAATAATGAAAATGATTATTTTAAAGTTAATGGTAAGTTTAATGTTTTAGATACACAGTCTAGTAGTATGTATAAAGGTACACTTGAGATAGGTGGAGATATAAATTCAGAGATTAGTCTGGGAACAGATGATGAGCTACTGGTCATATTAAATGGAAAATCAGATCAGATACTTAATATATCAGGAAGTATTGGAAGAATTAAGAATAATAACAATACCGGAAAAGTTCATATAGTAAGTGGCAGTCTGAATAATATAGAAAAAACAAAGAACAGAATCTATGCGGATAATTCAGAAATAATATATGGCTGGATACTAAATGAAGATATAGAGTTAGACAATGTGGAGTTAATAGGTGGAGAACTTGACCTTAATGGACACACAATAATTGTAAATGGAGATTTTGTAAATAACAATGGAACAGTAAATATTAATAATGGAAAACTAATAATTAATGGTGATTTCAGCCAGTATGCAGGAGATTCAAAAATAGATAATGGGTACTTAACAATCAAGGGAGATTTAATACAGAATAATGGAACATTTTGCCTGAATAACGGAAATGTGATAATAGAAGACCAGTGTAGATTTAACAGTGGTAGTCTTGTTATGGAAAAAGATATTGATAACATAAGTATATCAGGAAATTTATACATTGGAGAAAATTATTTCACAGAGATAGCAGAACTTAATGGAAAGATTAGCGTTAAGGGAGATATAACGATTGAAAAAAGAAAAAAAGTTAAATTAGATGGTAATCTCACATTATGTCTTAATGGAGTTAAAAAACAGGAAATTGATACAGATTCTGAATTTATTATACCTAATCTTGAATGTGAATGTGAAAGTGTGTATATATATGGCTGGGGCAATTTTGGCGCATCAGGAAAAGTATATGGCAATGATACAAATATAAATAATTTATGCGTATATGATACCACCAGTATGGAAAATAATAGTATTTCGGGCAGAGTAAAAGTAAAAGATAATATAGAACTAGTAAGAGATATTGATATAAATGGTGATATTATAATATCTGGAAATGTTAAGATTAAGAGCAAAATAAGTGCAAGAAATATAGAGATATCAGATGTGAGACTTACCATAGATGGCTCGTTAAGTGCAGGTGAAAAATTATGCCTTAGTAGATATAATGGTAAGGAATCAAAATTAATAAATAATGGGGGTGTAGTTACAGCAGGAGAACTGATTATTAAGAATGGTTCACAAATAGAGATTACAGATGAAAAATCAATTATCAATTGTAAAAATTTAAAGTATGAATCAGACAATCTATCATGTCTTGATAAGGGAACATTAAATATAACAGGAAATATGGATATAAACAGTAAATTTATAACAACAGATTTATGTAATATAATTATGTCAGGAGAAGATACTCAGGAAATAAGGACTAAAGAGACAACTAATCTTGGTATGGTAAAATCATTAAATGATTCTGTACATGGAGTAAAAATAAGCAGTAAAATTAAAATTACAGATTTACAAAATGGTAAGCATAGAGTGGGATATATCTATGATGGTGAGACTATCACAAATGATACAGCTATAGATGGAGATGTATATGTAAGTGGATATTTAGAAATAAATGCTTGCTCATTATTGGTATATGGAAACTTGTATCAAGATAGAGAAATTATCTGTAATGATGCAAGTATAGAAATAAAAGAAAACTTATATCAAGGATACAATATTAGAGTTGAAAATACAAAAATAGAAGTAAAAGGTAATTATGTAGTAAATGCGATTTATAATAATATATCAAAAACTAATGAAGTGGATAATTCGAAAATTGATATAAGGGGAAATCTTATATTAGAATCATGCTGGCATTCATATATAGATGTTAATCTTGATGGAAGTATATTACACAGAGAAAACGATAAATATGCAAAATATATTGAAGCATATATATATGCCATATTGACATTTAATGGTGAAAAAGTTAATAATGATAAAAATACTATAGCTGAAGTTGATACAATAATTGTAAACAGTACAGAAATTACATTAGAGGATGAAGTATGTGTTCGTAAAGAAATAGATTTAAAGGATGCTAAACTTAAAGGACAGCCATTAATAAAAGTACAGGGGTTAGGCAGCATAAAGAATGAAATAATAGAAGCAGACATTCAGCAAGATAATTCTGTAATTAAAAAGTTAGAACATAACCTTTGTGTTAAAGGCAAGTTAGAAATGGGATATGTGCAATTGGACAGATATACAGTAAAGGCTGACAGCATTACAAATATAGGTACAACATATGTGAATGATGGAAAAATTATATCTGAAAACTTCGTAAACCAGGGTTATCTAAATATAAATAATGGTTCTTTAGAGACTGACAATATAATTAACAAATATATTATCAATGCAGAGTCAGGTCAGTTAATCTGTAATGGAAATATGATAATAGATAGTGGATATGAGAATAAAAATAATGTTTATAGTTGTTCACTCAATATGGACAACGAACAGGGTTATGTATTAGTAAAGGGTGACCTGCACATAGGAACAAAGACAGGTACAGGAACTCTGTCAGCAGGTACATTGGAAGTAAAAGGTGATTTTATATGTGACAGACCTGAGAGCTTTTGTGCTACAGGAACACATAAGACGATACTAAGCGGAAACAATAATGAGGGAAAATTAAGACAGAAGATAACAGTCAATAATTACAGAAACAGCCAGTTATTTAATGTTTTAGTAATTACTAAAACATTAGAGAAAGGTTATGAATCAGACATTGACATTAACAGATTATGTAGTGCCATAGTAAGAGATTATGATGACAAGGAAAACCCATCAGACGTAGAGAATCTTGCAGCTGCAGAGATTACGATGGATACAATTTCGTTAAAATTTGATGAAGCTGCTGATAATATGGAAGTATGTGGATATTATCTGTATAGAGATGGAGAATTAATTGCTGATATTAATAACACAACTTATAAAGATATAGACCTGATGCCGGGAACGGATTATACATATGAGGTATGCGCATATGATTACTGTGATAATAAATCGACTAACAGAACACTTCTTACAGTTACGACAGAGGGTGATAATGAGCCGCCTACCATACCTTATAGGTTCAGTATATATAAGAGAACAGGAAGTTCAGTATCAATGTCCTGGTATGCATCTACAGATAATCTTGGAGTTGATAGATACGAGATATATCGTAATGGTAAGAAAATAGATGAATTGAAGGCTGGTAAAAATGATAATTATATTAATTACAGAGACAGTGATTTAAAACAGGACACAGTATATGAATATTATGTAGTAGCAGTTGACAGGGCAGGTAATCGTTCTGATAAAACCAGTGTAATAAAAACATATGTAAGTAATCCGGCAATTGAGAGGATATCACCTGGCGATAATAGTGCTATAGGCAATGATAAAGTTAATATAACCATATATGCAAATAATAATATTAATAATTCAAATTATACAGCAGCATTAGAATATAGACATAATGGCAGTGAATGGCAGACTATTGCGGATAAATTGCATTTCTCAAGAGAATCTTATGGAAGATTATATGCATCATACAATTGGGATATAAGCAACATAAATGATGGCGGCGAGTATGAAATTAAGATTACTGTATATGATGAAGATGGTAACAGTTCTACTAAATCAGTTACATATATTATTGATAAGTCAGCACCGGAGAAACCACAGAATCTGACAGTTAAGAGTGAAGACGGTGTTAATATACTGCATTTTACACCATCGGTAAGTGCTGACTGCGAAGGTTATGTAGTGTACAGGAAGACAGAAGATAATAATGTATTTAAACAATATGCGAAAATCCCAGGCAAATTAGAGACCGGATATAGTGATAAAAATGTAGAAGAGGGCAAAATATATGAATATGCAATATCAGCATATGACAAATATAATAATGAAAGCAGTATTACTGAATCAGTAACAATACAGACAACAAGGGATAACATACCTCCTGTTATTAAGGGAATAACACCTGATGATAAAGAGATAGCAGGAGTGAAAGAAATAAGTGTTACTGCAGCAGATAATGTGAAAGTTAAGCAGATTACACTCTATTATAACAGGGAAGATGATAATAAAACAACGAAGATAGGTACAAGCGAATGTGTAGACGGTGTGGCTGCATTTAATTTTGATACCACGAAATTAGAAGATGGAGTATATATATTATCTGCAGTTGCAATGGATATTGCAGGGAATGAAAGTACAGAGTTATATACAAGAAGATATACAACAGATAATACAGGTATAGAGAAAATAGAGTTAGATAAGCATACCATAAAGGCAACAAGTGTACAGTTAAGATGGAAAGATGTAAAGGCAGATGACTTAGCATATTTTGCTGTGGAGAAATTAGTTAATCCTGATACAGATGAATTCGTGAGAATAGGAACTGTAAAAGATGTATTAGGCTATAATGTGAACAATTTAAAACCTGAAGAAACTTATACATTCAGAGTAGTCGGATATGACAGGCTTGATAACCGGGGAATACCATCTGATGAAATAACTGTTACAACCATAAGTGATGAGATTTCACCATCAATTAACAGTATACTTCCAATACAGTCAAGATATAGAGATACAATTGAGCTGTCAATGTCTGTATCAGATAATGATGGAGTGAAAGATGGAGTATTTGCATACTCTGTGGATGGTATAAATTATGTTAAGTTAGCAAGCATTGAGACAAAGGAAAAATTATGTAATGAAACTATTGAGTATGTATGGAATACTAAAGATATTCCGGAGGGCGAAGTATATGTGAGATTCCAGGCATATGATTTGTCGGGAAATAAAAATGCCTTATTAGAGGGTGGTAATGAAGTAATTGCCAAATATATAATTGACAGAACAGCACCTGACAGACCAGAGAACACGAAAGCATATGGTGAAAAAGGATATGTTAATATATCGTGGGACGGTCAGGAGGGAGATACTGCCTGCTACGTTGTCAGCAGAGCTGATGGTGAGGACGGAGCATTTTATAACATTTCAGATAAATGTACAAACACAGACTATTATGATAATAATGTAATTCCGGGACATTCATACAGATATAGGGTAGCTGCAACAGATATCGCAGGAAACACAGGCGAATATGGTGAAATAGTATCTGCTATAGTAGATGAGGATACTGAGGCACCTGTGATTAAAGGCATTTCTCCAAAGACAGATTCGGTAATCGGATTAAATGGAAATATTAACATAGTAGCAATTGATAATTCTGCCATTCAGGAGGTAGTGGTTGAATGTAAGAAAGAGGCTGATGATGCAGGCTTATTTAATAAGATATATACTAAGACATATTTAGAAGAAAATGAAAGAAGTGTATATGTACAGTTCTCGCCAAAAGAAGTGGGACTTACAGAGGGAAAATATGATTTCAGAGTATCTGCAACAGATAAGTTCGGAAATTACAGTGAATATACAGAAGTCAGCTATACTATAGATACGACACCACCTGATACACCTGTAATTGAGTGTACTCCGGGAGGATATAAGATAGAAGTAGCAATTACAGGCGAACAGTCAGAAGATTTTAAAGAATATAAAATATATAAGGCTGATGTATCAGGAGGCGGATATAGCTGTATAGCTACTACTAGTGCCAGAAAATACATAGACAAAACAGCAGTACCGGGCAGAATATATTGTTATAAGGTATTAGCTTACGATATATATGGCAACTATTCAGAATCAGAGGTTGTTACATCATATGCTACAGATGAGGATACAGAAGCACCAGTAGCCATAATCACAGAGAATATCTGTACGCTGACAGGTTTCGAAATATCATTAGATGGCGGTGCATCGACCGATAATGTCAGAATAACAGATTATACATGGAGTATGGGAAATGGTGACGTATTAAAGGGAGTTATGCCTGTATACACATATAATAAAGAGGGTGTATATACGGTAAAACTGACCATTAAAGATGCGGCAGGAAATACTTCAAGTGCTGAGACAACGGTAAAAGTCCTTAATAATGAAAATAGTGGAACTGCAACCGTAAATGTAACAGATAAAAATGGTATACCATTGCCATATGTAGATATATATTTAAAATCACCTGATGGCAGCATAGATACAATGCGTGCAGATGCTAAAGGCGAGATAAAAATAGCAGGTGCAGAGGGTGTATATGAGATAGCTGCTTATTATGATAAATATTTACCGGCAGATACTACAGTTGTCATAGACAGATATGAGAAGAAGAAAGTTAATCTACAGCTTGAAGAGGGTAATATTGTAGTTGGTAATCTTGATGTTAAGAGAATGACATTACAGGAGATTATAGATGCAGGAGTAGATGTATCAGATCCTGATAATATCAATTCATTTGCGTTTACCATAACGGTTAAATTGGCTAAATCACCTATTCCACGCCAGATACAGTATATCGGAGGCGGAATATCAGAAACACCCGGTAATGCATTAGATTTCCATGGAGAATGGAAGGAGCCAGAGTCAACTTCATCAGGAACACATACGCCGGCAAAAGAACCCGTACCGGAAGCTAAACTGTTAGAGAAAGACCAGCCTATAATTGCAATAGTCTCTACGTCTAATACAGTAAGCTGGCTTAAAGATATGTATAGTGTGGATTTGAATATACTGAATGCAGCAGAGACAAAATATGTTATAAAAGAATCAAAAGCAGAATTAAAATTACCGGATGGAGTATCTTTAGCAGTGACTAAGGACAAACAGTCATTGACATATGATATGGGTAATATTATGGGACAACAGCAGAAGACAGCGACATGGGTTGTAAAAGGCGATAAATCAGGCTCATATAAGCTGGAGGCAGATTTCACAGGTAAATTGTCTCCATTTAACAGAAATATATATGCACATTTTGAAACAGAGAAAGAATTCGAAGTAACCAAAGGAGAGGGAATAGTTGTATCCATATATCCGGAAAAAGATGCATATATAGACGAGAATTATTATATACAGTTCGAGATTAAGAACACATCAGGAAAAGACCTGTATAACTTCCATACATCAATGCCGCCGTATCATTATGAATCTTCTAGAAGTGATACATTAGTCATAGATAAAGATAAAAACGAAACAGTTCATAGAGGAAGCTCAAATATAATCTCAGCACCATCAGGTTACACAAGTGCAACAGTACTAAAAGGAGGAGATACGTTTAGAATACCGGTATTATATTCGGGACAGGCAGTAAATGGAACATATTTTACTAAGTTTGGAGGTTCTGGTGATAAGGATAAAGAATATTATACATTGATAGAATCATTAGTAGAGGCATTTGGTGATATAGAGGGTGTAACAATAGAAGTACATCCTATAGACAGTCATATTTCCAAAACGATAGTAGAACAGGTAGAGGTTAAGAATTATTTCGGTGACCCTGTAGATTTAAGCACAGGTGCATTTACGGACAGTATGACACCTATGAGTGTAAACGCTGCTTCAGAGTTAGCATTTAACCTTGAATATAATTCCGGACTTTCAACATTAAAAGGCGAAAACGGATATGGATTCTATAATAATTTAGAGACATCAATAGAGGATAAAAATAATGTTATATCACTAAATCTTACATCAGGCATAACAGGTGCATTTATTAATAAGGAAATGGCAGATGGGACCTATTATGGCAAGGTGGTTGATGATGAAATATTCCTTGAAGAGAATTCAAATGTTGGTGAATATATACCGATATCAGAATTAACAAAGGAGTATAAGCTGTTTAAAGAAGCTGATGGTACATATAAGGTAATTACACCGACGAATGAAATATATCTATACGATGAATCAGGAAGAAACACACAGATAACTGATTCTAACGGAAGAAACAGATATATTACATATGGAAATACACAGAAAATAATTACAGAAGAGGCAAGTGGAAAGAGAATTATAATTAACTATAATTCTGAGGGATTAATTACATCTGTTGCAGATGATAATGGAAGAAAATCGACATTTACATATCAGGACGGAAAGCTTATGACCTATACAAATGTAATGGGAGAAACCACTACATTTACTTATGATGCAGAAAACAGAATTATAAGCGAGACAGATTGTGAAAACGTTACATATGTTAAAAATATTTATGATGAAAAAGGCAGAGTAATAGAACAGTCAGATGCTGATGAGAGTAAGCAGAGTCTTAAGATGACATATGAAAATGATGGTGAAAAAACTATTGTGAAAGCCTATGACAGTTTAGGAAATGTCGGTGAAGTAGTATTAGATTCCAATGGAAGAACCATTAAGAATGTTAATACAAATGGAAATGTTACAGAAATGGGCTATGATGAAAATGGCAATCAGATATTTGAAAAAGATGCATTAGACGGAACAGTCATCAATGAGTATGACAGCCATAACAGAAAGATATCAGTCAGAGACCAGAGTGGTAATAAACTTAAATTCACCTATGATGATAATGGCAATGTAACATCAACAACAGATGCTAATGGAAATACTGCCACATACGAATATAATGACAGAAATCTGCTTATTAAAACTACAGATTATGCAGGATGCGTAACTACATATGAATATAATGATTATGCACAGGTATTGAGAAAGACCATAGAAGGTATTGGAAGTACAACATATGAATATGCCGAAGGAATGTTAGTAAAGACGACAGACTATAATGGCAATGCGAAAACATATACTTATGACGGAACAGGCTGTGTGGTCAGTGAGACAGATGCCCTTGGAGGCACTACCGTTTATACACACGATGCCTTGTTAAGAACATTAACTAAGACAAATGCTATCGGAGGAACAAAGTCATATACATATGATAAATATGGAAATGTTCTTACAGAGACTAATGAAGCAGGACAGACTACAACATATGAATATGACATTATCGGAAATAAGACAGCAGACATTACTCCTGACGGCAGAAAGATAAGATATGAATATGATTCAAATGGAAGAAACACTAAGATAATTAAACCTGATGGTACTGAATTAAGTTATACATATGATGCCGAAGGAAATATGCTTAGTGAAACAGATGAGTCAGGCAATGTAATAACTTATGAATATGATGCACTTAACCAGAAGATAAGCGAAACCAATGCAGCAGGTGACCAGATAAAATATGCATATTATCCAAATGGAAAATTATATGCAGAAATATATCCTGATAATAGCCGTACACTTTACACATATGACAGCACATGGAAATTAATCAGAAAAACAGACTCACAGAATAATTCAGAAACATATCGATATGATGAAATGGGAAGAATTATTGAGACCAGAGATGCATTAGGCAATTCAGAGAAATGCGAGTATGGCATAAACGGACGTTTACTAAGCACAACAGATAAAAATGGTAACACAACCTCATACAAATACGATGCAAACGGTAACTGTATCGAAAAGACATTACCAGATGGAACCATAATGACTAATACATATGATGCATTGTCAAGATTAATATCAGTAAGTACAGAGACTAAGGCAAATGGTAAGATAACCATTTCATATGAATATGATGCTTTATCACGTCTTACTAAAACTATAAATGAAGCAGGAAATGCGAAGACATACAGTTACGACAGACTTGGCAATCTTATAAGTGAAACAGATGAAGAGGGACATACAACCCGTTATGAATATGACATAAACAATAATCTTATAAAGACAATAGATGCTGCAGGTCATGAAAATACGTATGAGTATAATAATACCAATAACCTCATAAAAGAGAATAAATACACTAATACAGAAGACAGCGTAACAACCTCATATAATTATGATAAAACAGGCAGACTTACAGAAGTAACAGATCCATTAGACGGAATCACCAAAACATCTTATGATAACATAGGAAATGTTACAACGGTAACCGATGCAAATGGAGGAACAACAACCTACACTTATGACAAGATGTGCAGACCGGTATCAGAGACAAATGCCATAGGCGTAACAAAGACAAATGAATACAATGCAACAGGACTTCTTACGGAAAGTACAAACGGAAGAAATCAAAAGACAAAATATACATATGATGCCATCGGAAGAATAACATCAAAGGAAGATGAAACAGGCAGGATAACATATGAATATGATAAAAACGGCAATGTGTTAAGAGAAACAGAAGAGAGAAAGCAGGAAAACACAGGCAAAATAAAGGGAATGTCAGCCGCAAATGCCAAAAGCATCAAAGTCATCACTAGAACATATGACAGCCGAAACAGGGTGACATCATGCACAGATGCCAACGGAAAGACCATAAGATACGGCTATGATGAATTAGGCAACATACTTACAATAGCATATCCAGGTGGAGAAACAATCCGCTATACATACTATGCAGGCGGTCAGATAGCAACAGTAACAGACAGCAAAGGCAGAGTAACTTACTATAAATATGATAAAACAGGAAATCTGACAGATACAGAAAGACCAAACGGAACAAAAGAGCATTGTGAATACAATGAGCTTGGTTTACTGACCTCTAAAAAGGATATAAAAACCGCCACAGGTGAGGTCATCAACGAATATCATTATAAATACGATGTCA
>OMEK01000107.1_pt1 | contig 36351 bp, 40 predicted proteins | sample 1645351 | NCBI WGS metagenome assembly OMEK01 (sample SAMEA103958146, study PRJEB25191) | human gut metagenome
GCACTATATAATAGATGCTCTATGTATAAATATTCTAATACATCATTATATTCACCATTGGTTCTTTTAGCAAATTCTTTATCAAGGTGCTCAATAACTATAAATATATCATCTATCTTTTTATTAAAGTTTTGCATTTTCATAGTAGAATTTTCTCTAATAACATAACTATATAATGGAGCATTAATATGTGATATTGTATGGGCATATAACCCTAATAAAGGAATTGTACCTAAATCTTCATATATTATCCCTTCCGGAAAATATATATTGTTATTAGTAAATAATTCTTTTTTGTATAATCTAGCTACTGGTCCAGGATGAGATATCATATAGTTTTTTATCTTACTGCCAAGGAGGTTATTATAGTTATCATAATATTCTTCTTGATCTTTTTTGACCTTTACTATATCACATATTGATATATCCACATTATTTTTTTTTAAATCTTTATATAGTATATTTAAATACTCACAATCAACGTAGTCATCAGCATCAATAAATGTTATATATGGTGATTTTGAATTGTTGATTCCGTTATTTCTGGCAGCACCTTGTCCAGCATTTTTTTGATTTATAAGCGTTATATTTTTATATTTTTCAGCATATTTTTCAACAATTTTTGCACTATTATCAGTTGAACCATCATTTATCAATATTAGTTCAAAGTCTTTGAATGTTTGGTTAATTAGAGAATCTATGCATCTAGCGATTCTTTCTTCTTCGTTATAAAATGGAACAATAACACTTATTTTAGCCATAATTCACCTCTTTTTATACTAATATATGTAATGATATTTTGTCGAGCATCATACCATCAAAATTATAGGCATTAGGGATGTTTTTATTAATATGTTTATATTGTCTCTCATCTGTTTGAATTGATTTTTAAGCAATAATTTATATCGGAATTAACGATGTCTTCTAAAGTTAGTGTTGGCTGCCACCCTAATATATTTTTTGCTTTGTCATTAGATGCGATTAATTTGGCTGGATCTCCTTCTCTTCTAGGACCAAATTCATAATTAAAAGGTCTAATTTTATAAGCAATATCTACAACCTCTTTAACACTATAACCATTATTGCTACCTAAGTTAACAATTAAATTTTTATGTTCTCTCATTAAATATTCAACTCCCAAAACATGAGCTTTAGCTAAATCAGTTACATGAACATAATCTCTTATACATGTTCCATCTGAAGTATCGTAGTCATTGCCAAAAATTACCATTTTGTCGCGAACACCTATAATAGTTTGTGCAATGATAGGAAGAATATGCGTTGCTTCTTTCTTATCATAACCAATTTCTAGAGAGGCATCAGCTCCAGCAACGTTAAAATAACGAAATATACAATAATTCATGCCATATATTTCAGACGTCCATTTAATCATTTTTTCATCCATTAATTTAGTTTCTCCATAAACATTAATAGGATTTAAAATATCTTCTTCATGGCATATGCCATTTGTAGGATTCCCATAAACCGCTGCGGTTGATGAAAAAACAATATTTTTAATATTAAATTGTGTCATTGTCTCAAGCATTACTCTTACTCCTTCTACGTTGTTATAAAAATACTCTAATGGTTTTTTCATGCTTTCAGGAACAATAATTTTACCAGCAAAATGCATCACAACATCAATTGGTTTTTTGCTATTTTCTAAAGCAAAAGTGTCATGCATAAATACTTTATCAGTTATATCTCCTTCATAAAATGAAACATCAGTTGGAACAAAATGACGATGTCCCGTTGAAAGGTTATCAATAACCACCACTTCGTGATTAGCTCTTTTCAATTCATATACAGCATGGCTACCTATATAACCAGCTCCCCCAATAACACATACTTTCATTTAATCACTTCTTTCAAATTATTTTGTTTTTTATTATTATAATCATCATATCACGAATGATATTAGAAAGCAATAATCTATTAAATTCTTATTTTTTCAATATTAATTTTGCAAGTGGTTTATTAAATATTAATAAATATATTCCTTTTAAACTTTTATAAAAATATTTGTTTTTACGATAATGAGGAAAATGTTCTTTTACTTCTTTCTTAGCGTTGTCGATGGCTTGATAAAAATTATTTTTATCTGTATAATTTGAAGCTTGTTTTATGAATGTTGCATATAAATATCGTACATAACAATATTCTAATTCCTCTTTATATTCTTCATATATCTTATTTTTTTTATAGTACTCAATAATACCATTCCAATTATCAATATAATGATATAAGCGATTATCAAACGTTTTAGTGATAGCTCCTTGCCTTTGAACGTAGTTAATAAAATGTTCGGAAACAACCCCAATGCTTTTTATATAAGGAATGATGCGATAGAAAAATTCAACATCTTCAAACCACACACCTTTTTTAAAAAAGACTTTATGTTTAAATAATTCTCTTTTGTATAGTTTGTTCCAAGCTACTGGATATATATCTATCATTGCTTTTTTTATGTTTTTTTTATCGTAAATATCTTTTTTTACATTGGAAAAAGCTTTAATTTTTTTATCATTATAAACGTAATATAAATTACAAACAACAATGTCAAAATCTTTTTCTTTAGCTTTTTTATACATTTTTTCGTACGCATCAATCTCAATGTAATCATCACTATCCAAAAATGCTATATACTCGCCTTGTGCTTTTTTTATACCGTAATTTCTAGCATCACTTAAACCACCATTTGGTTTAATAAAACTCTTAATCATACGAGGGTATTTTTTTTGATATGAGTTAATAATATCTTGACTATTGTCTGGACTACCATCATTAACAACAATGATTTCTATATCTTTTAAAGTTTGGTTAACTAAATTATCAAGGCATTTGTCAATGTATTTTTCTACATTATATACTGGAACTATAACACTTATTTTCATAGTAACCTCCCTAATTACTTCCAATACAATTTTTAATAATCTTAATCTTTTTTTGATGTCATTTTTATATTTTTTATGTTTAATTTTTTTCTTTTTGATTCTTCTTGTCAATTTCATCGAATGCTTTTATCCATTGTTGACAAACTTCTTCAGTAGAAAACTTGGTCGCATATTCTTTTGATTGCTTTGATAGCTCTTTTAAATTTTCTAAGTTTCGCATCATATCTTTTAGTTTTTCAATATATTTTTTCTTATCATTAAAAGGAATAATATAACCAGTTTTATTATCAAGAACAACCTCATAAGTAGATTCTCCAAAATAGTATGTTATTGCGGGGAGCCCACATTCGTTTGCCTCAAGAATACTTAGCGGAAATCCTTCTGTATATGATGTGGATAGATATATTGATGCATTTAATAATTCTTTAGAAGGATTATCTGTCTTACCATAAAAATTAATTTGTTTAGATTTATTGACGATATCGATGCATTCATTTGGTAAATTACCTGTTCCATATATATCAAATTCCCAATCTTTAAATTCTTTCTCCTTAAAAACTTCATTAACTATCTCAACCATTAAATCAATTCTTTTTTGATAGGAATCAATTCTTGAAATAGTGATTAGTTTCTTATTTTTAGTAACATTGGCACTTTTGGCACTCTTAAAACGAATTGGATTATAAATACAGGTACTGTTTTCTAAGCCATCTTTTTTGGCAAACTCACTAGTAGCCATAGAAAGCCAGATGAATTTATGAATTTTATTTTTATAATAATTAAAATATTTTATAGCTTGTGGGTTTTCTGATTTTGTTGTTTCATAAGCCAAGTGTTGTTCGTTTAAGGTACGTGGTAAATATTCAGTAGGTATAGCATCTAATAGTTGATAATGAGAGTTAATTATATAGTCCGGATTATATTCTCTAATGTACTTTTTAAGCTTATCATAATCGTTATTTAATTTTTTTAATTCTTCTTTACGTAAACGATATTTTTTTAAAGCTGAGATTATTTTTCCTTCTTTAATACATTTGAAAATTTCGTTTTTCCGAGTAATTTCCCATTTATCAATTTCGTTTATTGTGAAAACACACATTCTTTTATCATATTCTTGAGTAATGTCAACTTGATTATTACGAATGCTTACAATACTGACTGAATATCCTAATGATATAAAATATTCACCAATGGTTTTATTAACGAACCATACTCCTCCTACTTGCTTACCCTTATTTTGCAGTATCAATATTTTTTTCATGACTTTTCTCCCTTTTAAAAATTATTTTAATACGATTTATAAATAAAGTTTCATTCATCAATCGATATAGCAACAATATTAACAGCGAATTAAATACTGTATAAATAATGAAAATTCCAAACCAAGTAAAGATGTTTGTTATAGCAAATTGACTTATAATATAAAATCCTAACAATGTATCTAGAATATAAATAACAAAGAATTTTGTATTTGATATAAAATGCTTCCAAGGTTTAATATTAAATATATTTTTATAAATAACCACAGTTTTCATAATGTATTCTGCAATAAATACGGATATTGCTGTCGCAATCAATACCCCAGGAATACCAATAATTTTAATTAAAGTTAAAGATAAAATTAAGTTTACAATTGTATCAGTTAAAGCACAATACCTTGTTTCTTTAAATAATCCTTTAGAATTTACAAAAATATTGGTTGCCATTTTTACTATATATAGAAATAGTATTGCGGTAAACGAAGCTGCAATCATACAGTTAGTAACAATTTTACCTTCATACCATATATCAATGAATTGATTAATCGCTAAACTTAAAGGAACACATATAATTGTTGCCAAAAAGAAAAGCATTGAATTTAATTCTTTAAATAATTCATACGATTTTTTAGACCCTTTAACCAACTCATTGCCAATAATTGCTAATAATGAACCTGATATTTTTCCTAAAATATTCTTAAACATATTAATTATGTAATTATACGCTGAATATATTGCTACACTTGTAAGCCCTAAAAAACGGGATATAAGAATAATATCAATGTTGGAACACACCAAACCGTTTACTTTATGAAAAAGTAGATGTTTTACATTTTTGGTAAATGACATATCTGGCTTTCCTTTATTAACAAAGGCTTCGGGATATCTTTTTTTAGAAATATAAGCAATTACTATATTAGATAATAATTTAATAATGCTATGCATTAAAAGTATTATTAAAAATGGTACTCTGCATAATAACATTATTATCTCTAAAGTACTTTGAACAATTTGTCCTATCTGTAATGATAAATTAACAATGTATTTTCTTTCCTTAACCTCCAATAGACAATGATATGGTACAAAAAAGTAGCTAATAACATTACTTAAAGAGAAAAGAAGAAAAGTAATAATTATATATACATATGAAAAGGTATTTCCTTTTATTAAGAATGGTACTATAAAAGAGGCAAGAAAAGCCACACCGAAAACAGCAGCTCCAATTAGCGAAAAAGACTTAAAAGCACCTGCAATTAACGCATTAAATTTCGTATTATCTTTTTCAACATTCGGTTTGTATAACGAATACAATACGGCACTACTTAAGCCTCCATCAATTAAAGCGACATAAACCATTACTTGTGTAAAAAGCTGATATAATCCTAAAGTTTCATCGCCAAGTATTTGAATAAATAATTTAAATTTAAAAATTCCAAGTATTGATACAATAATCAACGGAATAACATCGGTAATTAAGTTTATGAATGCTTTTTTAGTTTTCATTTATCTAATTCCTTCTTAATTTCTTCATAATTTTTATCAAAGGATAAAAAACTAGGTGAATGTCCTTTTCTATCTTCTATAGGTGGCAATTCCATATAATTACCATAAATTTTCTTTAAATAAATATCATAATTACCAGGGATATTGAACATTTCTCCCGCAAACTCCTGAACTTTAATTGTATTAAAAGCTTCTCTAGGAAAATAGTGCGCTGGACCAAAGGTTAAATAATTATCATATTCACCAAAAAAAGAAAACATTTTTCTAAGCTGTTTAAGCGCTAATTTCTTCGCCATTTTTTTAGGAAGAGGTTTAATTAATGTAGATAATATATATCCTTTTTTCCCATAGTATTTTTTCTTCCAATCTTTACCCATATCTTTTTCCAGATATATTTTTACAAATTGATGTCTTTTGTCTTGTTTGATTGCAAGTTTTGTATCGTTAGGATATGGTATTAATGGAAAAACATCTATAAATATTCCTTGATGTGCTTTACTATTTATATTTGATGTTTCAACCATACAGGTGTTGTTTAATCTTATTTTAGCCCATAATTGATTGTAATATTTGTCGGTTTCAATCGTCTGAAGAAAGTATTTTTCATCTAACTCTTTTGGAGCAATTTCAATAAACTTTAAATAATCTGGAATAGGCATACACACATCAACATCATCATCCCATGGGATGAACCCTTTATGTCTTATTGCTCCGATAACTGTACCATATGCTAAGTAATATGTTAAATTATATTTATCACATATTTTGACAAAATCTTTTAATATATCTAATAAATATTCTTGGAGTTTTTTTAAATCTTTATTTTCCACATATATCTACCGCCTTCATTGCTGATATTAAATTATTGTTGTTTTCAGTATCTTTAATCGCGATTCTAATCATTTCTAATCCCGAAAAGCCATTTTTATTTGATAAATCCTTTATAAGAATATTATGTTTTTTTAATAGATATAGACAAAGGTCATGAGCTTTAAATTTACCTTTTATCTTGCACATGACATAGTTTGCTTGTGAATCGTAAACGTCTAAATAGCCTATTTCTTTTAAACTTTTTATGAGTCTATTTCTTTCTTCGGCAATTTTATCACAGGAAGATATAAATTCTTTTTTATAAGGAACAAATATTTGTAAAAAATATTCGGCAAATGAATTGATATTCCAAACAGGCATATTTGATTTAATTGAAGCTAATAACTCCTTATCCGAATTGCATAGAACCCCTAATCTTAATCCTGCTACTCCGTAAGATTTACTGATGCTTTTAATAACAATTAGTTTTTTGTATTTTTCTAAAATTTCATCAGTTATTAGAGTGTATCTTTTATCTATATCAGCAAAATCGATAAATGATTCATCGAAAACAACGTATTTGTCTTTTTGAGTATAGGCATCGATTACTTCCAACATGTCATCTTTTTCAATGAAACTACCACTCGGATTATCTGGATTAATAATGATTAAATTATCAACTTTATCTATATATGAAAGCAACATTTCTTTAGTTATCTTGTAATTATTGTCTCTAGTATAGATTCCAATTATTTCATTATTCGGGAAACATCTTACATACTCGTTAAATGTTGGTGTGGGTATACCAATACTTCCTTTAACAACAGTCTTTAATTGATTAATTAATTCAGCAGCACCATTGCCAACTAAAATTTTATTTTCATCAACATCAAAGAAACGAGAGATACAATTATTTTGAATACTCATAGTTGATGGATAAGAAACTAATAACTTCTCAAAAGAGTACTTCATTTTGTTAATCATTTTTTTAGATGGAAAATACGGATTTACTAAATAACAATAATCATTTAGATCACCAAATCTCCAGTATCCGCCATATCTTTTTTGATACAATTCCAACATTTGTTCTTCTTCTGAAAAAAGTAGCGTAGCTATATCTAGATCTTGACAATCATCTATTTCGTACCATTTTTCTTGATTTAGCTTAAACGCCTTTAAACCTGATTTAGGAATCCCGGCAATTACCTTTAAAACTAGTTCATAGTAATCATTTTTTCCATAAGAATTTATGTACGCATCTAAGAATGGTAAATAATAATTGTTCAAGTATTCCTTTGTGAATTTATATATATTAACTGTTTTATAATAAAAATTTATATTCGAATAATTAAAATCTTGTTTTTCTATAAACTCTATAACATTGTCGTTTTCATCTATTGTAAGTACAGTTCCGTCCATCCATTGTTCATATTTGGCAACCACAGTGGCATTATCATATTCACTAGCTAATAGGTCTTTAATTATTGTTTTTTTGTAAATCAAATCTGATTCTAATAGAATGGTATCATCTTTTTTTAAATATTCTTTGGCTAAGTATAGAGAATAGATGTTATTGGTTATATCATATTCATCATTGTCAATATAAATAATTTCAATTTTTTTATCTAGTTGTTTTTCGGCTATAAATTTTTTTACATTCTCTTTTTTGTATCCCAATACTAGGATCAGTTTGCCTATCCCCGCATACAGCAAAGCATCTATTGTTCTTTCTAATAATGTTATATTGTTTACTTCAACCATACACTTTGTATTATTTTTAGTATATTTTCCCAACCTTGCTCCTTTGCCGGCAGCCAGCATTATTGCTTGCATTTTTTCACTTCCAATCTATTTTTATGAATAAAATTCCTTGATTTTTTTTAATGTAGCTATGTTATAGTTTTGTGGTAATGAAAGATCTGTGCTGTCACTTCCTAATTCATTTTTTTCATTTAAATATTCTTTACCAATTATATTCTGATACCATTTTAATATTTTATCGATATTTGGCGTTTTGACGTTTGCAATTAATGCAAATGATTTTACAATAAGAAGTCCGTATGGAAAATCTGATTTAAAATATCGCGAATCGAAATCTGGGATATAACCCGTTTCAGTATGAATCATTGGTGTATATATACCTTGTAAACTCTTAATACTTTTAATTTTTTGTGTTAAGGTATAAACATCTACAGATTCGTAATGCTGTAATAGTGGTATAATCATATCGGTGTTTATATCTATTTTACTTAAAATATTATGCAACTCTCTGTCACAATTAATTAGCATCCTAGAAGAGGTTTCATCCCACTCTTCGTAAAACAATTTATTATTTTTATATTTTACTCCTTGTTTATAATCTTTAAATAGGACATACAATCTCGATGTATGCAAAATAGGATTTGTCGGTGTTAATGTGACATTTAAATAGTTGGGCAAAGAAATTGTAGTAACATCAAATAATTCTTCAAAAATTTTTCTTACTAATTCCGTTTGGGATTTTGGTAAAGCACTAATATACATTTCTTTGCGTTTTCCTGCAGTTATAACTGTCTTACCATATTCTTTTAATCTAGCCACGGAACACACCCTTTGGGTAGCAAATATTGTATTACCGTTTTTTATAAGATTTTGGCAAAGAAATTCCATACCACCATATCCTGGTATAAAGCCTAAAATTGCATTGGGGTTTATATCATTTTCTATAGTCTTTATGATTTTTCGTATAGCAAACGGAGGTATCGTTGAAATTATTAAATCAGCCGTTTTTATTGCTTGAGATAAATTGTCAGTTATATTTGATATTTTTACAGTGAATGTTTTATCAATATCTTTATCGCATACTGTAATGCTATCACTCCATTTACTAGTATCTCTGGTATAAATTGTAACGTTATGGTTCTTTGCAATTAATTGTGCTGCGATTAAAGTCCCAATGTTACCTCCACCTATTATTGTTATATTCATTTTATACTCCTAACTTTTTCTTTTGGTTTAATATATATTCTATTATAACAGAAAAAACAATATTTTTAAAGCAAATATTGTTTAATTGTACACCAATATATTTATTTAACTATCCACGCATTAGGTAGATGTCTTCCCCCTTCTCCTTCTTGTAGCGAGGGAGTACTAATATATTTATTATTAGCAAACATTATTGAAGAATTGCCACCATCTAAATTTGCAGCGTTATAAGCCCCATATCTCAATAATAAGTTTGCCATTTGTTTCATACTCATACCTAGTATCCCATTACTATACTGTCTTCCATCAGATACTAACATTAGAACTATTCCATCTTGTCTTTGGGCAATCGCAGTTCTTTGCGCTTTTCCCCAACCGCCATCTCCTTTAATGTTGGCAATTTTTCCATTAACTATTAGAAAGGGGCCAAATTCCATTCCATCTATTAAATTATATTTTTTTATCGCTTTTTCTGGTTCTTCTTTTGTTAATACCATTTTATGTTCGTTGTTGAAGGCAACAATTCCACCACCATAACCCGTTGTACCTCCGTTAGATACCAAATTTCCATCCATAATGAAGGCCCCAGTTGGTATTTTTGTTCTATTTGCTCCATATGTGTATCCGCTAGCATTAATGGCTATTACTGCTCCATTTTCTTCAGCAATTTCATCTATTTTCTGTTTTCCTCTATTAGATGAAGATACTAATTCTACTCTTGATGGGTCATATATTACTGCAAGAAAGGCTTTGTAGCTATCTTCTTCTATTGTTATTATTTTGTATAAATCGTTGTCCTTATCTTTTTTTAATATTTGTTCTTCATAAATGGATGAATATGTAGTTTGTTCTTTTATCTCTCCTATTTTTATGACAGAAGTATCTGTATTTTCTTCACCGTCTATAACTTTATTTCTGTTCATTACTTCGGCAATCATTGAATCTGTATAAAATGTTCTTGCAATATACTTGTGACTCATTGTTGATATGGCATTAGTTACAAGGAAATCTTTGATAAAAGTGAATGGACCATAGAAAAGGAATAAGCATATTATTGCAAGGGAATCTAGTATTATGAATGTTATTACCCATTTTTTTGTTTTCTTTTTCATTTTATCACTACCTTCCTATTATGTAAGGACTATCTATAGTTCCTTCGCCGGATAATGCTATTAAACTGCCATCTAAGTATATTACGGGACGTAGCTTTGATTTTTGATCTATTTTAGAAGTATATAAATTATATTCGTTATTTATTGTGTATAAGATATTATCCATATGGTCAGTAATGGCTAGCATGGTTAATACATCACTGTATGTATTTATGTATAAATCTCCAACTTGTGGAAGTCCTACATATGTATCTATACTATCTTTATATACTAATCTATAGTCATATTCGTCAGTTTCATATTTTCCAGTATAAAATGGACCTTTTACTAAATATTCTTTGTTTTCTAATGTTTCATAATAATCATTATTTAAGAAGTACCCTACATTATAGTTTTTGGTTGGATTGTAGGTATTGTTTTTAGTTGAAAATATTTTTTCTATTGCTTTTTCTTCTTCTAGTATGTTACCTTCCAAGGCTACTTTAACTGAAGAAGCTGTTTTTGAAATAATACGCCAAGTTCTGCCGCTATACTCAAGGTATTCACCTACACCAACATTTATTAGTTTATAGTCATCATATTCATCTATATAGTATGGTTTTTGTATAGTACCATCACCACTATTTAAAATTAGGTCTCCTTTTATGGTAATTACTGGTCTTATTCCATAGTGATGTTTGTTATATTCAGAGGTAGTATTTATCCCACCTTTATCAAATACATAATATAATTCATTATTTTGGTTAAAATCCATTAGCCAGAAATAGCTATTTGTGTTTAGGTATCCTTTATTAGCACCTGAATTTAGATAATCTTTTAAGTTTAATAAAGTTATTTGATAATCTGATTTTGTAGCCTCACAGGTTACATTTTCTGTATCTGTAACTATATCTTCACAATATTGTGTGTTTACTAAAATATCAGTATTATTTAGAGTTTTATAAAATAGTGAATATTCATCTATGTTATTTAAATAGTTATATAAATATGAATTTTGATATTCAATGTCTTCACCATAAGGCATAAGTGTTTGTATTTCTTCGCTAATTAGTACTATATTTTTATCTTTAGTTGTTTTTATAATACGCCATAATCTTCCCGAATAATATACAAAATTATTTTCTACCTGTCCCTTAAAATAATATGTATTATCTTCATTTTTTATAAGACCATTTTCTTTTTGAATGAGAATGTCATCTTCTGGTAGGTATGTTAGTAGATGGTTATAAATTGAAATTGGCTCTGATATTTCGGTATCATCTACTATATTTGCTTCTAATCTATAATAATGTATAAATCTATAACCATATATAATAAAAAGAGAAGCAAGGGATACGATGCTTATGGCTATAAATATTTTGTCTTTTCTAATTACTCTTCTCATAATTCTCCTTTTAAGCTCCAAAATCATTTTGATAACTTATAACACTTGCACTTATTATGCCTTCTACATTTTTAAATTTGTCTAATATTTCGGTATGGTTATCTTTTAATTCTACTTCAAAGGTTGTTTCTATAATATCTTTGGTAACAGATTTACTTTTTAGTTTGTGTTTTGGCAATTTATTAATGTATTTCATTACTTGTTCATCCATATTTAATTCATATTTTACAACAAATAAATACTTGCTATTTTTCTTAAATCCTAGGGAATAACTAACAAAGTATAGTAAGCCTAATGCTACTGATGATATTATGGCGATTAGGTAAAGACCTGCTCCTGACATAATACCAATTGTAATAGCCCAAAACATAAAAGCTGTATCTACTGGTTCTTTAACGGCTGTTCTAAAACGAACGATGGATAATGCTCCGACCATCCCTAATGATAAAGCTAAGTTGGAATTAATTGTTCTGATAATCAACGATGTAACCATACCAAGTAGCATTAAACATAATGCAAATGATTTGGAATAAACTACTCCGTTATATGTTTTTTTATAAACATATATGATAAATAAACCGATGATAAAGGCCGTTATTAATGATAAGGCCATATCCGTTATACTTACTGTGCCTGTAAATTCATTTAAGACACTTTTTTTTATTAAATCTACAAATCCCATTTCTATACTCCTTTATTTTAAATTTCTGCAGGTAGCAAATTTTGAATATGCTTCCCTATTTAATGATACTGTTGATAATATAATAGCTATCATCTCAGGTAATATTTCATTATATTTTACTTCTAAAACTAGATAATCGTCATCTATGACACTAGCATAATTAACACTTTTGTCAAAAAGATCATAATTATACACTCCAGATTTTATTTCGCTATCAAAAGTTATTCTAACTTCTGAAACTGGATATGTATAGGCTAATCTTTTGTAGTCAACTATTACTGAGGGGGTTAGTTTTTTAGTCTTCATATCGATTATAAATTTTTTTAAGATATCGTTTTTGGATATATCTATATCATCAATATTACCATTTATTATTTTACTACAAATCTCTTTGGTTATCAATACTGATTCTTTACTAGTCATGTTATTATGTTTGTATTTGCATTCTAATCTGATGAAATTGTCATCTTGATTATAGATTCTAATTCTATATTTTTTTCGATACTCTACTCCATCTAATTTTTCGTAGTAAGCAGTATTTTGAGTATCGTCAAAGTAGAGCGATCTTATTTGATATGTATTATCTTCATTATATGAATTTTTATCTATATCCATGATAGTTTTTAATTTTTGTTTTAATATTTCACCAGTGTTTTTGCTAATCATATATTTTATCTCGTGTCTATATTTCATAATAAATCACCAAAATACTTTTTCATTTCAGATTCACTTAATCCAAAGAAAGATTTTGTTTGATTTAACATTATTGGTGTTCTTTTTTTGATATAGTTCCTTAATCTGTTTACATTATCTTCCCAATTTTCCATAGTTATATTCCATCTTTCACAATTTCTAGGCATTTCTTTTTTATATATTTGATATAATTCTTCTAATTTTTTGCTTAGTTTTTCATAAGTCCATATGTTGTTTAGGTTGTAGGATAATCTTTCTACATATCTTTTTTTGAATTCATTATTTTTCATTAAATTTCTTAATACTGTGGTAGGTATTTGAAGCCTACTCATTGGGGTTATGCTAGTTGAAAATATATAGTAATTTTTAGTTACATTAAACATAGCCCAATCTAAGTCGTAGAAGATAGCTCGCATTTTTCCAGCATTAATATCCGGATGAGAATAAAATCTAGCATTTACTATATCGTTATTGGTGGTGTATGTTTCGGCAATCCAAAAATCTATTATGCTATCTATATCTATTTTTGTTTTTATGTATTCGTAATTTTTTTGATCTGCCATATTATGGTTACTTAGATAGTTAACTATTTCTTTATACCAAGTGGTGCTTCCACATGTAACATTATTATCTATTCTTGTGATGTTTACTTTATCTTCGGATACATTATAGTGGTTTGATATAAATTCTGATTCTATTTTTTCTCTAATATTATATATTCCCCAGTATCTTCCGTTAATATATAGTATGATTGTTTTATATGCTTGAACTTCTACTGTTTCTAATTCTTCTAATGTTGAGGTCATAAAAATGTCAGCGAAAGCTGCATATTCATAATCTGTCGATGCACTTCTTAAAACCAAGGTATCAAATGAAGAAAAGTCTCTGTTATTAAAAACTTGGTAATTTAATTTACTAGCACCATATTCGCTTCTAAACTTTAATTGAAAGCTTTTTTTGGGTAATCCTCTAGTAGTACCTCCGAATAGTTTTAGTCCGCATGGAATGCTGAATGAACTGTTTTCTTCAAATAGTTCGGCGTATGCTGTTCTTTCTACTTCCTCACTATAGGTATTGCTTTGAATTGTATTAAAATCCGATTGTTTTAAAGATAAAGATAAAACTGGCAGGGTATGATTTTCATTTATTATGTATGATGAGGTAACCACCTTGCTTGGTAATTTATCATCTTCATAACTTACTACTTTTAAAACACTAGTCTTGTTTAAAAAAATGGGACTGTTATATTTTTTAGATGATCTATTTGGAATGCTCCCATCTAACGTATAATATATTGTCCCATTACCTTTTATTTCTATGCTAATATTTTGTACATCATTATATATTCCAGGAGCTACATTAATAATTGGTGTGTATGCTATTTGGTTTGTCCCGTTTTTGTTTTGGCTTTTTGGGGTGGGATTGCTGAAATAATATATTCCCGATTTTGTTCCTCTTCCCATACTGTAGCCAAGAGGAACATTAGCAATGAAAATAGAATCTATTATTTTGTTATCTTTGGTTAAGTAAAGGCTTTCTATTTCAGATAATTTAAAATTTGTATGTTTGTACGTATTATTGGATAAGTTGGTATCCCCAGAAGCCATTACTACATAGTACCCTCCAGGTTTTAGTGAAACATCTGGAAGATTATACATCGTTTTTAGATTATCGTTTGTGGTTAGATAGTAATCTTTTAGATTGATTGTTTTTTGTGTGTTATTTTTCAATTCTATCCAGTCGTAGTAATTACCTCCATTTTGAGGTAGGTACTCATTATTTTGGTTCATAACTTCACTAATAATTAAATCGTTAGGATTGGTTAGATTTTTTTCATTAAAATTTTTTATACCACTGTTATTATTAGGGTAGCCGGGAGTTATATTATTGCTTATGTAATACTCTTCATTTTCATATATTAAGGCCATACCATTGGCTACTTGGTCATATTCTACTATATCTACTATTTTGTTGCCATTACTTAATACTACTTCTCCAGTTTTTTCGGTTAATTTAAATCCAGTATAATTGTTTGAAACGCTATTTGTTGCAGTATAAAAAACATATACTTCTCCACTTTTTAGTGATATATCTGGTAATTTATAAGTAAATGGATGCTTAGTTGAATTTGATAGACTGTAAGTTTTTAGGTTAACTGTATTTTTGGATATATTAATTATTTCGATATATCCTTCTAATTTACCGTTTTCATTTATGAAATTTCCTTTATTTCTTGGTAATATTTCATTTATTTTTATTTTATTTTCTTCGCTTTTTAGGCTATTTATATAATTTTCATATCCTTGTTTTGTGTTAGGAAAACCTGGGGTTGGTAAATCTGATGTATATAGATTGCCGTTTAGATCCCTAGCGATTGTTTCGTTTTTATCAAGAGGCGTTACGGTAATGGCATCTATTACTTTACCATTAGCTTTGGTTAATACAAGCGTTTCTCCACCTTTTGAACTTAATCTAAAGTTAGCGTATAAACCTTCTTTTTTTTCACCACATAGATTTATTATCAAATATTCTTTAGCTTTTATAATTGTTTCTGGAAATACCCATTTTATTTTACTTTTATCGTCAGATAATCCATAATTTTTTAAGTTAATGTCATAATTATTCCCATTATAAAGTTCAACCCAATCATATTGGTTGCCATCTACGTCGGCATATGTTCCTTTATTAGAAGACATGATTTCATTAATTATTAATTTGTTAATCTTTGATTCGCCATCGGGTTCGTTTTCTTTAATCGTCAATTTTTTATTTGTATCAGTATCAATTGCTATTCCCACTATTATACCTAACACCACAACAGATAGGCATATTATGATAAAATGTAGGTTGTTTTTTAAAAATTTTGTATTCATATAATTCCTCCTTACATTCTATTCTTACTTTATAATATTATCACAATGTGACATTTTTTTCAATATGTAGATGAGAATTATCTTTTAATTATAATAGCAAATAAAAAAAGACTATTAAAGTCTTATTTAACATATGGTATTAAGGCCATAAATCTAGCTCTTTTTACTTCCATAGCTACATGTCTTTGATGTTTTGCACAGGTACCAGTTACTCTTCTTGGTAGTATTTTACCAGTATCTAGGTTAATATATTTGCTTATTATTGCAACATCTTTATAGTTTACTGTTTTTCCAGCACACATATGACATATTTTTTTTCTTTTTTTATGAAACTCTGCCATAAATCCTCCTTTTTAAAAAGGTAAATCGTCATCACTTAAATCGATTGATTGCCCAAAACTTTCAAATGGGTCTTTGCTTACATCAACAGTTTCGTTTTGCTTTGATGGTTCATCTATAGGTGCATAAGTATTGGGAGTATCTACCATATTATCAAATGGATTGCTACTATTATTTACATTGGTATTTGATCCTTTTGATTCTAGAAATTGAACACTTAAAGCAACTACTTCAGTGACATATACTTTTTTACCTTCATTATTATCATAATTTCTTGTTTGAATTCTTCCTTCGACAGCTACTAAACGACCTTTTGTTAGGTATTTAGCAACATTTTCGGCTTGTTTATCCCAGATAACAACGTTAATAAAGTCCGCTTCTCTTTCACCATTTTGATTAGTAAATGTTCTGTTTACTGCAACAGTGATTTGAGTAACAGGTCTATTTGAAGATGTGTATCTTAACTCTGGGTCTTTTGTTAATCTTCCTATTAATATTACTTTATTCATACTATCTCCTATTTATCTAGATTAATTATTAGATGGCGAATAACATTTTCATTAATTCTAGCAATACGATCAAATTCTTTGATTGCTTTATCATTTTCTGCTTCAATGTTATATAGATAATAATAACCTGATTTGTATTTCTTTATTTCATAGGCTAATTCTTTTTGTCCTAGTTCTTTTGATAAAGTGATAGTAGCTTTATTATTAGTAAATATTTTTTCTAAATCACTTACTGTTTTTTTTAATACTTCACTTTCTAAATTAGGTTGAACTATAAACATAATTTCATATTTTTTCACAGTTTTACACCTCCTTTTGGTCTTATCGGCTCATTTTTGAGCAAGGAGCTTTGCGCTCGGTAATATTATAACAAACTGTTTTCAAGAAGTAAATGATTTTTTTAATTATTTTGTTATATGTTATGTTTTTTTTATTATTTTATGCCTTTTGCTATAATTTTATGGTGTTTACTTGCTTACATTAAATCTAAAATAACATATGTCACCATCTTGCATTAGGTAATCTTTTCCTTCTAGACGGACTTTCCCTGCTTCTTTTACGGCTTTTTCTGTTTTATATTGGACTAAGTCACTATAACTCATTATTTCTGCTTTAATAAAGCCTTTTTCAAAATCTGAATGAATAATTCCTGCACATTCTTTGGCATTCATTCCTTTTTTAAAAGTCCAAGCACGGCATTCGTCACTACCTGCAGTAAAGTATGTGGCTAGTCCTAATAGTGAATAGGTTTTTTTTACCAATTGATCGAGTCCGCTTTCGGCAATACCTAATTCGTTTAAAAATATTTCTTTTTCGTCGTCTGGTAATTCTGATAATTCGCTTTCTATTTTAGCGCATACCATTATGGCTTCGCTTTTTTCATTTTTAGCATATTCCATTACTTGGTCAACATAGGAGTTCCCTTTGTTATTTATGTCTATTTCTTTAACGTTGGCAACATAGATTATTGGTTTTTCCGTAATTAAATTAAATGATGATATTATTTTTTTTTCTTCTTCATCTATTAACAATTTTCTAACAGGAATGTTTTGTTCTAATGATTCTTTTATTTTATTTAGAAGATTTAATTCTCTCAATTCTTCTTTATTATTGGTCATTTTGGCTTTTTTGCCTATTTTATTTATTCTGTTTTGAATTACTTCTAGGTCGGATAGTATTAATTCTACGTTGATTACTTCAATATCTTTTATTGGGTCTACCTTACCATCTACGTGAATAATATTTTCATCATCAAAGCAACGAACTACTTCAACTATGGCATCTACTTGTCTTATGTGTGATAGAAATTTATTGCCTAATCCTTCTCCTTCTGAAGCTCCTTTAACAAGACCTGCAATATCTGTAAATTCAAATGATGTAGGTATAGTTCTTTCTGGTGAATATATATTTTCTAAGGTTTGTAATCTAATGTCTGGTACGATTACTACACCAACGTTAGGGTCAATTGTAGCAAAAGGATAGTTAGCTGCTAAAATATTTTTTTTGGTTATAGCATTAAATAGTGTCGATTTACCAACGTTTGGTAGTCCAACGATACCGGCTGTTAAACTCATATTTTCATCTTCTTTCTTGTTTATTATAAAAAACCTTCGTTATGGAATATTATTCACACACATTTTAAGAAGGTTTATTTTTTTATTTATAGCATTGGGCTTACACCAGGACCTATTGGTAGGCCGATGATGTAAAATCCTAGGATTATTACTAACCAAAGAATGGCAAAGGCGATAGTGTAAGGTGCCATTAGACTCATCGCATCGGTTAGAGTAATTGTTTGTTCTTTTTTTTGGTTATATATTTGTAAGAATCCAATTAATAATACGAAATAGCTAAATAGGGGAGTTATTCCTTTTACTGATGAATCGGCCGCTCTAAAGACTGCTGTAGCAAATTCTGGGGTCATAGAACTGGTCATAAACATCGGTACTATTACTGGAGCTAATATTGCCCATTTAGTTGATGCTACTGGTACAAAAATTGTACAAATTGCTATTATAATAAAGCTTATGATGATCAGTAGCAGACCAGTTAGTTCTAGGTTGCCGATGGCTTCTGCAAGTGATGCTGTTATGAATATACCGATGTTGCTTTTTTTAAATATTGATATTAATTGAGCTGCAAAGAATATTAGTACTAGGATAGAGGATATATCAGTTAAATAGTATCCCATTGCATCAACAAAATCTTTATTATTTTTGATCGTTTTTACTCTTAATCCATATATTAGACCAGCAATCATTAGATAAGTGCTTATTATAAAGACAATTCCTTGGCTAAAGTAAGAATTAGCTCCAAATAATTGATCTACGTAAGATGTATCTTTTAGATATAGGAATAATCCAGAGAAGGGTAGACCCGGGATAATGCAATAGATTGTTATTAGCAAAAGGATTAAGAGAGTAAGTAATGATAGGGTTAGTCCTTTTCTTTCTTTTGGTGCTATTTCTTCTTCTGAAGTTTCTTCATAGTTATATTTTCCTAGTTTTGGAATGATATATTTTTCAGTTATTATCATACCGACATAAGATAGAAGAATAGTACTTATAATAGTTAGAAATATATTACCGCTGATACTAACTTTATAAGTAGCATCTAATATTAATGCAGAACTGGATGTATAGGTATTTAATATACTATCTAATCCATTTACTACAATATTAGCACCATATCCAAATGTTATTCCGGCGAATGCTGCACATATACCAGCTGAGGGGTGTCTTTTTAGGCTCATAAAGAGAATGGCACTTAGAGGTATTAAGATAACATAAGCCATTTCATAAAACATCGATAGAATAATACCGGTAAATATTACCATAAAGGTTATAAATTTTCTTGATACTCCTTTTTTAATCAATTTAAATAGGGTAGTTAAAAAGCCTGATTTATAGGCAACACCAACTCCTAGAAGGCCTACGATTAGTGTTCCTAATGGAGCAAAATTGATGAAGTTTGATATCATATTGCTAACCATATATTGAATACCTGTTCTATTAAATATGGAATCTATTTGAACTAGTTCAGCTTCCATTTTACCGGTAATAGGGTTAACATTATAATAGGTAGTTTGTAGTCCTAAGGCATCTCCAATGCCACTTATAACTACCACTATGGCAATAATTACCAGGATCATTAATACAGGATGTAAATTTATTTTTTTTCTTCCTTTTCTCATATACTAACCACCTTTTTTAGTTTTTTATTAAATTCTATTCTTGGTAACATAATACATCTACCACAGGATGTACATTTGATTTTAATATCGACGCCAATTCTGACTATTTCCCATTCGTTACTACCACAGGGGTGAGGCTTTTTCATTGTAACAATACTGCCTAGTTTATATTCTTTATTCAAGTTAGTCTCCTCCAAACATCAAAACTTATATTTATTTGATTATATCACGAATAAAAAATTATGTAAATTATAGATATTTAATTTTATCTTTTTGTTGTGATATAATATCTTTGGTGATTTTTATGGGCGATAAGTGCAGTTTATGTCCTAGGGGATGTTTAATAGATAGAAATAATAGGGTAGGTTATTGTAATGTTAATTCTCAACTTAAAATTGCTAGGGCATCTTTGCATATGTGGGAAGAGCCTTGTATATCTGGTGAAAAGGGCAGTGGTACTATTTTTTTTAGTGGATGTAATTTGAGGTGTGTGTATTGTCAGAATTATAATATTTCTCATAATGGTTTTGGTAAGGAAATATCGGTTTCTAGATTAGTAGAGATATTCTTTGAACTTAAGGATAGGGGAGCTAATAATATTAATTTAGTGACACCTAGTCATTTTGTTCCTTTAATTAAAGAAGCTATTGTTATGGCTAAAGAGAAGGGATTTGATCTTCCGTTTGTATATAATTCTTCGGGATACGACAGTATCAGTACTTTAAAAATGTTGGATGGTCTTATAGATGTATATTTACCTGATTTTAAGTATTTTAATAATGATTTAGCTATTATGTATTCTAAATGTCCTAATTATGTAGAAGTTGTTATGGAGGCAATAGAAGAGATGTATAGGCAAGTTGGACGGTTTGTTTTTGATGAGAATAATATGATTAAGAAGGGCGTTATTGTTAGAAATTTAGTTTTACCCAATTATGTGGAAAATAGTAAGAATATTATTAAGTATTTATATGATACGTATGGGGATAATATATATATAAGTATTATGAATCAATATACTCCTTGTGGTAAGTTGGAGGGGTGTCTTGAAATTAATAGAAAACTTACCTCTTATGAATATGAAGAGGTAGTTGAATATGCTGTTAGTCTTGGAGTATGCAATGCTTATATTCAAGAAGATGGTACTTGTGATGAAAGTTTTATTCCTTCATTTGATTTAAGTGGGGTATAGAAAAAAATTGTTAAACATTTGTCTAACAATTTTTATTTTATCTATCTATTAAATACAGATTATCTAAAAGAATGCCTGTACCTTCAGCTACACAGGTAAGAGGACTTTCCGCTATGAAAACTGGCACCTTTAATTCTTGGCTTAGGAGATTGCTGAATCCATCTACCATCGCTCCACCACCGGTTAGAACAATTCCTTTGTCTATAATATCGGCGGATAGTTCCGGTGGAGTTTGTTCTAGTATTCCTTTGGCACAATGAATAATAGTATACACGCTTTCTCTTAGAGCTTCTTCTACTTCATCAGAATTTAAGGTTATAGTGTGTGGTAGGCCCGTTACTAAGTCTCTACCTCTTACTTCCATTTTTTCTTTTCTTGAGCCTGGGAAAACAGTTCCTATTGTTTTTTTAATATCTTCAGCTGTTCTTTCACCAATTAATAGTTTATATTTATCCTTAATATATTTAACAATGTCTAAATCAAAGGCATTACCTGCTATTCTAATAGATGAGGAATTTACAATACCCCCTAAGGACAATATGGCAATATCTGTTGTTCCACCACCTATATCAATAACCATGTTACCGCTTGGTTTTGATATATCCATACCTGCTCCGATGGCCGCTACTTTAGGTTCTTCTTCTAAGAAAACTTTTTTAGCTCCAGTTCTTTCGGCAGCTTCTTTAATGGCATTTTTTTCTACTTGGGTGATATTTGATGGACAACAGATAAGTATCCTTGGCCTTGAAAATAGATTTTTACCGTTTACTTTTTTTATAAAATGGTTAAGCATTACTTCCGTTGTTTCAAAGTCCGCGATAACTCCATCTTTCATAGGTTTTATAGCTTTTACTTTACCGGGTGTTCTTCCCAACATTTCGTGGGCTTCTTTCCCAACTGCTAAGGCTTTTTTTGTCTCTGAATCAATGGCTACAACACTTGGTTCATTTAAAACGATGCCTTGTCCTTTTATATATATTAAAACATTGGCAGTCCCTAAATCGATTCCAATATCTTTGTTGAACATAATATCACCTTCCTAGTAATTATTTTACCATGTTTTACCTTTTTTTTAAAGCTTTATTCGTTTTTTTTCAAAAGAAACTTATTACGTGTCGACTCGCCACCTTTAATGTGTCTAGTATCGATATGCTGTTTTAAAATCTGTTTAATTTGATTGCATAAATTTACATCTATTTCTACTAATCTATTAGATAAATCTTTGTGAACGGTACTTTTACTAACACCAAATACTTTGGCAATTTCTCTAATGGTTTTTTTAGTTTTTAGAATGTATTCACTTTCTTTAAGTGTTCTGTTTATAATATTTTTATTCATAAGATTCCCCTTTATTTTAATATATGGGAAATCAATATGGTTTATGAAAGAAAAAAGGCAAGTTAAGCCTATAGTTCTTGTAATTTCTTGCCAAAATAATTTTCGGGGTTTACAACCATACCTTTATAATATAGTTCAAAGTGAAGATGTTCTTTTAGTTGTTTATTGATGTTATTTACTCCACTTTTACCAATTATTTGGCCTTGTAAGACAGTATCATCAATCTTGACAGTAATATCTGACAAGCTTTGGTATACACTGATAATTTCATTATTGTGTCTTATTTCAACAATATTGCCTAAGATATTATCTTCTTTAACGTTGATTACAGTACCATCTAATACTGCTACTACATCAAATGTTCCTTCTTTACGATAGTCGACGCCGGAATTTTGCATGTATGTATTTTCGTAATAAATAATGGCATTTTCTTGGTTAGTTACATCGCTTTGATAATCATAATAATTTTTAGCAATGCTAATATCTGTATCTAAGTATGGTCTTATTATAGTTGTTTCATTACCTATTACAGGTATGCTATAACTTTCTTCTAAAATTTCTTTATCTACATATTTTAAATTTGGTTCTGGATCTTGAAAAACGACATTACTAACTATTAATTGAATAAAGTATATACTTAATCCAAATGCTACTACAGATAATACATAAATTGTTGGTATAGCTATTTTTTTTAGTTTTTGTTGCATATAATTTTCACCTCTATTTTAAGTTTTTCCTAATTAGAAAATTATATACATATATTTTTTTAAATTTTTTTAATTTGGGTATTTTGATAATAATGAGTTAGTATTTCTTTATAGTTATAGCCTTTTTTAGCCATTCCTAAGGCACCATACTGGCTCATTCCAACACCATGTCCATAACCAATAGTAGTTATTATTACATTGGTGTTTTCTTGTTCTATGGTAAAATCTGTGGATCTAATTTTTAATTTGTTATATATTTCACCTCCGGTAAATTCTTGGTTGTTAATTTTTATTTTTAGGATGCGATTAGTAGCACTTCTATCTATGTTTTCTATTTTTATTTTTTCTTGATAGGGGAGATTTAGTCGTTCGTAAAATTCTTGAAGTGACATTTCTTTAGTGGTTTTAAAAGCGGTAGTGACTTCTTTGTCCCAAGGTGATGATACACTTTTTAAATAAGAAACAGCAAAGTTAAACACCAATTCACTATTTTCGGTATAACCATTACTAGTTGAAAAAAATAGGGCATCGGCGATTTGTCCATCGCATTCTAAATATTCGTTAAATGTTTCATTTACAGCTGTTTTTAATTTATTAATATTTTTTATGTAATTATCTCCCCAAGCTTTTTTTAAGTGTTCATTATCTAGGTATACTTGATTTGTTATACTATCTACAACATCATAGTCTTTATCTTTATTATAATCTAATCTTTTTAAGACATAGCTTCTTGATGCAACTGCTTGTGCTTTTAGAGCTTCTAATTCAAATGATATGGGCATTTCTCCTGCTAAAACACCTAATACATATTCATTTAGTTCAATTTCATCTATTTTATCTTTTTGTAATCTTTTGACTCTTACTTTGATGTTTTCATCGGTTTTAAGTTCTATTTCTTTAATGTTTTTTGAATATAGATTTAATATAAAATATGGTATTATGATAATAAAAAAAGTAAATATTATAATTTTTTTCATAGTTCCTCCTAAAATTTGGTTACTACTATAAAATCTACTATAAAATTTACTACTAAATAACTTAATGAAAATATTATGGCTACATATATTATTCTAGCTTGAACTGGTCTATTTTTTTTGAATATTGCATTAATGTTGATACTATCTAGACTCCATACGATTAATGGAAAGACAATTAAGTAGCAAGCAAGTTTAATCATTTTCGTACTCTTTAATTTTTTGAATTCTTTCTATATGTCTTTTATCATTACTAAAATTTGTATTTATAAATTTGTCTACTATGTCCTTAGCTATATCGCTGCTTATTTTAGCAGATAAAGCTAAGGCGTTTGCATCGTTATGACTTCTTGCTAGAATAGCTTCTTCTTCGTTAGATGCTTTAGCACATCTGATACCTTTAACTTTATTTAAGGCTATATCCATTCCAATACCAGTTCCACAGATAGCTATACCTAAGTCTATGTCTTTTGTTTGAAGACTCTTTCCTAATTTAAAAGCGTAATCTGGGTAGTCGACACTATCGTCGCTATCTGTTCCATAATCTATTATATTATATCCTTTGTTTTCTAAATAATTTGTCAGAGTTTGCTTTAAAACTAAACCTCTATGGTCATTAGTTATTCCTATTTTCATAATATCATCCTTTCAATAGTTTTTCTAAGTATGCTTTTACTCCGTTTTCGTTGTTGGTTAATGTTATTTCATCACTTATTTCTTTAAGTTTCGAAATGGCGTTACCCATAGCAACTTTGTAGCCTACTTTTTGAAATAAACTTATATCGTTGATAGAATCACCTAAGGCTATGGTTTTCTTTTTTTTATATTTTAATAAATTATAAAGATATTCTGCTGATGATCCTTTTGATGCTTTTTTATTAATAATATCTATATAGTAAAATGTAGGCTTGTTTTTATTATCTATTAGATATCTTGAATAATTACTAATATGGATATTTTCTTGTTTCTTTAATATATCAATTAATTTTAATATTGTCTTTTTATTTTTATCTTTTATAGTTATTTTGGATATTTTTGGTAATTCTTCACTATTTTTGTTTATATTATAATAACTTTTTTCACTGTTGGTAGCAGTGTAAGTGCTTTTACCAATTTTAGATAATATTAGCTTTAAATCTTCTTCGCTTATAAAGATTTCTTTGATGATTTTTTCTTCTTTTAAGTTATAAATTACAGCTCCATCACTGGCAATAAGGTAGTCTTTGATGTTCAAAGATTTAATAATGGGTTTTAAGTACATAAGGTCTCTTCCAGATGTGATAATGATTCTATTATTTTTATCTATTGTTTTTTTTAAGATTTCTTTTGTTTGGATACTAATTTGGCGACTGGAATTGCGTAGGGTACCATCTAAGTCAATGAAAATTAAATAATTAGACATATATTCTCCTTATAATTTGATTATATCATATTGTAATAAAATATTATTCTTTTTGCTATTTTTGATGATGATTTGACATTTTTAATACTTTGGGATAATGCGTTTCTATTGTTTTGTCTAAATCAAATAAGCTGTTGATAACTGGATATTCACTTTCTTTTAGATTGGGATCAAAATGGATAGGAAGTCCTCCTTTGTTTTTCCAATATTTTAAATTTCCTTTGTAATCATCTACTAATATAGCGTTAGTAGGGTTTACATAATGGCTTTTACATATTTCTTTGGGAACAGCGATTACTTTTATTTGATTTGATACTTCTTTTATTATTTTTAATTTGTCTTCAGCTTCTTTTATGGAATTGACGTGAGTTAAAATTTTGGTTATGTATCTTTTATCTTTAATTAGTTCTTGGAGTGCTGTTAAGGAGTTATTGATTTCTTTGGCGTTTTTAATCATATTATAAAAGTCAATTTGTCTAATTAATTTAGTAATTAGATCTTGTTGTTCTGCTGCTAAGCCTGCTTGTAATATTAATGCGTCAATTATTTCATTAGTGTTATATATTACTCCATCAAAATCTATATATCTATATATGGCGTTGTTCATCTTTCACCAACTTTCTTTGTAATTTAATTATAACATGTATAAATTTATGTTCAGACTTTACTTGACATTATTTTTAAAAAAAATAAGAATAAATTTTAACTTATTCTTACTTTAAACCATATTTTTTATTAAATTTTTCAACATTTCCTTTTTTAGATGCCATCATTTGTTTTCCTGTATAGAATGGATGACATTTTGAACATACTTCAACATGGATAGGATCTTTGGTTGATTCTGTTTGAAATGTTTCTCCACATGCACAAGTTACAGTGGCTAATACAGTTTTTGGATGTATTCCTTTTTTCATTATTTTTCCTCCTTCTGCCATAACTAATTTAGTTATAGTAACACAAATCGCTTATTATTATATCAGTAATTTTTAACTTTTTCAACTATTATTTTATAAATTTGATAATATCCTTCGTTATTAGGGATAAAATTGGTATTATTTATAAAATATTTAGGATTATTACTTAGTTTTTCTGAGATATCGATATATTCAAATCCATTTAATTCGGTTACTTTTTTTAACTTAATATTGGCATAGGCAAAAATATCTTGATTCCCATTTGTTATATCATAATAATTTAATACGAGAACTTTACGATGATTTAATTTGTTAATTTTGCTAAACAGAACTTTTAAATCCTCAGTCATTTCGTTTATATAACTATATACATTATCGTTATTTAACATTATTTTTGAATATAGTTCATTCATTCCTATAGAAATTGTAATGATATCTGCTTGGGAAATTAGTTGATTAATTGTTATTTTTTTGTTGTTTATTTTAATTTCTGTGTTTTCATTTAGATGATTAATTAAATCTATAATTCGATAATCTTTGTCTGTGAAGTCTTTGTTATATCCTTCTAATTTTTTTTGATGCGTTAGGTAATCTTTTAAATAATCACTATATCCGTACCCAATTTTATTATACGGGGTATTTCCTTTTGATATTGCATCTCCTAGCGATAAATAATATATTTTGTTATCCGCAGTTTTTATGTGAATTAGATAACATGATAAAAAAAGAATTAAAATAAATATTACTTTTTTCATAGGTCACTTCCTATTTTAAGTATATTTATATTAATTCTATTTTAGCACCTACTTGCGATAACTTGGTAATGATGTTTTCGTATCCTCTTATTATGTGTTCGATATTACTTATCGTAGTTGTTCCTTCAGCGATTAATCCTAGGACTACTAGGGAAGCTCCTCCTCTTAAATCGGTGGCACTTACTTGTTTGCCTTTTAGAGGGGTGGGACCTGAGATAATTGCATTTTTGTTACCAATCACTTCTATTTTAGCTCCCATTTTGTTAGTGTCTTTGATATTTTGAAATCTGTTTTCATAAATTGTTTCTTCTATTCTACTTATACCATTACATTGAGTTAGTAAGGGAACAATTATTTGTTGTAGGTCTGTTGGATAACCAGGGTAAACTTGGGTCTTTATTTTTAGTGGTTTATATTTATCACTTCTGTTTACAATTATGTAATCTTCTTTTATCTGAAGTTTAGCACCACATTCTTTTAATTTAGAAATTAGTGATTCTAGATGACTGGGAATAATTTTATTTATCTTTAGATTTTCTCCTAAAAGCGCTCCTATAATTAAGTAGGTGCCCGCTTCTATTCTATCGGGAATTACTTCTGTAAAGCATTTGTGTAAGTATTTTACTCCTTCTATTTTTATAATACTAGTTCCTGCTCCTTTAATTTTAGCTCCCATACTGTTTAAAAATGTAGCAACATTAACAATTTCTGGTTCTTTAGCGGCGTTTTCTATCGTTGTGTTTCCTTCTGCTTTTACCGCTGCTAGAAGGGTATTAATTGTTGCTCCAACGCTTGGAATATCTAAGTAAACATAGCCCCCAGTTAGTTTATCAGCGGTTATTTTGTATTTATTTCCATCTTCTTCTACTTTGGCTCCTAAAGCCATATATCCTTTTAGAGTTTGATCTATCGGTCTTGCTCCAATTGAGCATCCGCCCGGAAAATACATCGATACTTCTTTATATTTACCGAGTAGGGCAGACATAAAATAATATGATGCTCTTAGTTTTTTAGAAATAATTTCTGGTATTTCTTTATTTTCTAGAGTGCTGGTATCAATTTTTATGGTATCATTATTTTTTTCTATTTTAGCATTTAAATATGTTAGTATTTCTTCTAAGGCTTCAACGTCAGAAATTTGAGGAACATTGCTGATAGTGCATTCTTCATCACAAAGAATAGCTGCAGGTATCAGTGCTACTGCACTGTTTTTAGCTCCACTTATATCAATAGTTCCGCTTAGAATGTGTTTTCCTTCTATCTTTATTTTAGGCATAAAAACCTCCTACCTTATTATATGTTAGTGAACAAATTTGTCTTTTCTTTTACGACTTTTTTTAAATTTTTTTCACCGGATGATATTATTTTTCTTGGGTCATATACATTAGGATTATTTTTAATATAATCTCTTACACCCTCATTCCACGCTTGTTGCAATTCGGTATTTACATTTATTTTGGCAGTTCCGCATTGGATAGCTTTTTTTATCATAGTATCTGGTATGCCTGATCCCCCGTGCAGTACAAGAGGAACGTTTATACTATTGCTTATTTTTTTCATAGTGTCAAAGTCTAAGTTTGGTTCTTTTTGATATGGTCCATGAACACTTCCTAGGGCAGGGGCCACACTGTCAATATGAGTTTCGTTTACAAACTTGATAACATCTTCTAATTTGGCATTGGTGTTACTTGCACTAATGTTATCCTCTTGCCCACCAATTAAGCCTATCTCACCTTCTACAGTAACGTTTCTTGGATAGGCATATTCTACTACCTTTTTGGTAAGGTTTATATTTTCTTCTAGGGGTAGGTGAGATCCATCGATCATTACAGAAGTAAATCCTGCATTAATGCAATCTTGGCAAACCGATAAGCTACTACCGTGATCTAGATGTAAGGCTACATTTATAGTAATGTTTAATTCTTCAATTAAACTTGTTACTATGTTGCTTACTACTTTAGCACCACCCATATATTTAATAGCTCCTTCGCTTACTCCTAGAATTACAGGTGTTTTTAATTGCTCACATTCTTCTAATATGTATTTTGTCCATTCTAAGTTATTAATATTAAATTGTGCGATGGCATACTTGTTTTCATATGCATTTTCTAGCATCATTTTAGTATTTGATATCATATTTAATCACCTATTTTTATGATAAATGATAAAAAAAAAGATGTCAACTTTTATGACACCTATTTACATTAATATTATTTTATGAAATAGTATATTGATAGTATTAGTAATATTATGCCCCCTATTAGGGTTGAGTATTTACCAAAATGGATATTTAACTGATTACCAAAATTAAGACCAAGGTAAGTAAATGTCATACTGGTGAGGGCGAATATTAATGCTGATTGAATATAATTGGTGTTAATAACATGGAGTCCAATACCTGTGGAAAAACTATCAATACTAACACTAAAGCCAAATAATAATAGTCCTTGTAAGTTTAATGGTTTGAGTTCCTCATTATCTTTAAACGTCGATACTATCATTTGGATTGATATAATTAAGAAAATAATACTTACTAAGATATTTAGGTTTATGATTATATATTTTTCAATAATAGTACCAAAGTATAGTCCGATTAGGGGCATTATAAAATGATAAGTACCTACAATTAACGATAGAAGTATTTTGTTTTTCTTAGTAATACCTTTGGTTCCATATATAATCGATAGGGAAAAGGTATCCATACTTAAGCTAATTCCAATAATCAGTGTGGTTAATATTGTATCCATATTTGTTCTCCTAAATAATATTACTAAAATTAAGGAGAATATATTACTGTTATTTTTTAAATATTTTATCTAGTAGTTCTAATACTTTGAATTTGTATTCAACTTCTGTATTTTCTTCTGCTTCTAAAAGACAAAGTGGGGGAAATAATACACACCACCAATTATCGCCTTGGCCACTTCCAATAGTTATGACTAAGGATTCATAATCTCCTTGTTCGTAGGTTACACCTTTATATACTTTTTTAGGAAAATAGTTAAGTCCAAAATTGATATTAATCTCTTTGTTATAATTTTTTTTAATAAATAGTTTTTCTATTTTTTCTCGATATTTATTTATGTTACTCTTGATGATATTGCGAGATGTTTCTATTTCGGTTATGTCGTTTAGATTATCTTTTATTTCTGCTTCCATTATTTTTTTTACTTCATTTTTTATGTATTGATCATAGACACTGTTAGAATCGGCGATAATCCTTAATCTTATGGCACTTTTGGGAATAATGATATTTTCTTTGTTATTGGTTATTTGATAGATTATAAAGATACTTAATACAATAATTATGGTTTTTTTCATATAAAAAATCACCCTTTCATTTAATTTATGGGTAATTTTTTTTAAATTTATACAATTTATATTTTTCTAATATTATTTATAATCATATTTATTGTTAATATAAAAATAATTATTTTATAATTTTTACTTATACTGTTAATATATTTTTCAAAATAATTGTTTTGGGTGAATATATCTATTAGATATAGGATAGTTAATAAAAACAATATTATTAATAGTGGAATTGCTAAAATGTTATATTTTAGTGACGAGATAAAATTTAATTTTAATATTTCTTTGAAGGCTCTGGTAAGACCACAAGCAGGACAAGATATTTTAAAGATTTTTTTAAATAAGCATGGGCAGTTAATTAATTGGGTGAAAAGAAAAAGAAGTATTATAATTCCTATTACTATTGGAATAAAATACTTTTTAAATTTACTCGTTTTAGTCTTTGAGTGGGATGTTGTTAGCATCAACGTTAATATTGCCCGCTAAAATCATTATACCTTCAATTAATCCCCAAATACCTACTATCGGACTTAAAATCCCACAACTTAGTATACTAATTAATAGTTGAGTTGTAGCCTTTCCATTATATCCTAGGTAAAAGTTATGTACTCCTAAAGCTCCTAGAAATATTCCTAGTAAACCTGCTACTAGTTTGGATTTAGCGTTTGGATTAGTGTTTGCTGCCTTTTGGTTTTGTACATATTTACCACAGTTTAAACAAACGTCTTGATCTTCGTTTAATTTTGTCCCACAGTTTTGACAGAATTTTGCCATACTACCACTCCTTTTCTTTTTTTATTATATCATAAATTTTTGCTTTTTTGCTAATTATTTATAATGAAGATAAATCGATCTTTTCCGCTATAATCTTTTTCTATAATTATTTTAGGGTTATCTAAATATTTGATTGCTAATTCTTCAATTTTTTTTGCTTGGGTATGTCCTATTTCAAATGCTATTAGATAGTTGTTAGGAAGGTTGTTTTTAAGATTTTTTATTATTTTATGGTAATAATATATTCCATTTTCTTTTGCATAAAGGGCGATATGGGGCTCGTTATTTTTGACAATATCCATGATTTCTTCGCCATAGTCAATATAAGGCGGATTGCTTATGATAACATCGTATTTTTTGCTTAGTGGATCTTCCATATTTCCTTCTATAAAATTTATGCTTACTTTATTTTGATGAGCATTTTTCTTGGCAAGTTCTATTGCTTCTTTACTTATATCTAAGGCATCAACTTCTAATGACGTTAATATTTTTTTTAGAGCAATAGCAATACAACCTGAGCCAGTTCCCAAATCTATAATGTTTAATTTTTTATTTTTGAAATGTTGATTAATATATTTAATGGTCTTTTCTACTAATAATTCGGTTTCAAAACGTGGTATTAGGACATTTTCGTTAACATTAATAATGTTACCATAAAAGTCAACATTGCCAATAATGTACTGGATGGGTTTTCCTTCTTGTAATTGTTTTATTCCTTGTTGATATGTTTCTTTGCTGTATAGATTATTATTTTTTAAGTATTTAAGATAGTAATTTGCTATGTTGGGGTCTACTTTATTATTATAGTTCATTGGTTTTTTCTAATTCCATTTTTTGATTGGCTGTTATTAATTCTTCAATTATGACACCAAGTTCACCATCCATTATGCGATCTAAATTCATTGAAGTAAAACCAATACGATGGTCGGTAACACGATTTTGGGGATAATTATAGGTTCTAATTTTTTCAGAACGATCACCTGTACCTATTTTTATTCTTCTTTCGGCATGTTCTTTTTCTTCTTGCTCTCTTAATTTTAAATCATATAATCTGGTTTTTAATATTTTCATTGCTTTTTCTTTGTTTTTAATTTGACTTCTTTCAGTTTGTGAATATACGATTATTCCGGTTGGAATGTGGGTTAGTCTAACGGCTGAATCGGTTGTGTTTACTCCTTGGCCACCACAGCCAGAACTTCTAGTTATATCAACTCTAATTTCTGATTCGTCTAATTCGAAATCAAATTCTTCTGCTTCTGGCATTACTAAAACTGTAGCGGTTGATGTATGTACTCTTCCACCTGATTCGGTAGCTGGAACTCTTTGAACACGATGGGAACCACTTTCATATTTTAATTTTGAATATGCTCCTGTTCCTTTAATCATAAACTCTATTTGAGCATACCCTCCTGAATTGCCTTCAACACTATTTAATATATCTATTTTCCAACCAAAATTACTAATGTATTTTTGATACATATCGAATAAATCTCCAGCAAAGATATTAGCTTCATCTCCACCTGCTGCTCCTCTTATTTCAACAATTACGTTTTTATCATCATTAGGATCTTGCGGTAATAGGAGTATTTCTAATTTATCTGTTAAACTTTGTTTTTGTTCTTCTAAAGTAATTAATTCTTCCTTAGCAAACTCTCCTAATTCTTGATCTTTGACCATTTCTTTAGCTTCTTCTATATCATTTAATACTTTTTTATATTCGTTATAGGTATCAACAATATTTTTTAATTTAACTTGCTCTTTGGATAATTCTGCTAATTTTTTTATGTCACTGCTAATGGTAGGAGAAGATAATTCTTCTGTTATCATATTATATTTTTTTAGAATTAGTTCTAATCGATTTATCATAATATCAGTCCTTTTCTTTAATAAATTATATTATATATCTTGTTTTCTGTAAAGATAATTTGTTTTTAAAAAAAGAAAACTATATTTAGTCTTCTAATTCTTCTTCGGCAACTATTGATAAATCAGATAGTTCGTCTTCTTCAAAATCATCATCGGTTATATCATCATAATTTTCTTCTTCGTCGATATTATCTTCCATTTCTTCTATTTCTATGTCTTCTTCTTTAGCATTTATTTCTATTTCTTCATCTTCATAGATATCATCAATATCTATTTTTACTTTGTGATTCATTTTTAAATCCCAATTCCCATCTGGTAAGAGAATAAATTCTTTGGCAGTGGTTAGGCTTTCAAAGAAGTCTGGCATTTTTTCTTTGTATGTTTCTTCATCTAATTCAAGCAATTGACATACTACCTTAAATAAAGAAGCGGTATTTAAAGTTGTTTTATTTTCTTTTAAATAAAGTTCTGCTATTTTTGTGTAAGATAATTGTTCTATTTCTTCTTTTGTCATTTGGCTTAATTTCATTTTGCACCTACATTTCCTCTCTTGGTATTATACCTATTAAATCTAAACTTGTGTTTAAGACTATTTTTATTGCTTTTATTAAAGCAAGTTTTTCCTCTGTTTCCTCAATGTTGTCGGTAATTATTTTTTCTTTTGCATAATATGAATGGAATAGTGTTGCAAGTTCATATACATAATTAGCGATTAAGTGGGGTAGTCTTTTGACACCGGCGTTGATTACGGTATCTTTAAATTCATATAATTTATTCAAAATATTATATGTATTTTCATTATTTAAATATGTGTATTTATCTAATTTGTTTATTTGATATTTTTTGGCATGTTTTAAAACTTGGGAAATTCTAGCGTTGGCATATTCAATATAGTATATTGGGTTGTCATTATTTTCTTTTGTTGCAATATCTAAATTGAAATCCATTTGTGTATCTAAAGCTTTGGATACAAAGAAGTATCTAGTAGCATTGATACCTACTTCTTCAATTAAATCGTTTAGAGTGACAGTTTTACCGGTCCTTTTACTTAGTTTTAATTCTTCGTTATCTTTTATAAGTCTAACCATTTGAAGTATTTTTATGTCTAAAATGCTACTGTCATAACCTAAAATATCGATTCCAGCGTGAATTCTTTTAATATATCCATGGTGATCTGCTCCTAATACATCGATCAATAAATTGTATCCTCTTTCTAGTTTATCACTATGATAGGCGATATCTGGAAGTAGGTATGTATATGTTCCATCACTTTTAATTAGAACACGGTCTTTTTCATCACCAAAATCAGTTGTTTTAAGCCATAATGCATTTTCTGCAATATAGCATTTACCACTATTTTTTAATTTGTTGATGGTTATATCTACTAATCCTTTATCATATATGCTTTGTTCACTTGACCAAACATCAAAATTAACTCGGTATGTATCAAGATCTTGTTTTATTTTCTTTAAAAGAATTTCTAGGCCATATTTTTTGAAAAATGCAACATCTTCATTTTGTTTTTGGTCACCATATTGTTCATAGATTTTATTGGCAATATCGATTATTTCTTGTCCGTGGTATCCATCTTCAGGTAATTTAGCTTTAATATTACAGATATTTAGATATCGTACTTTAATAGATATACCTAAATTATTCATCTGATTACCGGCATCATTAATATAATATTCACGAGTGACATCGTAGTTAAGAAAGCTTAGTATTCTCGATAATGAATCCCCATAGGTAGCTCCTCTGGCGTGGCCAACGTGTAATGTTCCGGTTGGATTGGCACTTACATATTCTATATTTATTTTGGTATTATTACCAATATTTGTTTTACCATAATTGTTTTTTTCTTCTAAAATGGTATTGATGTTTTTAAAAAGATAATCTTTATTTAGATTAAAATTAATAAACCCAGGAGGCATGATAGTTATAGTTTCTATTAATTCATCGTTTAGCAAATTTTTTAATTTTTCAGCAATGTTCATGGGATTATCTTTTAATTTTTTTGAAAGCACCATGGCAATATTTGTAGCATAGTCTCCATGAGTTTTGTTTTTGGGAATCTCTACTATGATATCTATATCTTCGTCAACACCAAGATTTGTAATTGCTTTTTTTAATAAATCTTTTAAATTATCTTTAATATTCATTACATTACCTCATTTCTATTATAAATTCATAGTCATTATCACTTTCTATTACTTTATAATTAATAATTATTCTGTCTTCTTCTATTTTTATGCTTTTAGTATTTATATTTATCTCAATATCTAAATCGTTTTCTTTTAAGTGATAGTTAGTGGGAATGGTTTTTCCCTCAGTAAAATTAATTATATGAATAAATTCTTCATTTTCTCTTTTAAAAATGATATTATTTTGATTTATTTTTAGTTGTTCTTTGGCATTTTTTGTTATGTAAGCTATTTTGTTTTTGTTAACAATAGCTGTCGTTTCAGAAGTTGTTTTGTTTTTTTCTTTTAAATCGTTAATCGTCGTAATAATTTTTTTTCTCAAATTTAATCACCTAATTATTTAATTATATTTATTAGGTGAAATAATGGCAATTTCTCAAGGAAAATCAACTAGATTACCATCCGGTGCAAGGAATGTTGCAAACCGTGGAAAAAGGAAAGCTGAATTAGGTAGAGACCCAGCTGAAACTAGAGTAGATGAAAAAAGATTGAAAAAAATCAGAACCCGTGGCGGAAACGAAAAACTCAGATTAGCTACTGCTAATAAAATGAATTTAACTGATCCTGCTACTGGTAAATCCCAAGTTGTAGATGTTTTAGGTGTAATTGAAAACTCTGCAAACCCAAACTACGTAAGAAGGAACATCATTACCAAAGGTGCTATTGTAGAAACTCCTGAAGGTAATGCAAAAGTAACC
>OMEK01000127.1_pt1 | contig 31436 bp, 28 predicted proteins | sample 1645351 | NCBI WGS metagenome assembly OMEK01 (sample SAMEA103958146, study PRJEB25191) | human gut metagenome
ACCGTACCCGTAAGGACTATATTGCTGATGCCGTACTCCAGAAGGCAGGCTATTACAGCTATGCCGATGCCAACAGCTATGATGCCAGCAAGGAGCACAGCTGTGTGATTGGTGTCTATCGTCTGACCATGAAGTCAAACAGCGATAACTTCCGCCAGTCAGCCATCCAGGGCATCATGAAGCGTATCAAGGCTAAGGGTGCAGAGGTAGTCATCTATGAGCCAACTCTGGAAGAGGGCAGCACCTTCTTTGGTAGCCGAGTAGAGAACAACCTCGAAGCCTTCAAGTCACAGAGCCATGCTATCATCGCCAACCGATATGATGCTTGCTTGGATGATGTAAAGGATAAGGTATATACACGAGACATATTTAGAAGAGATTAATATTCTATAAAATAAAAATTTTATGGAAACAACAAAAACAAATTTTTATACATACCTATACAATAGAGTGTTGTATTTATAGGTTTTATGTTTATCTGTAATAAGAAGTAATTTAATGAAAAAAATAGGAATACTTACTTTGGTTAGTGCCGATAATTGTGGATCGCAGTTACAGGCTTTTGCTTTTCGATATATCTTGAAGGAGCAAATGCAAATTGATGCAGAACTAGTTAATTTTCATCCTGCATTTGCTAGAAGAATGTACAAACTTTTACATTTGAGCTATTTCAAGCATCTTTTGAACTTTCTTTATATGCTGCCTGCTTTAGTTAGACAGCAAAAGTCTTATGATTTATTTAGAGAACAATATTTGAAACTTGAATCTAAGGATAAATTATTTGATGCTGAATCATTATATAACTGTGCAGATAAATACAGCCAAATTATAGTTGGAAGTGACCAGGTTTGGAATGTGAATATGGCCGATTTTGATGAAGCGTATTTTCTAAGTGGATATAATGGCTGTAAAGTTACTTATGCTGCCAGTCTGGGAGGTGGAGAAAAAATAATAGTCCCCGAAAAATTAAAGCAGTTTAAACAACAAATTAATCAGTTTCAGAGCATTTCAGTTAGAGAGCCACAAGGTAAAATGGTTCTCCAAAGACTTATAGATAAAAATGTTCGAGTTGATGTAGATCCAACGTTGTTGGTGCCAGAAGAAATGTGGGCAGAATTAGCTGGAGAAAGAATAGTAAATGGTGAATACATTTACTATTATTCCTATAATTATGGTGATGAAGCTTTGAATATTTTAGTTCAGAAAGCAGCCAAAAAGTTAAATTTACAAGTGTATGTCATCAATGCCTCAAGATGGGTTAAAATAAATCCTAAAAAATATGGCTTTCATTTAGCACCGCAAGAAGGACCATTAGCTTTTTTGTCATTGATGAAGTATGCTAAATTTGTTTTTGTACAGTCACTTCATGGTTCAATTTTTGCTTATATTTTTAAGAGTAATTTTTGGTTTCTAAATAATAGAGAAAATGATGTTCTTGATCAAAGAAGCGAGAATATACTTAATTTGTTAGGGAAAAGAGATAGAACGATACGCCCAAATTGCTTTGAAAACATTGATTTGAGCAAACCTTGTGTTTATGATGAAAACAATAAACTTCAAGCAGAAAAGGTGAAATCATTGGAATATCTTAAACAAGTTACTAATTGATGGAACGGACAAAAAGAACTGTATGGAATACAATATGGGGCTTTGTGCAAAAGCTTGTAATGATATTTTCTCCTTTTATCATACGAACCATAATAATTAAGATTCTAGGTGCTGAATATTTAGGCTTAAATAGTCTGTTGACTTCAGTTTTGCAAATTTTAAATATGGCAGAACTAGGTTTTAGTTCAGCCATTGTGTTTAGTTTGTATGAGCCACTTGCTAAAAAAGAAACAAACAAAGTTTGTGCTTTAATGGCGTTGTATCGCAAAATATATAGGTATATTGGGTGCGGTATATTAGTGATAGGTATATGCTTGACTCCATTTTTACATGTGTTTATCAAAAGTGGTGTTCCTGCAGATATAAATCTTTATGCAATATATTTAATGTATTTAGCAAATACGGTATTGAGTTATTTGTTGTTTGCTTATAAATCTGCATTGCTTGACGCAAGTCAACATTATGATATCATTAGTAAAGTAAATACGTTAGTATTGTTGCTTCAATATATCACTCAGATCGCAATCTTGTTAGTTTTTAGAAATTATTATCTGTTTTATATCTTGACTCCGATATGTACGATAATATATAATTTAGTATTATCTTTTATGGTGGATAAAAAATATCCAGAATATAAAGCTAATGGTAGTTTGGAGTTAAGTGAATTGAAAGACTTAAAAAAGCGTGTTCAAGGTGTCCTCATAGCAAAGGTTTGTATGGTATCAAGAAATGCAATTTCTAGCATTGTTGTTTCGGCAGTGTTGGGTTTGGTACAAGTAGCTATGTTTACAAACTATTTTCTGATAGTAACAAGTATAGCTAGCTTCTTGAATGTAATATCCACTTCTATGTCTGCAAGTGTTGGTAATAGTATGAGTTTGGAATCTGAGCAAAAAAATTATACTGATTTCTTGAAGTTTTCTTTTATGTATGCTTGGCTGTCTGGTGTTATAACTGCATGTATGGTTGCAACATATCAAGAGTTTATGACTCTTTGGGTAGGTAAGGAGTATTTGTTTGGAATTAGCATGCCCTTGCTTTGTAGTAGCTATTTTTTCTTGTTATCATCAGGAGATATACGTTCGGCTTATATGAATGCGAAAGGACTATGGTGGGAAAATAGATGGAGGACGGTATTGGAGTCGCTATCTAATATATTGTTTAGTGTTGTGTTCATTCGTTTGATAGGTATTGATGGTGTTATTCTTGGTCCAATGCTATCATTGCTTTTGTTTAATTTTACAATGAGTACATTTATACTTTATAGATATTGTTTTCCATCAATGAAAAAGAGAGATTATTTTATGCGTTATGGTAAGTATGCTATAATAATAGGTTTTGCCATATTAGCTGCGATTTTCTTTAGTATTAGTATAACTTCTATACTCGGGGATTCTCATCTTCTCAACTTTATAGTCTGTGGTTTTTTTGCATTTTTCTTAACTAATTTATTGCTGTATGCTAGTTGTAGAAATGATAAGTATTTTGACTTAGCACAAAGTTTTATCTATAGATTAATTAAGCGATAAGAATATGGAAGATTTGATTAGTATTATAGTTCCTGTTTATAATGTTGAGTCTTATATAGAAAAATGTGTATGCTCTATACTTAAACAGACGTATCATAACTTTGAATTATTGCTCATAGACGATGGTTCAAAAGATAATAGTGGAAAAATCTGTGAAAAATTGGCTTTAGAAGATGAACGAATAAAAGTTTACCATCAAGTAAATTCAGGAGTAAGTGCGGCTCGTAATTTAGGCATAAATAAAATGCAGGGTAAATTTTGTGCTTTTATAGATTCTGATGATACTGTACAACAAGATTATTTAGAAGTTCTATATAGAGCTATAACTTATGATAAATCTCAAATGTCTTGTTGTTCTTATTCTTTTGTTTGGGAGAATGGGATGTCAGAAGAAGTTGAGACGCAGATAGAAGGATTGGTATCAAAAAATGAAGCTATGAGAATTTTGTTAAGACCTTTTGGTTATCGAGGGTATCTTTGCAATAAACTTATGCTCGTTTCTGTTATTAAGGAATCAGGGATAAGGCTAAATGAAAAACTAGTAATGATGGAGGATTTGGATTTTTGTTCAAAGTATCTAAGCCTTATTTCTAATGTTAGTTTTATAGATAAAAGTTTGTATAATTATTTGATGAGGAGTGATAGCGCTTGCCATACATTGTCTTTAGAGAATAAAATAAAGGCTTTTGAAGCAATAATGCCCATCGTTAAAAAGAATTTTAATGAATTATGCCTTGGGGATATTCGTTGGACTTATTATACAACCTTACTTTCGGAGGCTCTTAAAAATAGAAAGATTTTTGAATCACAAAAGCTAAATGTCTTGTTAGAGAAAGTAATGCATGAAAGAAGATATTTTATGTATCATCATAAGTATTCCTTATTGGGATTCATGAGAAAAGTATTAATAGAAGTGTATCTACAAGTTTATAGATTATGCAAAAAATAAATAGTGTATCGTGTATCATTCCGGCTTATAACGCCTCTCTCTTTTTAGGGAAATGTGTTGAAAGTATCATTTATTCTGGTTTTGATGACTTGGAAATTATAATTGTAGATGATGGCTCGACCGACTCAACTGTTGATGAGGCAAAGAAACTTGAAATCAAATATCCCCAATTGGTAAAGTTGTTTTGTCAGGAAAATCAAGGAGTCTCTGTAGCTCGTAATATGGGATTGTCACAAGCAACCAAAAAATGGGTTATGTTTGTAGATGCAGATGACTTACTTATTCCAAATTGGGTTGATTATTTTGATGCTACAGATATAGATTCCTGTGATATGATTTGTTTTTCTTTTTTGAAGGTTGGTTTAGGTGAAAAGAATGTTAATACTGCTTGTATGTATTACCAAATTCAATCTGTAGTGGAACTAACAAAGAAAAAAAAAGAACAATATATGAAAACTGTATTGGGATTTTGTAGAGACAGTGCAGACAACAGAATTCCGTACCGGAATTCTTTTGCTAAAATTTTTAAAAGAAAAATTTTAGCAAAAGAAGACATCTGTTTTCCTATGGGAGTGAAGAATGGAGAGGATTTGCTTTTTATGCTCAATTGCTTTGAACGTTTAGATAGGGTAGGTTTTTGTTATATGCCAATTTATTTTTATATTGTTAATCCAAACTCTTTAACTCAAAGATACAAGCCTGATATTCGAGAAATAACAGAAAAGTTTTTCGAATATTTAAAGCCCATTATTGAAAGATACCCTTGCTTAGAGCAGGGGTATACAGCATCACTTTGCAATAACTTTTTTCTAGAAATGGGTAGTTTCTTATTCCATCGGGATAATGAGTTGAGTTTCAAAGAGAAAAAAAAATACTTCATAAATAGATTACCATATTATATAGAAAGTATTAGAAAAACAAGTATGGATGGTATATCTCTATTTAAATATATTGAGATAAAAGTTATAAAATTACATTTATATTCTCTCTCTTTCTATTTATGGATTATAAGATCTAAAATTAGGGATTTATTAAGATGAATAAAATATTGTCGTATAAAATTAAGAGTGCTAATGTATTCCTTACATTGCTCATTGTATTATTGCATTGCCTTCCTGGTGAAAAAGATAACGATTATTTGTATCGCTTAATTGGAAGTTTTTGCGATATTGCGGTTCCTGTTTTCTTTACTATTTCAAGCTTTTTGTATTTTTGGAATTGGAAGTTAGACATGAGCAGTTATATTAAGAAATTGAAATCTAGAGTCTTTTCTTTGTTAATTCCATTGATTGTATATAATTTGTTGCTATGGGGATATTATCGCTTGACTGTTTTAGGTGGAGTTTTTCCGAATAAAGATATGCCTTCTGGTGATGTTTATGGTATTCTTACGTATGTATATAATAGTGTAGGAGATCCTCCTTTGTGGTATTTAAGGAGCCTATTCTTTTTTGTCTTGGTAGCACCTTTATTTTATGGGTTGACACGTTTGCTTGGTAAGTTAGTTCCCATAATATGTTTAGGGCTAATTTTCCTTTTGTTTAATTTTCCTTATACTAGTATGTTATATTGGACACCATGTTTGCTATTAGGAGCCTTTTTAGCGGTTAACAAAAAAATGGTTGGTGGTATTGTGAAGCAATTGATGCTTTCTTCTAATTATATAATAGAAGGAGTAATCCTTGTGTGGTTCATTGTGTTGATTTATTTTAATATATGGGAATTCCAAAGGGTTAATAATATGTTTTATTATGCCTATAGAATATTTTCTGTATTAGTCGTGGCTCTATTTTTATTGAAGAGTACATTTTTACCAAGGTATGTAGTGGAAAGAATAGCTCCGATTACATTTCTTATTTATTGTGTTCATTTCCCAATAAAAGAATTGCTTTGGGGAATTTTTAATCACTTATGGGGGGGCAACTTCTTGATAATATTCATATTGACGCTTATTGTTATTTATATTATGGCTTCTATACTATCAAAGAATAGAATTTTATGGAGTATTTTAACAGGTAATAGAAAAAATGAAAGAAATAAGATTATATAAATATTTATTGATGTGTATTTATGTAAATTGTTTGTTAGCAGATAATGAACTTTTTAACTATTTTGAATTTCTAAAAAACCCACTTTTATTTGGTGCTGGCTTATGTACATTCTTTTTGATGTTGCATAATCGTAAAATGGGAAAAGTAATATACCAAGTCCCATTAATTTTATTTGGTTTGATAAATTATTATAAAACAGCTAGTTCATGGGGACTATATTCTATTCTGTTAGTATTAATGGGAGAGAACTTACCTTTAAATGAAGCTTTAAAAAGTATTTTTAAATTGATGCTATTTGTTTTATGCGTAAACCTTTTTTCTTTTGCATGGCAATATGCGACAGGCGCAACTCTTACATCTCTTCAGACAACGGAGCATATTCGCTATGCTATGGGATTCCCTTCACCAAATTTTGCTGCGCAATTTTGGTCTTCACTTGTATTTCTTTATTATTTTTTATATAGTAAAGAATTTACAAAGGGAAAGTATTTGATTATAATAATAGCCACTTTTATATTCTATTATTTTACGGATTCTGATGCGTTAGTCTTTATTTTGCTAATTCCGATTTTCTCCTATTTAGATATGAGTTTTAAATTTATTCAAATACGAAAGTTGGCAACTAGATTTTCATTTTTGTTTCTTTGGATATTTACTTTTTTATTAATTCAAACGAAAGGAATCTTATATGTATTTTTTAACCAGCTGTTTACAGGCCGGTTGTATCTTGCGGATTTGGCTTTTAGTGAGTATGATTTTACTTGGCTTGGACAGAAAGTTGAAATGTTTAGGGGAATAACTCTAGGTAAGGATTGGTCTTTTTTAGTGGTAGATAATGCTTATGCATATTTAAGTATTTATTTTGGAATATGGTATTTGGTTTTGTTAAGTGTTTCATTTGTTTTTAATAGGAACATAACAAACGTTAGAGTGCAAGTTTGTATTGTAATGTATGCTTTTGCAGCATTAGCAGAAAATAATATTTTATCACCATATATGATCTTTCCGGTATTAATTGCATTTAATAAACAAGGAAATTTACGAAATTCTTAAATATAAAGATTAGAGTATGAATATATTATTTTATAAAAATGAAACAATACAGTTAGAACGAGGAGGTATTGACCGTGTAACAGATGTTTTAGGTAGGGCATTTGAAAAACAACACAATGTATATTACTTGATGGCAATATGTGAGGATGAATCCAAAAATAGAGATAATTTTTATTATCTTCCAAATTCAGAAGAATTGCTCGCTGATGAGAATATATTATTTGCACGCCAACTCTTCTACAAATTTAATATAAATATAATTATAAATCAAGAAGGAATAACGCCAGCAAGTTCAATGTTTATTCTCCGTGCAAAAACAGATGAGGTTAAACTATTTACTGTTGTTCATAATACTCTAACATCTATTTATGGCGCGAAGGGGCATTTTTCTCCTTCTTTTCTTCAGAATATACCATCTTTTATTTATCACTTACTTGATAAGGTGTGCTTAGACTATTTCCGATTTAAATATAAAGACTATTGGAATTATGTTTTAGACAAAAGTGATAAAATAATAATGTTAAGTAAATCATTGGAAAATAATTTAAATTTATTTTTAAGAAATGATTTAAAAATTCAAGGAAAAATAACATCAATTCCTAACCCTGTAACTCTGCAAGTTAAAGAAAAAATAAATAAAGAGAAAAGAATTTTATTTGTTGGACGTTTGTCTGCAGAAAAGCAACCATTTTTATTGCTTAAAATATGGAAGTGTTTGCAAAATAACTTGTTGGATTATCATTTAGATATAGTTGGAGAAGGAAAATTGCGTCCTTTTTTGGAACGGTATGCTGTCAAACATAATATTAGAAATGTTCACTTTTATGGAAAACAAGATCCGATAAAATATTACGAGAAGGCAACCTTGTTTTTTATGACATCTTCTTATGAAGGAATGCCTTTGACGATATTAGAGGCGATGTCTTTTCAGTGTGTGCCAATTGTATTTGATAGTTTTCCTACTGTTCATGATTTGATAGATAATAATAAAAATGGTTTACTCATCCCTTCGTTTGATATAGATGAATTTGTGAATCAAGCAATTAATCTATTAAATGACGAAGTGAGAATAAGGGAAATGCAGTATTGTTGTGAACGAAAAGTAAAAAAGTTTAGCCTTGTTGAGACAATACAACAATGGGAAATTTTGTTTTATACTTAAACGCAACTACTCTGTGCCCCTATAAAAATACTTAAATACAGATATGATAAAAAAGATTAAAATTAATTTTGTAGGAGATTTCGTAATAAATAGCCGCATAGAGATGTCTTTAGATAAAATCTTAAGTAAGGCTGATTTTAATGTTGTAAATTTTGAGGCACCAATAAAAACTGCACTCTTTCCTAACTTGAAGTCCGGACCTTCCATTCAACAAAATGCTTCAGCTCCCCAATGGCTGAAAGAGAAAGGCTTCAATGTCTTCTCATTAGCGAATAATCACATTATGGACTTTGGAGAAAAAGCTGCTCGAGAAACTGAAGCGACTTTAGGGCATGAGAAGTGTGTGGGGATAGGAGTAGGTAAGGAAGCCTATAAACCATTACTTTTGGAAAGAGAAGGTGTCAAGGTTGCCATCTTGGCTTTGGCAGAATTACAATTTGGCATGGTTCATGATTCTTTTACGCAAGCTAACGATTATGGTTGTGCTTGGATTAATCATCCGTGTGTAAATCGTCTTGTCCGAGAGACAAAAAAGAAAGTTGATTTCTTGATAATAGTTGCACACGCAGGATTGGAAGGCGTAGATATTCCGCTCCCAGAATGGCGTGAAAGATATCGTGAGCTGATAGACGAGGGATGTGATGCAGTGATAGGAGGTCATACGCATACTGCACAAGGATATGAGATATATCATGGTAAACCTATCTTCTATAGTTTGGGGAATTTCTGTTTCCAGGATAATTTGACTGGGGAGGAAAGTTGGAATATAGGAGAATGTGTTTCTTTGAAATTATCAAAGAATGCCCTGATTGAGTTTGATATTTATGGTACTCAACTTGTAGATTCTAATAAACTTATGCTTGTCGATGAAAAAAAATGGAAAAGCAAGATTGAGTATTTGAATATGTTGCTAGAAACTCCGAATTACATTGCTCATGTAAATGATATTTGTAAGAAAGCGTTAACTGATTATGATATCTTATTTTCTATGGGTGGATATATTCATATAGATAAGTATATTGTGAAGTCTATATTGCGGTGGCTAATAGGTAGGTGTAAAGATGTGCATTTGTTGAATAATTTACAATGTGAGTCACATCGATGGACAATAGCTAGAGCGTTGAGATTGAAGAATAACTTAAAATAATAGAAAAAATGATGAAACTGAATAGAACTTATTTGCAAAAGAGACTAAAGAACAATCTTTTGGCTAAGCTTACGTATGAAATTTTTGTATTGCATAATGCCAAGAGATTTTTGGATAATAAGAGCCAATGGAAGTTCGTACAAGAGGGAAATCTGAAGAAAATCTTGGGCTATGCTTGTGAACATACAGCTTATTACAAGAGCTTATACTCCCTAAATCAAGTGGAAAATCCTCGAAAGATGTTGGCTTCTTTGCCTTTGCTTGATAAAGCTCAAATCCTCAATATGGGTGGGCAAATTTATAGTGATGAAATCTCTGACGATTGGAAACTTTGGCTGAACACGGGAGGCTCGACAGGAGAACCTCTCCATTTCCCTGCTCTCTATAAGAGTATGCCTTGGGAGTTTATTGCCCAAATGATGCTTTATCTGCAAATGGGTTATAAAATAGGCGACTCTATTGTATGTGTCTCAGGAGAAAGAATATCGGATGAAGACATTGCACGTAATATCTATTGGGCTGAATGTGCAAACTTTCCATGGGGTAAGGTACATTTCTCTACACTCCATTTGAATCCAGAAACAATAGGCTTCTATTGGGACAAACTGCTAGAGGTGAAACCTAAATTCATGCGTGGTTATCCTTCTGGTATATTGGAACTTTGCAAATTGGCTCAAAAGTATGGGTTGTCGCCATCGTTCAAGATGAAAGGCATCTATTTGACTAGTGAGAATTTTACCCAAGACGAGAAGAATTTTATTTCAGATTTCTTTCATTGTCCCGTGTATGGACAATATGGACATACGGAAAGTTCTATCTTTGCCGTTCAAAAGCCTGATAGCGATGCTTACTATACCAATCCATTGTATGGATATACAGAAGTGTTGGATGAGAGTGGCAAACAAGTCGGCATTGGTGAATGTGGTGAAATCGTGGTAACTGGTTTCATAGAATATGGTTTACCTTTTATCAGATACAAAACTGGGGATTTGGCTGTATATGGTGGCGAGACCGAGTTTGGCGAAACTATACTTACTAGACTTTTGGGGCGCAATGTAGATTTTATCTTCAACAAGAAGGGCGAAAAGATATTCTTGGTGGGATTTGTCTTTGGCGGCCATATCAAGGCCTTCAACCATATTTTGGCATGGCAAATTCAACAGAGCGAGATGGGAAAGGTAACCCTTTTGGTTGTGAAAGGAGATGGATATGATGAAGATGTGGAAAATGAGGTTAAGCAACTTTTTGATAGTAAGGACATAGATGTGGAATTCAAATATGTAGGGAAAATAGAGAAAACCAAACGTGGAAAGCAAAAGTTTCTAATTCAAAAACTAAAGTAATTAATATGACTTATGCACCAATAGTGGTATTTGGATTCAATCGTCCAGATGCCCTAAAGAATACAATTGCCTCACTTCTTCGGAATGAGGAGGCGAAGGATTCTGATCTTTTTGTTTTTGTGGATGGCCCACGGGAGGGAAAAGTAGGAGAAAAGGAAAAAGTAGAAGAGGTGAGAGAGTATGTGAAATCAATTACTGGTTTCAAGTCTCTCCACTATACTTTTGCTGAAAATAATAAAGGACTTGCCGATTCTATTATTGGAGGGGTAAGTCAAGTAATTAATCAATATGGTAAGGTAATTGTACTTGAAGATGACTTGGTTTTGATGCCTAATTTTCTGAACTTTATGAATCAAGGTTTGGAGAGATATCAAAAAGAGGGAAAGGTTTTCTCTGTATGTGGAGATGCGTATAAAGTTGATTTTCCGGATGATTATGACTATGATGCTTATCTCTATACCCGTACGGATTCTTGGGGATGGGCGACATGGAAAGATAGATGGAATACCGTTGATTGGGAATTGAAGGATTGGGATTCTGTAGAGAAAAATAGAATTGCTTTCAAACAGTTTCAAGGATCTGATGTGTTCAGAATGTTGAAGGGCTGGAAAAATGGTGAAAATCATTCTTGGGCTATCCGCTTTTGTTATGCTCAATTTGTTCAACGCAGATATACAGTTTTGCCAAATCGTAGTTTGGTGAAAAATGCTGGGTATGGTGGTACTGGAACGCATTGTCCCGAATATTGCAGATATAAATTTGTTTATGATGAAACAGTAGGTCATGGATTTAATTTTCCGCCAGTTGGTGATTTAGATCCACGAATTACTAGACAAGTGATGCATTATGATTCTTTGCCTATTAGAATTAAAAGTAGGTTAATTAATATGTTTCTAAAATATAGACATCAATTGTTATGCAAATAGTAGGTATTTTATTTCTGGTTCTGTTGTTTTTGGTTGCATTCCTTTACTGTGTTTATAAATCCTCTAAGCCAGGAATTTTGAAAAATCTCAGGAGGCTCGTTAATACATTGACAAATGAACGAAAAGGATTAATAGATAAAAGTAATATTAGATGGTGCACCTTTGAACTTGATATTCAGGGACATAAGGATATTACTCATCCTTCCATTTTATTAGATAATCATGATATGCTGGTAGCGGCTACGCCTTATCCCCAACTTTTAGAAGATGGTGGTGTCGGTTTTGAAAATCCTTATTTGTTTAAGGCTGATCTGAAGGATAATCAAGTAGCAACTCGTTTCAATTTGGTTGATAATAACCCAATTTGTTTACCGGAGGAGGCACATTACAATTCAGATCCTGTACTGTTTAAATGGAAAGATAAAACTTACCTGATGACACGTAAGCAGGAAGGACCAGACTATCTTTCTAAGATTATTCTTCAAGAATATGTGGGTGATAAATGGAGTGAACCGATTGATATTATCAAAACAGACAGAATGTCAGCTTGTCCTATGGTTATCCAAATGGGCGATAAGCTTAAAGTTTATATGATAAATTATCGATGGAATTCATTTAAAGGTCATAAAACCATAGGATATACTACGGAGAATATTGAAATTTGGGAGAACGAGAATGATGAATTGACTTCATTTAAATTTGACAGATTTATAAATTGGCCTCATACCCAGCAAGTGTATCATGGAGATATGTTCTATCATGATGGTTATTATTACATGCTTTTTAATGGTTTAGATACTTCTTATAGAACATTCTATGGAGTTCATGATCACTTTAAGTATCTGTGGATTGCAAAAAGTAAAGATGGGGTGCATTTTTCTGTTTGCAAGAACCCTTTAATAAAGCGTTCGGGTATATACAAACCGACTTCTTATTTGAAAGATAGAATTCTAAATGTATATTTCGCAACAGATAACTCTTACTTTGGTAGTGATAGAAAACATTATAGAAGTGGTAATAGAATAGGCCAATTTTCTATTATTCTAGATTCGATACAATATGAAAAGTAAAATCTTATTTATTATGCACATGCCTCCACCAGTGCATGGTGCTGCAATGATGGGTAAGTACATCCATGACAGTAAGTTGATTAATGATAAATTTGAATGCCATTATATAAACCTGACCACGGCCAAAAGCCTTCAGGATATAGGTAAGGGTGGTATTAAGAAGTTGTGGAAATTCGTTTGTCTGCTCGCTAGAATAGTGAAAAGTCTTTTTAGTATTCATCCGCAAATGGTATATGTAACTCCTAATTCTCATGGAGGAGCTTTTTACAAGGATTTTGTGGTTGTGGAACTTATCAAACTCCTGAGATATAAGGTGATTGTGCATTACCATAATAAAGGTGTGGCTACTTGTCAAGACAAATGGCTTGATGATAAGCTATATCGCATATTCTTCAAGAATATTAAGGTCATTCTATTGGCTGATGCATTATATCAGGATGTTGAGAAGTATGTTAAGAGAGAAAATGTCTTTATTTGTCCTAATGGTATTCCAACATCATTAGACGTAGAACCAACTTCCGAGCGAAATAACGTTATTCCTCAGTTGTTGTTTTTATCTAATTTGCTAATTGATAAGGGAGTATTAGTTCTTCTTGATGCATTAAAGATCTTGAAGGAAAGGGGATATTCTTTTGTTTGTAACTTTGTTGGAGGTGAAACTGCAGAGATTGATGCTGCTCGTTTTGCTGAGGAGGTAGAGAAAAGAGGTTTGAATGATATGGCTGTTTATCTAGGCAAGAAATATGGGGCAGAGAAAAACGAGGAATATCGCAAATCTGATGTTTTTGTTTTTCCTTCTTTAAATGAAGCCTTTCCGCTAGTAAATTTGGAAGCCATGGAGTTTAAACTTCCAATTGTTGCCTCTGACGTAGGTGGGGTTACTGCTGAGATCAAAAATGGCGAAAATGGTTTCGTATGTGAGCCTGGCAATACAGATGCATTTGTAGAAAGTATATCTAAGCTTCTTGATGATAGTGATTTGAGGAAGAGAATGGGAGAAATGGGATATAAGAAGTTTAAAGAAAGTTTCACTCTAAACTCATTTGAAAACCGTTTTGCAAATAGTTTGCAAAACCAATGTGGGGGGGCAAATTGACACTAGCTTATTTCCATGGGAAAAAGTATAATGAGGAGAAAGAAGCGTTCTTCGAAAATGCAGATATGTTTATTTTCCCAACATTGAATGAGGCTTTTGGGTTAGTCTTGCTTGAGGCAATGAAGCATGCTCTTCCTTGTATAGCAACCGACGAAGGTGGTATTTCTGATATTGTCGATGATGATAAAACTGGATTTATAGTAAGCAAGCGAAATGCCAATATTCTTGCTGATAAGATAGAATATCTTCTTATTCATCCTGAGGAAAGAATAAGAATGGGTAAAAATGGTTATCGCAAGTTTAATGATAAGTTCACCCTCAGAAAGTTTGAGGAGTCGATGGTTGATATCATGAATGATTGTCTCAAAGGGTGAAAACTCAAAGGCTGTTCGTCTCTAGAATTGTTAGTAGGGAAATCACTCTTTCATAATGTACAACAGTATCTTCTCCCAAACTTCGCTATCTAGCATGAAGTAGGGAATAGCTTTCCTGCTATCCTCTGCAAAATAGAAAAACAGATGTTTGATGCCTGGGGCATCAGTATATTCGTAGGCTTCGATTTTCACAATGTTGATGCCTTGCGACTGAAGAGCCGTAAGGAGTTGCTGACGTTGCTTTTTCGTAAGCTGCTTATACTTCGTATATATAGTATTAATATCGTATGTCATAATCGTTGTTTCTTGTTCATGAAATGATGGGATTCTGATGGAACCCGCTGTTTATGGCTGCGAAGATAACAAAATAATTTCAAATACAGTTATGTTTCGACTAAAAACATTAACAATTTTGGGTAGTAAGGCGGAATTAGCCTCATTACCAGAGGGCAAATTGCTCATAAACACAGTAAATGCTCACTCTTTTAACACCGCAAAGAAGGATCAGCTCTTTGCTGATGCTCTGACTAATGGTGATGTGCTGATTCCAGATGGAGTGAGCATCGTGAAGGCGTGCAAGTGGATTAAGGCTAAGAGTCAGCCTAAGGAGAGAATAGCTGGCTGGGACTTGTTTTTTTTCGAAATGAACAAGCTGGAGAAAAAGGGTGGTACGGTGATGTTCATGGGTAGTTCGCAGAAGGTGCTCGACCTGATAGTGAAGCGTGCTGCCGTGGATTATCCTCACCTGAAGGTGGTGACTTATTCGCCTCCTTATAAGCCTGAGTTCTCGGATGAGGACAACAAGGCAATCATTGATGCCATCAATGCTGCCAACCCAGATTTGCTCTGGATTGGCATGACGGCGCCTAAGCAGGAGAAGTGGACGTACTCTCATTGGAATGAGTTGAACATCCATTGTCACGTAGGTACCACCGGTGCCGTCTTCGACTTCTTCGCCGGTACCGTGGAGCGTGCCCCTATCTGGTGGCAGGAGCACGGCTTGGAATGGCTCTATCGCTTGATCAAGGAACCTAAGCGTATGTGGCGCAGATATATCATCGGTAATACTTTGTTCCTCTGGAACATGGTGAAAGAATAGGATGGAGAAGCAACATCAGATATTCTTTGATTTCCTAAGATTCTGCATTGGCTCGGACTCTGAGATTCCTGATTCCTTGAAGGAAGCGGATTGGCAGGAGCTGTATGCTATTGCCAAGAAGCAATGCCTGGTGGGTGTTCTCTTTGATGGTATCAAGAAGTTGCCTGCGGAACATGTAGGGATGAAGAAGGAACTGCTACTCCAATGGATGGCGGAAAGCCAAATGTTGGAGAAAGCAAATGTTCGGCTGAATGATGCTGCCATCCAGGTTTCTGAGTGGTTCCGGAAGAAGGGATTCAGAACCTGTATCCTGAAAGGGCAGGGAAATGCATTGATGTATCCGAATCCTTATTCCCGCATTCCTGGTGATATTGATATCTGGGTGGAAGGGGAAGACAAACGAGTCATCTCCTTTGTCCGCTCTATCTCGCCTCATGAAAAGGCGTGCTATCACCACATCGAGTTCCCATCGTATAAGGGTGTGGAGGTTGAAGTGCATTATCGGCCTAGCTTCCTGCTGTGCTTCTGGCATAACAGAAAGCTTCAGAAATATTATGAGAGGGTGAAGGAGGAGCAGTTCTCGCATCGGGTGATGTTGGGAGAACAAGGGGAGATTGCGATTCCGACGGTGGAATTCAATCTCATCTTCCAGTTGACTCATATCTATGCTCATCTGATGAATGAGGGGATTGGGTTAAGGCAACTGGTGGATTACTATTATGTATTGATTAGTGATGATTTATCATTGATTAGGGATAGAGTACAGAAGGAATTGAAGGAGTTGGGATTGTGGAAGTTTGCCGGTGCCATTATGTATATCATGCAGGAGGTGTTCGGCATGCCTGCCTCTCGGCTTATCGTTCCTCCGAATGAGAAGTATGGTAGGTTTGTGCTGAATGAGGTGCTGGAAGCCGGGAACTTCGGAAAGCATGATGCAAGGAATCGGTTTGGGAAATCAAAGCTGGAGCATAATCTCCAAAGGGTGTATAGGGATATAAGGCTCATGAGGTATTTTCCTACTGAGGCTATGAGTGAACCATTCTTTAGGGTATGGCACTTCTTCTGGAGACTTAAACACAGGAGGTAATCTTTCGGAATATTCTTTTCTTGAAGCCCTATTTGGGCTGGAGCTTGGTCACGCAGATTTCGCAGATGACGCAGATTTTTTTGCAGCTCATCTATCACCCATCACGATTTACTGGAAGAAATCGGGTAAGCTATTGATAGCTATAGGAATCGCATGCGTGACTGATGGCTATAAAAGGGATTTTATCCCTCACGCATCCCTCACGATTTGGGCTTTATCCCTCACGATTTTGCTTATGCTGTAAAGCAAAAAGGCTTTTTGGCGATTGAAACTGGCTTCACTTGCTTTTGAAGTAAATTTCATTTCGAATTGTTTTGGGGCTCAGATAAAGTTTACGTGGGGCTCTATTAAGGTTTACGTGAGATTCACTTCGGATTCAAATGAGGCTCAGTTCGATTTCTTTCTGTTCTTCTAATGAAGCGGAAACGGATTCGTATTTATACCTCGTATAAATCAAAAAAGCTGTGTAGTGGAGTGTAGTGTTAGTGTAGTATTTAAAGTGACATTACACTCAGCTAAATGGCTATAAGGCAGCTTGTTGCGGATGCGTTGTGTAGTGTGAAGAGTAAGCATCCAACCCCTATTTTGGCGGTTTGAATAATAAGTGCTACCTTTGCGCCATGTTAAACATTAAATGTTATAAGTATGGCAATAAGTAGTAAAGATCTTGAGAGCCTGTGGCAACGCTATAAAGCGGAGGCGGTACCAGCAGGCATTTCGGTAAATCAATTTTTCGAATCCAATGGAGTTCCTTATCATGTATTTGAAAAGTGGTACAAGAAGAAGTTCCAGGCTCCAAATGTTGTGGAGTGTGTTGTTGCAGGTGCGCCAGATTCAACCAGTGCAGTTCCAACACCATCCAAGCAGGGTAATCCTTCAGCCGGTTTAACTCCAGCTCCGACCGAGGATGCCGTTGTCATCAAGTATGTCAATCTTGGGCTTAGCAATGGTATGAAGATAGAGCATCATAATTTGAGCTATTCTGGTCTTCAAAGTTTTATCTCTAAACTTCAAGCCTTATGTTTAGCTTAAATGGTGCCGTAAAATATAAGTATATTCCCAACTATCAGGATATGCGTGGAGGTTATGACAAGCTTTGTGGAGTGATACGCTCTTTGGGCGAAGATCCAGAGGATGGCACCGCTTACGTGTTTACTTCCAAGGATCAAAAGATAGTAAAGATCATCAGACATGAACATAATGAGTGTCAGATGTATTATCAGAAGTTTGACAAGAACATGAGTTTTGTCCGTCTAGAGTTTGAAGGTGTCCTTCCAATTTATGTGTTGGAGTGGAAGTATCTAGTGGCTATGCTTTCATGCCCTGTTGTAAAAAGCATAGGTCCAATAGAGCTAAAATGCTATGAGGAAGCAGCTTGATGGCGAAAATGATAGTTAATTTTCTAAAAAAAACGTATTCGTTTTTTGGGTAAAATAGAGTTAAGTAAATGATATTCAGATTGTTATAGAAAGCTTTAAGGTTGGCTTGTTAAGCCCTGTTTTCGATGTTTTGCGATACTGCAAACATGTCTGACATAGGGTGGTATTACGACTAACGTTAAGTCTCTAAAATAGCGTAAAATACTGAATATTAGATTGTTAAATAAGTTTTATGCGTTTTGTGGAGTCTCATAATATGATTATCTTTGCATCTGCAAACGTTTCATATTATGGCAGATATACATATAGACATAGAGCGCATGATAATGCATTCCAATTACTTGCTGGAGGTGGGGAAATCTTCGGCAAGTGATGGATTATCGGATATGGAACGTAAGCAATATCTAGATCAGATAAAGGAATTGGTTCAGACTGTCCAGACACTTCTTGATGCCAATATTGCCTTGGGTAATAAGCAGAAGGAACTACAGGCAGAGGCAGATCGTAAGATTGCCGGTTTGCAGGATCAGGTTGACAAGCTTACTGGAGAACTGCAAGCCCGCAGGCGTAAGATGCATGGCAAGAACAATGAGAAGCAAACTGGCAACAAGTCGGTAAATACAGGCAAGACCAAGGATGAGGAAGAGGAGGAATACATCGAGAATGGATGTGAGCAACCTTCCGATTCTGATTCTGATGAATCAGACGAAGTTACCGACACAGAGGCAACTAATCCAAAAAAGGATTTGAGCCAACGCCCGGACCACTACAAGACAATGAAGGCTGAAGTTCTTGTGGTTCATGATTGTGACAAGGACAAGCTTAAGGCTATGGGTTTGGAGTTCATTCGCTATACCAGACCTGTCGACCAGTTTGACCGAATCAGTATGACACGTCAGGACCGCTACCTTTATGCTTGGGTACGTGACAAGGACGGCAACGAGTTCGCTTTCTTCGTGCCAAAAGATGAAGGGGTAGAGCAGCGTGCTTGCACTTTTGTCGATGAATCAAAGTATGACATGCCAAGCATGGTTCCTCATACCAGCAGTACGAGTGGCATGCTTTCAGACTTGATTGTCAATCGCTTTCAGTATGCGATAACGAGTGGACGTGAGATGTATCGCATGGTTAATGAGAAGATGCGTATGTCAAAGTCCACTATTTTCAACTGGTTGCGACATGGGGCAGAGTTCTTGGAGAATTGTCAGGAGACCATCAAACAATGGCTATTGAAACCTGGCTCAACGATTTATTGTGATGAGTCCTGGGTTGACACCAAGGTGACGGATGCCAATGGTGAGGTGCATTATAAGAAACGATATATGTGGGTCATTGTCAACTTGACTACCAAGGTCTGCTATTATCTGTATGGCAGTCGTAAGAAAGAGGTTATCAAGGAATTCCTTGGTGACTTCAAGGGCACGTTGATGACCGATGCCTATGCAGCATACCTTTACTTCAATAAGTTGAAGGATTGTACTCATGTATGTTGCTGGTCGCACGTTAGAAGACTGTTCGTCTCGGCGAGTCGTGACTACAAGGATACCTTGGCACAGGCATTCATAGACTTGATCGGTATATTATATAAGGTCGAAGTTGAGAATCAAGTATTGGGTCGCACAGAAAAAGAGATAGTCAAGCATCGAGGTGAGGAATCCCTACCAGTTTTACACGACCTCTATCAGCAAGCGACGGCACTGTTGAAACAGTTTGAGAAAAACAAGATTAAGCTCTCTGCTAAGTTACAACAAGCCTTGACATATATGACCAAGCATTGGGAAGAGCTGATGGCATATACTAAGATTGGCAGCGTCTTGATAGACAACAACTGTTGTGAACGCGCAGTCCGCCCATTCACAAATCTCCGAAAGAACTTCGGTGGATTTAGCAGTGAGCAGGGTGCCAGAGTCACAGCAACCTTCCTTACTTTCGTTGAAACCTGCAAGCTAATGGCAATGGCTCCACTGGATTTCTTCAGGGGATTCTTTGACATGATTGTAGCTGGAAGAAGGGATTATGCCTTGATGACAGAGGCACTTTTAGTTAAACCTGTTTAAAAATCAGAAAAGTCCAATTTCTTAAAATACCCTGTATCCCCAGTAAACACTGGGGATGGAGTTGTATTGTCATAGGGGTTGGATGCTTACTGTGAAGAAGAATGGGCATTTATCGAACTTGGCACTTTTTTTGGCGGTTATGACACAAATAAGGCACACAAATCACATATTTACAACACAAACTATTACTGATGGAAAAAAGAAAAGAAAGAATAAACCACTTAGAGGAGACTCCTAATTCACCTCTCCCCTATTCTGATTTTGAAGACTCTATAATTAGTGATAAACAACAAATGAAGAAGAAAGTTTTTGTAAGCGGGTGTTACGACCTGCTGTATTCCGGTCATGTGGAGTTTTTCCAGCAGGCTGCCAGTCTGTATCTCGCCTTTGGCGGAATGGGTCTGTTCTTTATCGGCAGGTTGGCTGGTGGTGTCATCATGAATTATATCCAGCCAAGGCTGGTGCTGCTGGTCTGTGCCATCCTCACCTTTGTAGCCACATTGATTGTGGTGGTATGTAGCGGAACCTTATCGCTCATTGCATTCTTCGCCCTGTATCTGGGAGAGAGCATCATGTTTCCGACTATCTTCTCACTGGCATTGAGGGATGCGGGTACAAAGACCAAACTTGCCTCTTCCCTACTCATCATGACGATAGTGGGTGGTGCGGTTGCTCCTATAATCATGGGGTATATAGCGGATACTACGGGTAGTATGGCGATTGCCTTTCTCATACCGTTAGTATGTTATGGGGTGATTGGAGGGTATGTTGCAATGCCGAGATGCTCTTCGACTGATGTCGAGAGGGGCTGAAAGAGAGATGAATTTAGGGAAATGCTCCCCTACCCTATAATGAGTTTGTTTAATAGATGGGGATTAGTTTTTTTTCCTAGCATTATAGATTAGTTTATGACAGAATTTAATATTTTTGCAGTTGTTGTTACATCAGAAGGTAGTGTGGGTAAGCGTAAGTTAAAAGCCTTTACTCCGTACTTCCTTTGCGATGGTTGGCATTTTGAGGGCAGTAAAATCATACGCTCTAAGAAAAAAATGTTATACAAATCTCCCTACAATGAATATCTACAATCGAAAAACGGACTATCTTTATCTATCTCGGCTATTGTTGGAGAAAATGGGTCTGGTAAAAGCTCATTAGTGGAGTTTATCATTCGCTTAATCAATAATTTTGCAACGAGTATCTTTGGTGAGCAAAATATGACTTTGGCTTTTGAGCACTTGCATTACATTGATGGTGTAGAGGGACGATTGTATTTTTCAATAGATGGCATTCCACATATGGTCAGTGTCGAAAATCGAAGTGTTACTTTGGAATCATTTAGTCTTCAGCCGGAAAATAAGGATGAACAACAGTTTTGTGCATACAACACTCCTAATATATTTGATAACGAACAGTCTAGAGAACCTGTAGTTGATGCGTCGCCCATATCTGAATGGAGAGATCGAAAAAACGAGGATTTGTCAATAAAAGAAAAGCTTAGCAAATTTTTCTTTTATACATTGGTTAACAACTATTCCATCTATGCCTATAACTCTTTTGATTATAAGGAAGAGAATACATCCTTGGAATATGAAGCAAAGATTAGAAAAAAGAAATATGCAACCGATGATGAGCGAAGTTGGCTAAACGGGATATTCCATAAAAATGATGGTTATCAGGTGCCATTAGTACTGTCTCCTTACAGGGATAAAGGTAACATCAATATCAATTTGGAAAATGAACTGTCGAAGGAACGTTTAATGGCTTTGATGATTATGCCGAAACAGAACTTCCGTGTTATCAATAATCACTTGGAAGTTCGTGGCATTTCAATCTCTCGTAAAAAATATGTCTATGATGCCCAGCGAGTACGCAATAAAGGGTATTACAAAAACCTCACTCAAGCTGGATTTGACAAGATTGAAAATATGCTTCTCAAAATGTGGGGAGATGTGATTGCGGAAGATTTGAGTTTGTACAAGAATAGACGGTATTATCAAGAGGCGATTGATTACTTGACTTATAAGACTTTAAAAATATCTGTTTTGTATAGTCAGTATAAAAGATTTTTCTACGTAAGTCATCGTAATATCAGAAGTAAGGTTGACGAAAAACAACTACAGGCTCTTGTTATAAGACTATCCCTAGATAAATCACATATAACAAGAAAGATAAGACACATCCTGGCTTATATATGTTATGGACTTTACGAAAGTCAGTTGGAATATGATATTTCAGTATTATCCGACAAAGCAAAAGAAATCATAGATAAAGAAGATGCAAAAGGTAATCCCTTTGGGAAACAATTTATTTATGGTATAGATGATTTGGTTCCTCCTCCAATTTTTGATATTAAGATACAGTTGGTTGATCAACAAAATGGTAATGATGTTGCTTTTGAAACTTTAAGCTCGGGCGAAAAACAGCAGGCATTTGTGGTAAGTTCTATCTTGTATCATTTGGGAAACATAGAGTCTGTCTTCCAAGACAATAATAAGAACAGAATAGCTTATAGCAATGTTTGTATTATTCTCGAAGAGATAGAATTGTACTTCCATCCTCAATTTCAAAAGAACCTCATCAAGTATATTTTGGATGGTATCAAACAAATGTCTTTTGCTCATATTAAAGGAATACAATTAATGATAGTAACTCATTCTCCTTTTGTTTTATCGGATATACCGACAAGCAATATCTTGGCTTTGGAAGATGGAACGCAATCAAAAACTGAACTTCAAACTTTTGGAGCTAATATCTATGATATGTTGAAAACTAGTTTCTTTTTGCACAATAGTACGATAGGTGATTTTGCTCAATGGTTGATTGGGCGTATTATATTGATACTAAAAGTATATGAGAATCCACAATATGGGATTAATATGCTTAATGGTGGAAACGAAAAAAATGAGGTAGACGAGGAATTTATGGATAAGTATCTGGTGGCGCAAGAAAATTCTAAAAGTTGGAACATGGAAATCATCAAGCATGACTATCCGCAAGATTATATTGGGTATTTGATAGATATGATAGATGAGCCATTAGCAAAAATGGCTTTACTGCGAAAATACTATGAAATATTCGGCGAGAAAGAATTGGCTTTGAAGGCCCAAATAAACGAACACAGACGTGCAATAGCTGCATTGGAAGCTAAGTTGAAAGATAATCAGTAAGAAGATGTGGTATCTGAAAAAAGTAAACAGTGGAGTGCTTGACATATATGTAGGCAAGTTGAAGAATAGCTTGACCAAGAGAATTAAAAAATCCAATATGTTGACAGAAGAACAAAAGAATGTTTTTACTGATGGCAGATTGGAACATTTGCTCAAAGATGAGCCTATGCCTTTGTATGATTTACATTTGGAAATCATGAAAGAGCTTATTCCTGGGTATGATGACAAGGAATTTGAAAATCTCAAAATGGCAAATCATAAAAAGAAAGATGACAGAACTGATGCAGAAAATCAGTTGATGGAAAAATATTCTCTTTTGAAGACCTTGTTTACTGTGTTCGATTATCGCCAAGCGCTTTCACAAAATAAGAGCAGATCATATTGGTTAACAAGGGTGAAAGAACAAGATGTTTGCACGTATTGTAACCGACAATATACTTTTACTGTTATCAAGGACTTGAAAAATGGTAAACGAGAAAATGATGACTCTCGAATTGCAAGGCCTGCTTTAGATCATTGGTTTCCTGAAAGTTTATATCCTATTATGTCGCTTAGCTTTTATAATCTTATTCCGAGTTGCACCATTTGCAACAGTTCGGCAAAAGGAGATGCTTTGTTTAAATTTGGGACGCATATTCACCCTTATTTGAATGACAAGCCAAACCCTACGTTTAAATTTGGTTACTTGCCTAATGGAAAAAGATGGACAGTGGATTTCATTGATGTTACGGATGTAAAAGAGAAACAAATGCTTGACGACTTTCATCTAAGAGAACTGTATCACTGCCATGATAATTTAGAGGTTTCTGAATTGTTGAATTTGGCATTGAAAAATAATGGAACGTACTTGGATCGCCTTTTTAAGAATGTACTACTGGACTTTGCGCCAATGACAAAAGAAGAAATATACAGAATGTTGTTTGGGACAGAAATGTTGCCTGATAATCAAGACAAGCGCCCTTTGAGTAAACTGAAGCATGATCTGTTGGAAGAAATTGGTCAAGTGTATGGAGTCAATATAGTTGGAAAAAATGAATAACTTAAAATTGTGGTTGGGAAAGATCTGGAAGAAAATTCTAACTGTATCCATTAAAGAGTGGATGTTAGGATTGGCTCTTACTCTGTATATAGTGTGGTATCATCAGATTGAGAATCTATTACAACACACATTGATAGATCATGTTGTGAGCTATTTGCCAGATGCTTGCTGGCAATCAGATGTTACCATCGGTATTATCATGGTTGTAGAGTTGTTCTTTATCATAAAAATCAATCGGGAACGAATCAATTATTCACGAACAGAAGTGATTCTGTCACTACTTATTATAGGTTCTTGCATCTATTCAAAGTGTCATCAATATCTGACATTCTATCATTTTTCATTCTGTCAGTATCTGGACTATTGTTTGGCAATTTTGATAGTACCTGTAGTTGACTTGGTCTGTTGTGCACAGAATAAGATTAAAGCTAAAGATGACAGATATATACAAGGAGCGTTTCTTGAAGATTGTGCCACAGTAGAAGATTCTTTCGGGCGGTCGCATTTTGCCAAAGTTTTAGTCAATGAAATTATCATGTTGGATAACAGACAAAGTGCTTACACAATAGGATTGAATGCTAAGTATGGTATGGGGAAAACGTCTTTTATGATTCAAATGCAAAATTTATTGGAGCAGCACAAAACTTCCTATGTCTGTATTTCTCCATGGTCTTGTACATCGAATGTACAAATCGTAAAGGATTTCTTTCATAGTATATCTGGTGTGATTGGTCGCAAAATGGGGCTTCGGATAAATAAACTGCTGAGTATTTATAAGGATCTCATTCTGGATGTTCAACATGCTTATAAGATCAAAGCTTTTGATGATTTGTTGAAGAATGAAAAATCAATCTGTGAAGTGTATGAAGAGATAAAGGCAAAACTTTCTATATGCAAAGAGAAAATAGTCGTCTTTATAGATGATGTGGATCGACTCCAGGCATCAGAATTGGCAATGATAATCCAATTGATAAGAAACACGGGTAATTTTCCCTATGTTGTCTTTATGTTATTTTACGATAAGGATTATATGGTTAAGGCTTTGGAGCAAAATAAAAGTATAACTGACGCTGACGAATATTTAAAGAAAATCATAAACGTTGAATTGATGTTTCCTGCCTACGATGCAGAAATATATCGTAGTACTATTACCACACGAATTGATAACATATTGAGGCATATAATTCCTGATGTTCATGAGCGAGAAACAATTGTGTATTCTTTTATAGAAAGAATGTTGCCTAAGAATGGAATCTTATCTATTGATTATTTGGAATACGCGTTTCCTAATTATAGGGATTTAAATCGCTTTATTTCAATGTTTTCACTTGATTTAAGGATGCTTTTGACAGCCAATCAAGATAAAGTGGCATGTTGGAAAAATGAAATTGATGTTGCAGATTTTATATTGATAGAGTTGTTGAAATATGTTCGGCCTGACTTATATGAAATGCTTCGTTCTAGAAAAGATACGTTGTTGGAGCCAAGTAAAGATGAATACACTTTGAGGAAGGAAGTGAAAAACTTTATCCGAAAGGAAGAAAACGAATTAATGGAAAAACTTTTTAACCGCATAGCCTCTCTAAGAAATGAAGAGAAAGATGATAAGGAAGAAAAACAGCCGAGAATAAAAGTAGACTTAAAGGAAAATGACAAGCAGCTGATTCAACAGAGAAATTATGTGGCTCACCACTTGCTGGATGTATTGTTCCTAGAAGAACGGCGTGGGGACAAAGAACGCATGTTGAGAAACCGTATCTCCTATACCAGCTATTTCTTGTATTCTCTATCCAAAGAACAAATTTCTTCGCCTGAATTTAATCGCATTTTCGATTCTCAAGACAACATAAAGGATTTCTTTGTAAATGAAAAAAACAATTTGAAATTTGAATCATATTTCAAGAAATTACGTACTTATATGGAAGAGGATGAAAGTAATACGGACATTATCGGACTATTCGATAAAATCTTCTTGAGTGCCAGGTTATATGCAGAGAGTAAGTGTAATGAACAAAATCATAGCATACATAATGTATTTACATATCTAAATCAGATTATCAAGTATGACTTGGAACCATTAAGATATTTGTACTTTACAACTATAAGGTCAGAACATTCTGTTATTAGCAAAGAAGCTTTTGCAAGTTTATTGCAAGACGGTAACTTCTTATGGGAGAAGATGATTTTAGTTAATGGCAGGGGTGAATTGAGAAAAAGCCAATATTATCTTTTTAAAGGAGAAGGAGATTTGTTTATTAACACGCTCAATGAGAACATAAAGCGAGTTTTTCCTTCTATTGCTAATCCAAAGGATTGGGCATTTTGTCATGCATTGAAGATGATGCGTGAGCTGAATGATGAATTTGAGGATTTCTTATGTAAGTATCTTGATTCTGATTCAAAACGGCTTGAATGGCTGCTCTTGGGTATTTACTGGGGGAAAGATGAAAGATATGAACAATATTGCTTTGAGCCGTATCGCTTTTATAATGATTTGGTCTTTGGAATACCAGAGGATAGATCTTATCAAGGTAATGCTATCATCGACAAAATCTTAGAAAATACTAATAGTGATGATGTAAAAACATGCATATCCATCATAAAAGGTGAAATTCCTTTGGATAAACGAAATGTTGATAACTATCCTGTTTTGAAAAAGGTTAGATTCTACGAAGAAAAATGAGGATGGCAATAATACAGCAATTAAATTTCAGAATAAATGAACAAAAATATACAGACAATATTGGTATGCTAGAAAGTAATACTTTTCAAAAAGGAGTATTATTGGATATTCTCAAATCTTATGGTGAAAATATTGCATTGATGCCTATCAAGTTGTTTGCGAACCAAAAGATTTTAAGAACACGTAAAAATGAAGATGGTTTCTTTGGGTATATTCATGAGCTCTCATATCCACCGAAAGAGTATGCTCGTACAGACAGGGCATCAATAGAAGGTAAACCTATGTTCTATGCTAGTATTTTCACTAAAGAAGTTGAAAAGTCTCATGCATATCCAAGAATTATCAGCGCTTTGGAAACAATCCCGTTATTACGTGCTAAGGGAACTAGTGGACAAAATTTAATTTCTCAAAGTGTTTGGATGATAGATGAGGAAGTTCATGTATATTCTTTTCCTTTGTCTTCTCAATATAAGAGAGCTTGTTCGGAAATTAATATGCTTAACTCTGATTGGGATAAAGTTCTGAAGAATGAATATTCTGAAGACTCAATCGATTTCTTCTCATTTATAGGTGATTTGATGGCAAAATCTAATCAGTCCTGTCTTTATGAAATAACTGCAACCTGTATTGATTTCATATTGGAACATTTTGATTTTGATGGTGTCTTGTATCCTTCGGTTCAAGCAGAAGGACAAGGAATGAATATTTGTTTAAAGCCCGATGTCGTTGACAGTAAAATATCGTTTGCAGGTGCAGCTACAGAAGTGATTATTAGAAATGGTGACAATTCTCAAATACATATATTAGGAAATACTCATATGATAACTAAAGATTCTTTTGAATGGGTTCTAACAAATGATGGGAAAATGTTTTTGCAGCAAATAGGTCTGTTAGCTCCTTTCTTTCAAAATACCCCTATAGTTATTCGCTCAGAAAGCCTAATGTAGTGTTAAATATATAAACGGAATATGAACACAAACACTCAAATAGACAAGATAGATAAAGTACTCTCGAAAATATCGGGCAAGGAGATGAAAGCCTTTGTGTGGCAGTATGCAGCCACGCATGAGGACTTTGCTACCGCTTTGGTGGAAAAATATTGGAAACCAGAGCGCGGTAACTATAAGGAGCTGGTGGAGGCTTGCTTTGCCCATGCCGGTGTGCTGGGCAATCGATTCGGCCAACCTCAATTGAATTGGAGAAAGATCGAGCAAGACCTGGCTGCAATGATGAGGAAAGCCAAGAGCATGAAGAAGAAAGGAAATCTGATTGATGCTGCCCTGATTGCTGGATATGTAATGACCATCACTTGCCGAGAGTTCAAGCACGACCACTTGGCTTATACTCCTGCCAGGTATGATGTTTGGGCAGAAGAAAACAAGGTTTTGCAGGACATTGTCACCCAGTCGGCAGACATGGTGAGGGAGTTGCTGATCAAGAGTAATGAGATAGAGGAGGATTCCCGTTTGGGTATGCTTGGAGAGATAGCAGAGCAATGTGAGGAAATTGGTGACAACTATTTCATGCGCTTTGAGTGGTTTGTGGATGAGGCGATGCCGTTGCTTTGCGGTGATGATGAAAAGGCGTATCTGGCTCATATCAGCAAGCGACTGAAAAACAAGAAAGAGAAATACTTCCATTATCGTTATTACATCCAAAAGGCTGATTACTGGGCTGCGCATGGAAAGCGTGCTAAGGCAGAGAAGTTGATGTGGGAGAAACGGGATGACGAGAATATCCGTGACCATTATATCGACTGCCTCATAGAATGGTGTGAGTATAGGAAGGCAGTAGAGGTGATAGACGATAACGAGGATGACTTTTGCTCCTACTCCAAGAAATGGGAGGACAAAGTGGTGAAGGCATTGAAACTATCAGGTGACAAGGATTGGCTGATAGAAGAATGCAAGAAACGATTTATCGTCAGTGGCTATCGAATCAAATATTACGAGGCTCTGAAAGAGGTGATAGACAGAAAAGATTGGGCAGCCTTCTTTGATGAGCTTTGGAAAATGCCCGATTGGGAACATGACTATGAGGATGCAGAAGCCAAGATCCTCATCAAGGAGGAACGATTGGACTTGCTCAAAGATATGTTTGTGCATAAGCATTGGAACCTGTGGGAACTGTATCCTGAATATATCAAGTATGTACCCAAGCAAGACCAAGCCTTTGTGGGTGAGATATTATTCAAGGACATCAAGAGATTGGCTTTGCTCAAAGAAAAGCCAAAGGAGTTCAACTGGTTGTTGGAACAAATAGAGAGGGTAATGAAAAAGTCTGCTGCCGTGGATAAGATTATAAAGAATGGTATCAGACAGCTTATTGCGGATTATCCCGACAAATATTATTTCAAGAGTTATCTGGGAAGCATCCTATAGTAATGTTGATTTTTTAGACTAATATTATGACAAGAGAAGAATTTGCTGAGAGATGGCAGAATCAGCATTATCCAACGATGGATTTACAGGCTGAGGTGCCATTCTATTACGATATATATCAAAGGATTTGCTCCGTTGCGAATGATGGAAGCAAGAAAATCAATGAGTTTTATGTCATCCAGATACTGTTGTATGTGGAGAACATGGGACATCTGAAATTGGATGGCATATATGCCCAGTTGTACCGCCGTTCGGAAGATATGGTGGGACATTGGTGCGGACTGATGGAGTTGTCTGCTCCAACAGTAAACGCAGTGAAGATGATTGTGGGTGAAGCCATTGGAACAGCACCAGAGAGCGGTCTAGTGAAATGGGGTCAAGAGAGCGTGGCATCTCATGATTTCAACGAATTGAAGTCTGTGGCTTTGTTCTTTGCCCATGCTGACTTGGCTGTCGGCTTGCTTTTTCCGAATAGTCATTACCGAGAAGAGGTATATCTGCAGCTCTTCAATGAGGATAGCAGGATTGCATCCAACATGGTGTCTTCTGATTTTGCTTTCAACTGGAAGGATAAGGAGGGAGTAACGGTGATGCAACGCCTTGGTCATTGCTTTGAGCGGATGGGAGATGCAGTAACGGCACATTCCCTTTCCACTATCCGAGGTATTCGGTTGGACTGTTACCGTGTGGTGGCATCGAAGGATGGCAAGCTGACCTTGATGAACAAGGATAACGAGCAGTACTCTCCTGTTGTTGTCACGACTCCTATTCCTGATGGACATCAGGAGATGTGCCTTATCTGCCAGATGGTGGGATGGAATGGTGAGTATTATATCAATGGTTCTGGCATGTGGATGGACATGGCTGTCTATGAAAGATGGGACAACAAGAAACTATGGGATGGTATCGAGGAGGATGAGCGTGATGACTGTTCCAGTTCCTACTTTACGACACCTTCTGGTGAGCATGTGAGTTGTTATGAGGATGCTTATGGCGAGGAAGATCCTGATGAGATTTCAGACTTCGATTTATGGGGAAATCTTGATTTCAATCTTGGTGAGGATCCTATTGAAGCGGAAGCAGCAAGGAAGCGGAAGCGTAACAGAGAGGAAGGTCGCAAGCAACCGAATTACAAGTACAAGCCTACAGGTAAGAGTCCTTCACAATATTTTGCAAGAAAAATCGACGAGGTGTTTAAGTGGACTGTGGAAGATTCCACTGACCTCAACTATGGTCTGCGTGTGTTGGAAGGTTGGATGAAGCAAGCACATGTTTATCTGGAAGGCAACAACTATGCTTATGCTCATTTTATCGCCTCTTCTATTGTCTTCAGTGGTGCCAACTACTCAGATTGGTATATCGCTGACTATCCGAAACAGGCTACTCGCATGAAAAAGATTGTGCGTGATGGCTTTGAGGTGGCAATGGAGACATTGCCACACGACCCATCCAACTGGCGAGAAGCCTTTGTGAAGACATTGAAGCAATTGAAGTCTTATGGTTGGGAGATTTTTAAAGACAAAGGGGCTTTTGACCTTGATAAAGCCATCAAGGATATCGAGAATCTATTGAAGAAATAATCTCTTTTGAATGAAGGAAATAAAGTTATTTGATTATCAAGAGGATATGAAAGAACGGATTGAGAAGGCGTTGCGCCTTCATCGGTCCGTGATGGCACAAATGCCTACTGGTACAGGTAAAACCTATCTGTTAACAGCAGTCATAGACTCTTTTGTGAGCAACAATCCAATGGAGAAAGTATGGATTGTAGCCCATAGAAGAGAGCTGGTGTCGCAGATAGACGAAACCGTAAGAAAGTTCCATTCTTATTACGCATCAAATACCTCTTCCCTATTGTCATCCGTCAAGGCGATGTCCATTCAGTGGCTGATGAGACACTACGACGAGATAGAGGAAGAACCGGGAATGATAGTGATTGACGAGGCGCACCATGCCCTTGCCAAGACCTATAAGGAGATGTGGGAGAGATTCCCGAATGCTAAGTTCCTGGGACTGACGGCTACACCTTGCCGATTGAACGGTAAGGGTTTTACTGATCTGTTTGACGTATTGGTGCAGTCGTGGAGTGTTCCTGAGTTTATCAGCAAGGGAAGATTGGCTACATACGATTTTGTGAGCATCAAATCGGATGGTGTGACGCAACGGCTCATCGACTCCTTACAGAAGCGAGGGGCTGATGGTGACTACCAGAACAAGGAAATGGATATGTTGCTGA
>OMEK01000139.1_pt1 | contig 29167 bp, 24 predicted proteins | sample 1645351 | NCBI WGS metagenome assembly OMEK01 (sample SAMEA103958146, study PRJEB25191) | human gut metagenome
GCGGCACAGCCTTGCCGCGTAGGTTCCACAGCACGATGTTTGCGGCGTTGGGCTTTTGAATGTGCAGGGCTTCGTAGATTTTCGCAAAGCGGTTGATACAGCTGGCGCGGTCGATCTCCAGATTCACATACAGTACGCGGCCCTTCTTGCAGGGAAAGCCCAGCCATTTGCGGCCCTCGGCAATCGCAATCGCCAGCTCCATGAGCAGGAACGACTTGCCCGCCTTCGAGGAGCCGGAGATGAGCATTTTGTGCCCGCAGCGGAGTATGCCGCGGATCAGCTCCTCCGGCAGGTCCGGCTGGTGTGCCAGCAGCGCTGACATGTCCTCCAGCGGCGGCAGGTCATCCTCAAGTCCCTCAACGAAATCCATCCAGTCCTGCCACGACCGTCTCCCAATATTGACAGCCAGCAGCTTCTGGCGATTTCCGTTCCTGTCCACCCCGGGCATCCGGGACAGCCGGGACGGGTTCTTGTTCGCCTGATCGACAATCAGACCGTGTCCAATGAGGAACGAATACAGGTACAGCACGCGCTTGCGGTACTCCGACTCGTCCGGCGCGTCGATGTGAACGATGGCATGCACAGACTTGCCGCCGCTGGACACCAGACAGGCAATCGGCAGTTCCAGCCGCTGATAGGCCGCAAGCTGATCCTGAATCGGGATCACATCGGATTCCACCAGCGCATATCGGAAGGCGGTGACATTCCTGTCGGACGCACCGGTGCCGTCCAGCGGGTTAAAGCGAATCCAGCCGCCCACCTGGGGCTTCCAATCGCCAATGGTCGCACCGAGGTCATCCGGGTACTTGGCCAGAGAGGTCAGCAGCTCACCGGCTGTGCGGTTGAACACGCCGCGCAGCGGTTCCCATTCGCCGTCCTCGTTCTGACGCACCTCGCCAGTGACATAGCCCACATATTCCTCGGGCCTGAACAGCGTCGAGATGTACTTCGCCAGCTCGGCGGTCGGCTTCATGTCCGGCAGGAGATTGTCGAACGGAACGGAAATACCCGGCGTTCCGTCATGGGCACGGCCTGCCGGAACGGAAATGTCCGGCGTTCCGTCATAGGAAAGCTCATCGTTCCAGTCCATGATGCCGTTTCCCTCGAAGGGCTTCCAGCCGCGCTGCTTTGCCATCTGTACGATGGTCGCGCCGGTCACCGGCGTGCCGCTGCCATGAAAGGTGTTCCACTTGCGGGCACACTCGCCGGGATGATAGCGCTGATCGTTGCGGCTCCACTCATCCCAGACAGAGCAGGCATAGCCCTCATGCTTGAGCGCCATGCCCACGTTCATCCATTCCGCGTAGGACAGATCACGTACATCGACTGCGGACAGTGCGGAAATCAAGAGATTATCCATGGGTTCTCCTCCTTACGATGGAACATAGGTCGCTGGGTTGAAGCCATACGGCAGTTTCCAGTTCAGTGCCGCAAGCCGGGAAATAACCTTGCTGGCGGCATCGAAGGACCATGTGCCCACAAACCGGAAGCCGTAACGCTCCAGCAGACGGATCTGCTTGGGTGTGCTCAGGCCCTCCTTCTGGCGGTTCATCAGGCGGTCGATCAGCATGCTGGCCTTGCCCATGTTCTCAATGCTTCCGGCGTCGATGCCGCGCTTCTCCAGAAAGTCCAGCTGCTTCTGGGAGGGCGGGGCCATCTCCCACGCAAAGGTCGGTGTGTAATCAGCCAGGTCCTCGGCGGCGATGGACATGGCGAACTGCAGCGGATCGACCAGCCTGCGCCTGCGGCTGCGCATCTCGGCAAGCTGCCGGGCCAGGGACTGTTCGCGCTCCAGAATCGTGTCGCGCTCCGCCTGATCCTCGGCTTCCATCAGGTCAACAGCGCCTGTCGCGTCCTCCACCATGCGGTCTACGCGCTCTGTCTCGCTTTCGTCCCTGCACACCAGGCAGGAGGGACGGCAAAGGTCAAGGCGTTCCGTCTGCCACAGGAAATCCAGCACCAGCAGGTATTCCTTGCCGGGACTCAGGCGCAGGCCGCGACCGATGATCTGCTGGTACAGGCTGCGCACCTTGGTGGGCCGCAGGTTGATGATGCAGTCCACAGAGGGGCAGTCCCATCCCTCGGTCAGCAGCATGCTGTTCGTGAGGACATCGTACCTGCCGCGGTCGAAGTCCTCCAGAAGCTGTGCGCGGTCAGGGCTTTCGCCGTTGACCTCTGCGGCGCGGAAGCCGCGGTCCCGCAGCATGGCACAGAACTTCCGGGAGGTGCTGACCAGCGGGAGAAACACGACCGTCTTGCGGCCCTGGCAGTATTCCAGCATTTCATCCGCAATCTGCGCGAGGTACGGCTCCAGTGCGCTGCCGATGTCATCCGCTCTGTAATCGCCCTCGGACACACCTACGCCGGAAATGTCAAGCCCCAGCGGAATCATCTGCGCCTTGATCGGGCAGAGATACCCGTCCTTGATGGCCTGACGCATGGTGTACTCATAGGCCAGACTGTCAAAATACTGACCCATCTGTTTCTTCAGCAGCTTGTCCGGCGTGGCGGTCACGCCCAGGACATTTGCGTCCGGGAAATGTGCCAGCACATGCTGATAGCTGTCCGCCAGACAGTGATGCGCCTCATCCACAAGGATTGTGGAGAAATAGTCCCGCGGGAACCGGGACAGTCGGTGCTCCCGGCACAGGGACTGCACCGAGCCGATCGTCACGGGGAACATGCTGCCCAGGCTGCTGCTTTCGGCTTTCTCGATGGCGCTTTCGAGGCCGGTGACCATGCGGAGCTTGTCCGCGGCCTGTGTCAGCAGCTCACCGCGGTGCGCCATGATGAGGACTCTGCCGCCCTCGCGCACGGCCCCCTCGGCAACCTTGGACATCACGACCGTCTTGCCACCGCCGGTGGGGAGAACAAGCAGTGTGCGCTGCTTGCCCTCTGCCCACTCGCGGCGAATGGCAGTCACGGCTTCACTTTGGTAAGGCCGGAGCTGCATCATGATCAGAAGCCTCCGTTCTTCCAGCCCATCTGCTGCTGGGCATACTGGGGCTGGGACGGCATCTGCTGCGCGGTGCCGCTCATCACGGCCTGTTCGGCGTCACGCACCCAATCCTGCTGCATGGCCTGCGGATCGAAATCGTAGTAGCGGTCCACGGAGTTGGTGGTGTGCTCGGAGCCGTTGCTGGTATAGGTGCGGGGCTTGAAGTGTGCGCGGCCGCGGGCACCCAGTACCTTGCTCCAGTCCATGACCACACGCTCGCCAGACTTCTTCTGACCGATGGCGCGGAAGAAGGCCGCCAGCTTCCATTCGAGGGTGCGGTACAGGATCAGGTCCTCCTTGCAGCTGGCGGTCTGACCGCCGGGCAGGTCAATGGTCAGCGTCAGGCTGGCCTTGTTGCAGGCGGGAATCTTCGCACTGCCGGGATAGCGGCCACGCTCGAAGCCGGTCACGGTGAAGGTGTAGTCTCCCTCGTCCAGAACGATAAACTGCTGACCGTCGGACTCAATGGCGGAGTCCCAGTCCATCAGGTTGGCATCATAGTTGCTCATTGTGCTTTACCTCCTCAAAACGGCGTGTACTCAGGGCTGCTGCGGATCACGTCCACGATCTTCTCCCAGTGCGGGAACAGCCACTGACGGAAGAAATCCGGATGATACTGTGCGGGAGAAACCTCCTCGGGATAGTGGCCCTTCTGGGCGACCACCTGACGGATCTGTGCCTCGGTTACCGCGTCCCGCTCCATGCGCTCTGCCAGCTCGGCAAGGAAATCCGGCTGTGCTGGCGGTGCCGGGACGGGAGGTTGACCTGTGAACAGGTGCGCGATGTGGCTGTAATCCAGGTCCATCTCATCCGGCAGGCCGAAGCGGTTCTTGGCATCCCAGCAGGGATGATGCGTGGCGTACATGACGCGCTTGCCGCCGCTGGCCTTCTTGCTGCCGCTCTCGGTGCCGGACACAAAGGTCTTGTAGCTGACGAACAGCAGCAGGTCCGGCCACTCGGCCAGCAGGGGCGCACACTGCCGGGAGAGCTTGAGTTCCCAGTGATCGAAGGCACCCATTTCCTCGGGCAGCTCCTGCTTGCGCACACGGGCATGGGCCACGATGACCACATTGCGGCCCGAGGCCAGCACGTTCTCGCAGGCGCGGAGCATCCGGGCAAATTCCTCAGCGAGGTAGGTGTAACCCTTGCCAAAGCCGAATGATTCCAGACCGGGCTGCTTGTACTTCTCGCAGATATGCTTGATGGCCATCTGCTCAGCCCAGTCAGCGGTATCGATGACCAGCGTTGCACAGCAGGCGGTGTCCCGCGCCACCTCCTCGATGGTGTTCAGCAGGCCCTCCCAGCCGGTGAACTGGTCGATGCGGTTGACATCGAGGTAGGTCGTGCCGCCCTCGGTGTCCAGAAACAGCGGGTTGGGCGTGTGCGCCGCCAGCGTGCTCTTGCCGGTGCCCTCAAGGCCGTAGATCACGGCCTTGACCGGCTTGTTCAGGCGTCCGCTCTTGATCGGTAACATGGAAACCCTCCTTACTCGTCATCATCCAGCTCGTCGAAGTCCTCCGTGGCACAGACGGGCTTGCCGTTATAGACGGGATCATCAAAGCCCAGCTGAACTTCGTTTTCAAGGCACAGCAGGCCGCTGCGGCGAATCTGGTCCATGAAGTACGCATACACCGCCGGGCTTTCGATGCCGATGGTGGAGTCAAGGCTGTTGCTCATGGCCATGTTCGCGCTGCCCAGCCATACCTTGCCGGAGGAGGCCAGCGTCATCTTCGCGTGGACACGCGGGTCAAGGAAGATGCGCAGATCGGGGTACGCCTGCTTCAGCTTCAGCGCCTGATCGGCATACCGGCTGTTGGCGATGATCGTCACGTTCTGCGGGCAGATGCCGAGACCGTTGGGCCGGAAGCACGCATGGGTCGGCAGGGCGAAGGTCACGACCGTCACCTTGTCGTTGGCGCGAATCACGCTGGCCAGGTTCTTTGCCGTGGAAAAGCCGAAGTTGTAGGCCTTCACCTCGGCCCGGATGTTCATACCGAAATCGTCTACAGGAAAGCTCATGTGTTTCATCCTCCATTTCACTTCAGGGAGCACGACTGGCCTGCGACCAGCGCAATGCCCGGTATCGTATTGCCGCCGGTCAGCAGGCGGCGCACAGCGGTCTTGTCGACCTCGGGTTCCTTGACGCGGATGCAGTCGCGGTACTTGTGCCTGCGCAGCCAGCTGATGGCCTTCGCGGCATCGGACACCTCCACACGGCTGGTTGCCCGGTAGCGGAGCGTGGCAATGCCGAGGTCTGTTTTCTGTCCGTTGCACTCGCGGTCCAGTACCTCGATAAGCCGCTCCTCACGGCGTTCACAGATCCGGCGGCGCTTGGCGAGGCGTTCCTCCTCATCCTTCAGGGCTGCGGCCTCGGCACGGGTGTCCAGCACCACCTTGGCCAGGTACTCCAGAATCCGGGAACGCTCCATGTCCAGCGCGTTCAGCTGCCGGAGAATCTCCTCGGAGCTGGTGAGGATTTCGCCGGTTTCCTCATCGACCTCGAGCTGCTGCATCAGCAGAGCAATCTCCGTGTTGATCTCATACAGGTGCATCTTCTTTCACCTCCGGGGAAACCTCGTGAATCTCCACCTCGCCGACGGTCTTGCCGGGGGTGAGCACCAGCACCTCGCAGAAATCGCCGAACAGCCATTTCAGCAGCCGCTGCGGAAGCCGCGCCGTTCCGCTGCGCAGAACCGGCTGCTTGCGACCATGCTCATCGCACACATTGATGCGGACACGGTGCTTCAGGGTCATCTGGGTCATTTGCTGACCTCCTCTCTGCCGGGCATGACTGCCCTTGGCGCAGTACGGAGATTTGCAGTTCACTTTGAGGGGGTGTCCGCATAAAACTTTTTCAGCTTTTTGCGGGCGGCCTCGATGGACTCGTGGACCGACTTCTGATTCGTGCCTTCACGCCGGGCAATTTCATGGGTTGAAAGGCCTGCGGCGTACATAAGGAAGCGGCTGCGCTGTACCTCGGTCAGCAGGGTGAGCGCCTGCGCGTACCGGGCAGTGCTTTCGGCCTCAGCTTCGGAAGCGGTCAGGATGCTCTCCGGGGTATCCGGATCGGCATACTCCTCGCCTTCAAAGTCGATGGCATCGTAGCTGTAGTGGTGGTAGCGGTATTTGCGGGCAAGGTTGTCCTCCTTGCGGTAGCTCTCGGTCAGGGTGACGGCGATCTCTTCACTGGTTTCGATCTCGATGGTAGTGGTGTCGGAATTGCGGTAGGTAACCTTCATTTTTCAAGCTCTCCTTGCATTTTTTGCTGTCGGAGAGCTGAAAAAGGGCGCATTGAATACAGCTGCAGCCATTACGAATCTCTCCGTTTCTGGTCTTGCAGCGACTTCGCAGTATCGTTGCTGTGAGCACCGCCCGCGCCTTTCTGCGAAATGCCGTGATCAGCGGCTCCGGGTTGGGCGGTGCGAGGTACCATAGGGGCAGTTGATTTGGTCTTCAGTCATCAGCCTGGGCGCGGGGATGAGAAATGTCCCCATTTCCTTTGGAAAGCTGCGTGGCGGACTGAACGAAATCACAGGGGTGCGCATGGGTTCCAAGCATTACTGATCCCGCTGATAAGCAGGCGCATCTCGGAAATCGAACCCTCTTTCCTACAGGACAGGCATTGCAGGAATTCCGTAGGGACAAAAAAACGAGCCAAATGCATAGCTTGGAAGCTATACACCAGGCTCGTCCGTCATGTTTAATCAGCCAGTCGGCTGTGCGGCGTGCTCTTGATGATTATTTCAGCTTTTTGATACCGATCTCCTCATTGCATCGGCTGCATTTCTGATAGTAATCAGCGCTTTCGTAGCCATTCTGACCGGGAATGAAGGTCTCGGACACGGTAAGCAGGCCCGAGTCGATCAGACGGCGAAAGCCGCAGTTCGGGCATATAATGCTGACCATGTTCGCCATTCTGAAGCGGTGGCCAGGGTGTGCGACATTCCTGGCAACGCGGATCTTCTTTCTTTCCATACTCCTCAGTCCTCCTGTCTGTAGCAGATTGAGCTCATCACCCTTGCCATCAGGTGAACATCATGCCGGGCATTTTTACCTCATGGCGACCATCGTCCGGCATATACAGGTCACCCATGAGTGAAGCAGCAATGATCGAATGCTTGCCGAAGCGTCCCCGGATTTCATCGATGCAGTCATCCAGCTTCTGACGGCGCATGTGCCGCGTCTCGTCCACAAACAGATTCAGCTGAACCGCAGAGTCCCGGGGTACGAGTCCGAAGGTCGAAACGCACACGGCGCGAACCGGGTTGTTCCACTGGTAGTTCTCCATGAACAGGATGCGGGCTGCCTGCGCGATCTCCAGCGGGCTCTGTGTGGGAAAGGACACCCGGCTCTGCTTGGCAAGGCCGTAGTTGATGTCGCTCTCCCGGATATAGACACGAACACCGGTTGCAGCCAGACCATACCCGCGAAGCTGGTGCCCAACATCCTGTGCCAGCTCCAGCATCACCTTCCACACCTGCTCCGGTGTCTCAAGGTTCTGCCTGCAGGTGATGCCGTGGCTGACGCTCTTGACGCCGCGCTCATAATTGACCGGCATGACCGGCGAACGATCCAAACCATTGGCGTATCGCCACAGCGCGGTACCGTTCTTTCCGAGCAACTGGCGAATGCACTCATAGGGATAATGCGCAAGGTCACCAATGGTGAGCACACCCCGCGACATCAGCTTACGGGTGGTGCTGTGCCCAACATACAAAAGCTCAGACACGGGCAGCGGCCAGACACGCTCCTCCCAGTTTTCCGGGGAGAGTACAGTCACCGCGTCGGGCTTTTTCATATCGCTGCCCAGTTTGGCCAGCACCTTGCTGAAGGAAACGCCGATGGAAACTGTGAGGCCAAGCTCCTCCTTGATGGCTGTGCGAATCTCATGCGCTATTTCCTCTGCCTCATGAAAGGTGCGGCAGATCGGAGAAATATCGACCCAGCACTCATCCATACCATACGGCTCAATCCGGTCGGAGTATCTGCCGTAGATTACCCGGGCCAGCTTGGAATACTTGCAGTACTGGTCATATTGCGGCGGCACAACGATCAGGCCGGGACAGGCCCGCCGGGCCTCCCAATTCGCCATGCCAGTTTTGACGCCTCGGGCCTTGGCCTCCGCGCTTGCGGTCAGTACGATGCCGTGCCGTTCCTCCGTGCTGCCACAAACCGCGATAGGCTTGTTCTTGAGCTGCGGGTTCAGCATCTGCTCCACGCTCGCGTAGAACTTGTTCATGTCGATATGCAGAATCTTCGGAGTCATGGGCTGCCACCTCGCTTGGATGATTTCAATGTGCCGATTCCGTATCGCTCGGAGCCGACGACAATATGCTATCACAAGAATCTGTGAGTGCCAAGCGAACATGCTTCCCACTAAAAATAAACTTGTTCCCATTTTTCTGTGTTTTTCTCGTCTCACTCGTCTCTCGCACTCAAAAAATCTTTTGATAGCTATTTACAAACGCAGATTCTTGTGATATGCTTATCGTAAAGCTGAACACCAGCTGTTGGAGAAAGGCGGTTTAGTATGGCAAGCAAGAAGACAGGAACCGGCATCGTTGATTTTCCGGTGCAGAAGGCCACAAAGAAACCGCGCATTGCCTTTGGCAGTACCCTGCGCGAATACAGACTGAAAGCTCATCTTGAGCAGGAGCAGGTCGGCAAGGCCTGCGGTGTGACCGGCAACGCGATCAGCAACTGGGAGCGCGACGTCGCACGCCCGGACGCTTCGCTGGTTCCCACCCTGTGCAATCTCCTCAACATCCCGCTGTACGACTTTTTCGGCATGGAAAATCCGAATCCGTACTCTGCGGAGGAGAAGGCGCTGGTGGCTGATTACCGATACATGACCGATCCGAACAAGCGTCAGCTGCGCAGCATCGTCAGCGCTATCATCGACAGTCAGGACGAAACCCGTCGGGAGAACTACAGGAAGAACTTCTGCCATCTGGTTGGGCATGATGCCGGACTGGCGGCAGGCTTTGGCGGCCCGCTTGATGAGGAACCAGAAGCGTATCCTGTGTTTGTGCGGATCAGCAGAGAGGCCTGCCGCTCCGATGATGTGTTCCCGGTCAATGGACAGAGCATGGAGCCGGATTATCCCGATGGCTCCATGGTGTTCGTGGAACGTGTGGATGCGTCTGATCTGGAGTATGGTGACATCATTGCCTGCATCGTGGCCGGTACGCCCTATGTCAAGATCTACGAGAAGGACGGTCTCCATTCGATCAACCCGAAGTATTCCGTCATCGAAGTCACCGATGATGACAACATGCGGCTGATCGGGCGTGTGGTGGGCCTCGTCGATCCTGATGACATGGCTTCCGAAGCAGAGACCAGGGAACTCATGGAGGTCTTTGCGGACGAGCTCGACTGATAAACGACAGCATAAAAAAACCTGCTTGGACGGCAGGTGTGTTTTCTATGCCCAAATGGAGGTGAACAGCATGGCGAAGGAAGCCCCGCGCTATATTCGTCAGTATGTTGACGTCGATGTGACCTTTGATACCGATGGCAGAATGCGGCCCCGCACCCTGACATGGGTCGATGGTCACCGGTTTGAGATCGACCGTGTGCTGGATGTTCGCCCGGCACACGCAGAGAAGGCCGGTGGTCAGGGCGACCGCTACAAGATCAGGGTGCGCGGCAAGGAGAAGGAGCTTTTCTTTGAACACAACCCGGACATCAGCTCCATGTATGTGGGACGCTGGTTTATCGAAGCCCCGGCACAATGAACGGAGGTGTGAATATGTCACGCAATGTGAATAACGGAAAGTCGGAGCAGATTCTGCATTTTATCCGACAGTTCACCGCCGTGCGCGGCTTCGGCCCCACCATCCGGGAAATCGGCGATGCTGTCGGCCTTAAGTCCAGTTCGACCGTGTACAACTACCTGTCCCGCATGACGAAACGAGGTTTGGTCGCATCGGAACCGGGCAAACCGCGCAGTCTGCACGTGCTGGAGCCCCGGCTGGAGGATGACCCTTGCGATGATGGCGGCGCGGTACTGAGCTGCAAGTTTCGGTTCCCCAATGGGACCTACCCAGTGAGCGTGATTGCCATGGTGGCAGACGACGATAAGCAGTTCACGCCGGTCAAGGCTGATCAGGTGGAGGTGCTGCGCATGAAGCCAGCGGCGACGAAGAAGGCAGGGATGAACGATGGAAAGTGAGATCAGAAGGCCCATTGCAAAGGGTGCCCGGCGATGCGCGTTCACCGGCTACCGCCCAATGAAGATGCCTTTCGGGTACGATGAGGAATGTCCGCTGGCCCTGGACTTCAAGCACAGGCTCCACGACACGATTGAGATGCTCATCCTGCAGGGCTACAAGCACATGATCTCTGGCGGCGCCCAAGGCATGGACATCATGGCTGCAGAGGCTGTGCTTGAGCTGCAAAAGGAGTACCCGGATGTGACACTTGAGATTGCCGTACCGTTTGAGGCACAGGCGGCAAAGTGGGCGGCTGACTACCGCACCCGCTGGCAGGAATGCATTGACAGGGCTGATGTGGTGACAGTGCTGTCGCATGAATACACAAAGAGCTGCCTGTTTGCCCGGAACCGCTATCTGGTCACACAGGCCGACATCCTGCTGGCTTGCTTCGACGGGAAGGAAGGCGGAACCAAGAACACGGTGGAGTACGCCCAAAGGAATGGATGCAGGGTGTGTCTGATTCCACCAGTGAAGAAAGAATGTAGGTATAAAGAACACAATGGATGCCGCCACGCAATCTGAGGAATTCATTGGTTGCCCAAAATCATAATCTCCGATATATGTAGAGCGCTTTCATCATGAAGGCGCTTTTCTTTTCCCTAATAATATCAATAAATATCACGTAAATACTAATAGATGTTGAAAAAAAGCAGCGAATATACTATAATGAGAAGTGCAAATTGGTTTCAATTGGAGGAGGCGTCTATATGTCTGAACAGGCCCCCGAAAACTATATCGGTATTGAAGAGGCAGCGGCATTCCTCAATGTGAGTGTTATCACACTCCGTAACTGGCTAAAGAGGGAGGATGTCAGAATTCCGGCACACAAGATTGGTCGGCTATGGAAATTCAAAAAAACAGAGTTGGATCAATGGGTCAAGAGCGGAGAAAGCGCCAATATATGACCTGTTATCAACTGCGAGTCGGCATGGATCAAACGGATTTCTGAAGAAGACCACCATATTTATCGAACGGAACTGGAAGGAAGTAACACACATGAGTAATGATAGGTTTACCGCAGTCGGTGTCAATATTGCAGAAAAGGCAACCATGATCTGGAACGTGGCTGACCTGCTTCGCGGGCCCTTCAAACCGCATGAATACGGTCTGGTCATTCTGCCGATGACCGTAGTGAAGCGTTTCCACGACTGCCTTCTGCCCACGCATCAGGCGGTGCTGGATCAGTACGAAAAGGTCAGGAAGCTGGCTGTCATTGACGGCTTCCTTCGCCGTGCCTCCGGGTATCAGTTTTATAATACCAGCAAATTCACCTTTGAACGCCTGCTCGCCGATCCGGAAAATATCGAGAGCAATTTCCGCGATTATTTGAACGGCTTCTCAGCCAACGTGCAGGACGTGCTGGCCAAGTTTGATTTTGACAACATTATCAAGCGCATGGTGGAGAGCAATACCCTTTACCTGGTCATCAAGGAGTTTGCCTCCCAGAAGGGCTATCTTGGCCCGGACAAGATCAGCGCTGTTGATTGCGGCTATATTTTTGAGGATCTGGTTCGCCGCTTCTCGGAATCCTTCGGCGAAGAAGCAGGAGCGCACTTCACCAGCCGCGACATTATCTACCTGATGACTGACCTCCTCCTTTCCGGCGCTGATCTGAGCAAGCAGGAAAATATCACAGTTTACGACATGACCATGGGCACCAGTCAGATGCTCAGCTGTATGGAAGAACGCATTCACGATGTCAATCCGGAGATGGAGGTCACCTGCTTCGGCCAGGAGTTCAACCCGTCCACCTTTGCCATTGCCAAGGCAGACATGATGATCCGCGGCGGTAATCCGGACAATATGCGTTTTGGTGACACCCTCAGCGAAGACAAATTCCCGAACTACACCTTCCGCTACATCATTTCCAACCCGCCCTTCGGGATTGACTGGAAGCGTGAGCAGAAGGCCGTGGAGGCTGAAGCTGCCAGGGGTGAGGACGGTCGTTTTGCGCCCGGTCTGCCTACGGTAGGCGATGGTCAGCTACTATTTATGCTCAATGGCATTAAGAAGCTTCGCGAAGATGGCGCAATGGCAATTATTCAGAATGGTTCACCTCTATACTATGGCGAACCCGAAAGTGGAACAAGCGAAATAAGACGGTATATTCTTGAGAACGATTTGCTTTCCGCTATAGTACGGTTACCATCCGACATGTTCTATAACACTGGGCTCATCACGTATATTTGGATCCTAACCAAAAGGAAACCTTTGGACAGAGCCGGCAAGGTACAGTTGATTGATGCCTCAAAATGCGCAACAAAACGACGCAGACCAATCGGCAAAAAGAAGAACGACCTTGATCAGCAATCTGTTGATTTGGTAGTAGAAGCATACAAAGAATTTTTGACAAAAACATATGAAGTTGGTATGCAACGTGTTCAGTCAATAGTATATAACATCGAGGACTTCCAGTTCCAAAAAGTCGCTATCTTTGCACCTGAACGAGATACCGATGGCTCTCCAATTTTTAAACGCGGCAAGATTCAACTTAACAGGGCGACAAAAGAGGAAGAAAAATTCAGTATTACTGTCGATGTACAGCAGTACATAGAAGAGCACCCCCAGTTGTATGCATTAGGAGCAGTTGTTGATACGAGTAAGACAAAAACTGGTTACGAGATCCCATTTACGAGAATTTTCTTTGAATTTGTCGTTCCCAGCTTTTCAAGTCATATCCTTTCAACAATTGTTGGTACTCCGATGTTCGATTATGAATTGCAAACAATAACCAATGCATTGAGAGTTGAACTACATGCAGCAAAGGCGTATAAAGACAGTGGAGTGGAATGGATTGGTCAAATTCCAGTCGACTGGGAAGTTAATCCAATCAGTTACTATTTCACAGAAAGAAATGAACGGTGTAGTGAAGCAGACTTTCCTCCGCTGTCTGTAACAAAACGCGGTATTGTTCCTCAACTTGATACTGTAGCGAAAAGTGATGCAGAAGGTGACTCAAGAAAAAGGGTTCACATAGGTGATTTCGTTATTAATTCTCGATCTGATAGAAAGCAATCATGTGGTGTTTCCGATTTTGATGGATCAGTATCACTCATCAATATTGTTCTTCAACCCAAGAGTAGTATTCTCCCAAAGTATGCCCACTACATACTTAAAAACTATGCCTTTGCTGAAGAATTCTTCAGATGGGGACACGGTATAGCAATGGATCTGTGGACAACGAATTATATAGACATGAAGAAGATTATGATACCGGTTCCACCGATCGATGTTCAAGTTCGAATCAGTACTCTTCTTGAAAGACTTGATGCCCTAATTGAAAAGCGTGAAGCTGAGTTGGCACGGTTAAGAGAGTTTGCATCAATCGTCACTTATGAAGCTATTACTCGGAGGGAGGGCTGAACATGCCAGTAACCGATACGTCCGAAAAGCGCTTTGAGAGCGATATTGAGTCCTTCTTCCTGTCGCCCGCGGGCGGCTACACCCATGGCGACGATGCCTACGACCCGAAGCTGGGCCTGTACCCCGCCACCCTGATCCGCTTTGTGCAGGCCACCCAGCCCAAGGCCTGGCAGCGCTTTGTCAGCATGAATGCCGTCGACCCGGAGCGCAAGTTCTGCGTCGCTTTCAACAATGCCTGCGATATGGTGGGCGTGCTGGATGTGCTGCGCCACGGCTTCAAGCACAGGGGCATTTCCTTCCGGGTGTGCTACTTCATGCCGGAATCCTCCCTGAATGAAATCGATGCCGCCAACTATCGGCAGAACATCCTCCATTGCATCCGCCAGTGGCATTACAGCGCGGTGAACAATAACTCGGTGGATATGCTGCTGGCGGTCAACGGTATACCCGTGTTTGCCTTTGAGCTGAAGAACCAGTTCACCGGCCAGAATGTGGAAAACGCCAAGCAGCAGTGGAAGACCGACCGCGATCCGCGTGAAATCTGCTTCCAGTTCAACAAGCGCATCCTGGCGTTCTTCTGTGTTGACCTGAACCAGGCGTGGATGACCACGAAGCTCGCCGGGGACAAGACCTTCTTCCTGCCCTTCAACCAGGGCAGCAACGGCGCCGGTAACGACGGCGGCAAGGGCAACCCTGCCAACCCGGACGGGTATCCCACGGATTACCTGTGGAAGCAGGTTTTCCAGGCGGACAGCATGATGGATATCATTCAGAAGTTCATCAGCCTGCAGGGCAATCGGCTGATCTTCCCCCGCTACCACCAGCTGGACGTGGTTCGCAAGCTGGTGGCGGACGTCAAGGCAAATGGCGCGGGCCGAAACTATCTGATTCAGCATTCAGCCGGTTCCGGCAAGTCCAATTCCATTGCCTGGACGGCCTATCGTCTGGCCTCCCTGCACAACAGTGAGAACAAGGCGATCTTCAGCAGTGTCATCGTGGTCACCGACCGTACCGTGCTGGACGCACAGCTGCAGGCGACCATCTCCGGCTTTGACCACACGCTGGGCACCGTGGAGACCATCGGCGAAGGCAAGAACTCGCAGGATCTGAAGAATGCCATCAATAATGGCGCGCGCATCATCGTGACCACGTTGCAGAAGTTCCCGGTCATTTACGAGGAAGTTGACGCTGCCAACGGTCGGAACTTTGCCATTATCTGTGACGAAGCCCATTCCTCCCAGACCGGCAGCAGTGCGCTGAAGCTCAAGACCGCGCTGGCTGATATCGGCCCCGCCCTCAGGGAGTATGCGGAAATTGAGGGTATTGCCGAAGACAGGATTGACCCGCAGGACAAGCTGGTCAGGGAGCTCGTTGCCCATGGCAAGCACCGCAATCTGTCGTTCTTTGCCTTCACGGCAACCCCGAAGGATACCACGCTGGAGATGTTCGGCGTGCCCATGCCGGATGGCAGCTTCAGGCCGTTCCATATCTACAGCATGCATCAGGCCATTGAGGAAGGCTTCATTCTCGATGTTCTGCAGAACTATATGACCTACAAAACCTGCTTCAAGATTGCGAAGAACGCGCCGGACAATCCCGAGGTTCCGGCATCCAGCGCAAGCAAGGTCATCAAGAAATACGAGCAGCTCCATCCGGAGAATATCCGCCAGAAGTCCGAGATCATCGTGGAAACCTTCCGCAGCACGACGCGCCAGAAGATCAACGGCAAAGGAAAGATGATGGTTGTCACAGCCTCCCGGCCTGCTGCCGTGCTGTATTTCCAAGAAGTGAAGCGCTATGCGGAGGAACACGGCTATACGGATGTGAAGCCCCTGGTCGCGTTCTCCGGTGAAGTAACGCTGGGCGATGAAACCTATACGGAACCCGGCCTCAATGTTCGCCCGGACGGAAGCCACATTCAGGAGAATCAGACCAAGCAGGAATTCCACGACAATTTCAATATTCTGATCGTGGCTGAGAAGTATCAGACAGGCTTTGATGAGCCTCTTCTGCACACGATGATCGTTGATAAGAAACTGCGCAATGTGAAGACCGTGCAGACACTCAGCCGTCTGAACCGCACCTGCCCTGGCAAAAACGATACCTTCGTGTTGGATTTCGCCAACGAAAAGGAGGACGTACAAGCCGACTTCCAGGTATTCTACCATGAAACGATGTTGGAGGAAGAAGTTAACACTGATCTACTTTATAAGGTTGAGAAAGACCTGCGCGCCTATCACATCTACGATGATACCGATATTCAGGCGTTCTGCGATGTGTACTTCGCCCGGGGAGCGCAGAGCGCCGACGCACAGGGTCTCCTTGTCAGCAAAGCGCTTCCTGCCGTCCAGCGTTATCAAGAAAAGACCAGAGACGATCAGTATCAGATTCGCCGGACTATGCGCAATTTCTGCAAGTGGTATCAATATGTTTCGCAGATTGTCCGCATGTTCGACAAGGAACTGCATCGTGAGTTTGTGTATTGCTCCTTCCTTGTTGGCTTGCTATCGGTTGAAGTGGTCGTGATGGACAATATTGCGGAACTGCTGACACTGGAGATGTACAAGCTGGAAAAAACCTTCGACGGTGATATCAGTCTTGGTGAAGAATGCGGCATCTATGAAGCTGCAACCCCCAGCAACGGTGGTGCGCCCGAACAAAAAGACCCGCTCGATGAGATCATTGAGCGGATCAACGAGAAGTATAAGGGCGAATTTACCGATGGTGACCGCGTTATGATCGGTGCCCTGGCCGATAAGCTGCGTGGTAATACTAAGCTGACAAATATGGCTTTGTCTACTGATCCGCAGATCTTCGCGGAAAGCATCTTTCCCCAGGCATTCAACATCGCAGCTCAGGACAGCTACATGGAGTCGCAGGAAACCTATACCACACTTTTCGAGGATCAGAGCAAGTATAATGCAGTCATGAGCACGCTGGCCGATATGCTGTATCGCGAGATGCGACATCCAGGCGGCAAGAAGAAATGATGAATCGGAGGTGCCTGTATGGAGCTTGAGGTTATCCGCAGCAATCGCAAATCCATGACGATTGAGATCAAAGCAAACAAGCTGATTATCCGAGCTCCCATACAGGCTACCAATGAAGATATTAACACTTTCATGCTGAACAAAAAAGCATGGATTGAGAAGCACTTTGCAAAGATGCAGGCACAACAACGGGCTACAGCTTCCATAAAGAAGCTGACTATGGATGAAATCCGGCAGCTTGCAGATCGTGCATTGGAGATTATCCCTGCATGAGTCCAGCATTATGCGCCGCTGATTGGTGTGACCTATGGTCGAATTACCATTCGCAATCAGCGGTCGAAATGGGGCAGCTGTAGCAGCAAAGGCAATCTGAACTTCAATTGCATGTTGATGCTTGCCCCGCCGGAGGTCATTGACAGTGTGGTTGTTCATGAGCTGTGTCACCGCAAGGAGATGAACCACTCTGAGAGGTTCTATGCCGAGGTGTTGAAGGTGTTCCCAGAATACTGGCAGTGGGACAAATGGCTAAAGGAAAACGGAAAGATACTAATGGCCCTTATGCCGGAAGAAAATGGTTGATAAGGAAGTGAAACCTTATGTACGAGATGCTCGAATCTTCTGTTCGTGACACATTTGGAAGCGTAGTCTGGTCACATAAAATTCAAGAAAAACAAGCTGATATTTGCAGCCAACATTACAAGCGTCTTGAGACGATGAAAATTATAGCTGCATCCATTACAACTGTCGGTATCATATCTCTGGTTTTTCAGGATGAGCTATGGATTAAAATTGCTGCAGCTATTGTTTCTTTGGTGTCTACGTTTATAAGCGCGTTCTTTAAATCTTTCGATTTAAAAGCTATGACAAGCCAACACAAACAGACGGCGAATAGCCTACTGGAGATTCGTGATGAATTGAAACTGCTCCTTCTCCAAATACACTTGCAAACGGAAGATGAACAGGCACTATATAACCAGTACGAAGCCCTTGTCCGGCGCCTTGATACAGTATACAAGGATGCGCCAAGCACAACTGAAAAGGCTGTTGGCATGGCACGAACAGCGTTACAGATTAACAAGGATAACGATATAACAGATAAAGAAATTGATCTTAGCTTACCAATTGCACTTAGGAAAGGAGCAGGTAAAGAATGAGTAGTTTTGTAAGGCAGGGTAGTGAAACCATTTCTCAGGATCAACGAGGATTAGTGGCAAAAAGATACAAAACAATAACAAGGGCTATCAATTCGGAATTTTGGAACAGCATCAGTGATACGCAGCATAGCCTCTATGTGGGATCATATGGTCGTGGCACTGCTATTGATACAAGCGATCTGGATGTATTAGTTCAGCTTCCGAAAGCGGAGTATGACAGGTACGATAGCATGCGTGGAAATGGACAGTCGCGGTTATTGCAAGCTGTTAAAAATGCGATATTGGAGGTATACCCCCGCACAAATGTACACGCAGATGGTCAGGTTGTTGTCCTTGATTTCTCAGATGGAATGAAATTCGAGGTTTTGCCAGCATTTATGAAAGAGGATTGGTATGGAAATCCGTTGAATGAATATACATATCCGGATACAAATATGGGCGGCAATTGGAGATCAACTAACCCCAAAGCAGAGCAGGAGGCAATGAAAAATAGAAATGTCTCCAGCAACGGACTGCTCTTCGATACATGTAAGCATATACGCCGTGTGAGGGATGATTATTATCGAAGCTATCACCTTTCGGGTATTGTTATAGATAGTTTTGTGTATGATGCTATTAAGGATTGGCATTGGTGTGTAAATGGTGAGGCTTCGACACAGCCGGCTGGCACTTATGAAGGGAAGTTGCTCAGCCACTTGAACCAAATACAACCTTACGACTATATGCCATTTAGGCTCTATGCTCCGGGAAGCAAGCAGCTTGTAGATGGTGATAATAGCATTGTCTGCTTAAGAAAGGTATTAAACTATATGGCAAATTTAGCATAGTATGTTCCTTGCAAGAACTGTAATCCATAACACTACACGATAACCCTATATCGCTACACGATAGACCCAACAATCGTGTAGCATTTTCTTTATCTGTGCATGTAGCACGCTGACTTCCGCATACAGCCTACTGAAATAAGGACTTCTGAGAAGGTGAAACACCTCGGAAGTCCTTATTTATTGGGCGTTTTCCATACTTGCATTCATATCCACATGTATCAAAGACGCCACTTTGATAGATGGGGCTTGTGGAACCGGAGGTATGCTTACCGTTGCACAGGAACGTCTTCTTACACTTGCCCATAGACGTGGCAAGGATGTATCTATCCATCTCTTTGGTCAGGAGATTAACCCGGAAACCTACGCTATTTGCACCGCAGATATGCTCCTGAAGGGCGATGGCGATCAGGCCGAACACATCGGCTTTGGTTCCACGCTTTCCTTGGATCAGCATTCGTCCCGCCAATTTGATTTCATGCTTTCCAATCCGCCATATGGTAAGAGCTGGAAGACGGACGCTGAGAAAATGGGCGGTAAAAAGGATATCCTCGACACACGCTTCAACACCTATCTTGAAGGCGGCGAAGAAATGGTAATGATCCCTCGTACCAGTGACGGCCAGCTCCTTTTCCTTCTTAATAACATCTCCAAAATGAAGAAGGACTCGCCGCTTGGCAGCCGAATTGCCGAGGTACATAACGGCTCATCCATCTTCACGGGCGATGCCGGAAGCGGTGAAAGCAATGCCCGTCGCTATATGATTGAAAACGATCTGGTCGAGGCAATTATTGCTGTACCGGAAAACATGTTCTACAACACAGGTATTGGCACATTTATCTGGATTCTCTCCAATAAGAAGGAAGCTCGCCGTAAAGGTAAGATTCAGTTGATTGATGCCACGGGTATGAAGTCTCCGCTCCGCAAGAATATGGGTAAGAAGAACTGTGAGTTCACTCCGGAGATCCGTAAGGAAATCGTCAGAATATTCCTCGAAATGGAAGAAAGCGACATCAGTATGGTGTTCGACAATAAAGAATTTGCCTATTGGACGATCACCGTTGAGAGACCGCTGCGTTTACGTGTTTATCCAGATAGAGAGATTCCCGCTGATTTGTTTAAGAAAGCTGATGAGCTTGCATCCGTCAAGACGGTCCTTGCGTCTGTTCCCACAGGTACACCGACGGACAATTGGGAGGCGTTTGCTAAAGCAACAAGGCTCAAGGCGGGTGTCCTCAAGAAGATTCGTCCTTATATTACGGAAAAGGACCCGACAGCACAGCCTATCGAAGGTGAAGCAGATGTGGATCTGCGTGACACAGAGAATGTGCCTTTTACATACGAAGGCGGCATTGATGCTTTTATGCAGAACGAAGTGTTACCTTATGCTCCCGATGCGTTTATAGACTCGAAAAAAACACAGATCGGCTATGAAGTTAGCTTCACCAAGTACTTCTACAAGCCTGTTGAACTTCGTGACCTGAGTGATATCTTGGCGAGTCTTAATGATCTTGAAAAAGAAGCTGATGGAATGCTTTCAGAGATCGTGGGAGGGGTAATATGATGCAGCGTTATGAAGAATACTCTGATGCACAAGCAGCTTGGCTCGAATCGTTACCCTCTCATTGGGATTGCAAAAAAATAGGTTCGCTTTTCACCGAGAGAAAAACAAAGGTCTCGGACAAAGATTATCCTCCTCTTTCTGTAGCGAGAATTGGGGTGGTTCCTCAACTCGACACAGCAGTAAAAACAGATGCTGGGGACAATCGAAAACTCGTGTGTTCAGGAGATTTTGTAATTAATAGCCGTTCAGACAGAAAAGGATCATGTGGTGTTTCTGAATTAGATGGATCGGTATCTCTGATAAACATCGTCCTTACGCCCAGACAGCAGTGGAATGGACGATATGTCCATTATTTGATGCGAAGCCATCCTTTTTCAGAGGAATACTATCGCAACGGCAGAGGAATTGTGGCCGACTTATGGACAACAAGATTTAGTGAGATGAAGTCCATCTTGCTTCCAATACCTCCACGTGAAGAGCAAGACCAGATTGTCCGTTTCCTTGACTGGAAGGTATCAAGGGTTAACCAGCTGATTAATACCAAACGGAAAGAAATCAAGGCTATTGATGCTATGCAAAAGTCTTTGATTAGCGATGCAGTGATTCGGGGCCTAAATCCAGATACTGAAAAGAAGTATTCCGGCTGTAAGTTTTTGGGTGAGATTCCTGCACACTGGGAGACTATTCCGCTGGTATCAATTGCAAAAGAGAAGTCTATTAGTGATTGTACCGAACTTCAGTTAATGTCCGTTTACCTTGATGAAGGTGTGATTCCTTTTTCTCAAAAAGAAGAAAAACGAACGAATGCAACAAGCAAAGATTTAAGTAAATACCAAAGAGTTGATCCGGGAGACTTTGTTCTGAACAATCAACAGGCGTGGCGTGGTTCGGTCGGTGTTGCTTTTGACACTGGAATAGTAAGTCCAGCATATATTGTGCTTTCAATGGATGAAACGCTGGACCGTGAATATGCTAATTTTCTGCTCCGGTCCAGAGGAATGGTAGATCAGTACCTAATTATCTCCAGAGGAGTTGGATCGATTCAACGTAATATTTATTGGTCTTCCTTGAAGAGAGTAATTGTGCCAATTCCACCTAAAGATGAACAGCAGCAAATTGTAGCTTACTTGAAGCAGACCGTTCGGATAATGCGTGATACTATCTCATGTTTGATTGAAGAAACAGAGGCCCTTGAAGAGTATAAGAAAAGACTTGTGGCTGATGTTGTCACCGGCAAAATCGATGTTCGTGATGTAGAAATCCCGGAATACGAATTTGTGGATGAGGATGCCGGTGCTGATTCGGATAGCGATGACGATTCGGACGATACCGAAGAACAGGAGGAATGATTATGGCTTTTACCAATACCAGAGAAGAAGGGCTGGAAGCCTTAATCGTTAAGTGGCTTGTTGAGCAGAACGGCTACGAGCAAGGCACTAACGATGACTACAGCAAGGAGTATGCTCTGGACGAGACACGCCTGTTCCGCTTCCTGTCTGAAACGCAGCCGGATGAGATGGATAAGTTGGGTGTATTCAAGTCTGACACCAAGAAGCGTCAGTTTCTGAATCGCTTGCAGGGAGAACTGGCCAAGCGTGGCATAATCGATGTTCTGCGTAACGGCATTAAGGTTTATCCTGCGGACCTGATCATGTTCTATCTCACGCCGACCGAGAATAACCAGAAGCAGAAAGAAATGTACGAGAAGAACATCTTCAGCGTGACCCGGCAGCTCCGATACTCGCAGGACGCTGGGAAGTTGGCACTGGATCTCTGTATTTTCATCAACGGCCTTCCGGTTATTACGATGGAGCTGAAGAACCAGCTCACAAAGCAGAATACGGAATACGCTGTCCAGCAGTATAAAGACGACCGTGATCCTCGTGACATCCTGTTCTCCTTCAAACGCTGCATGGTCCATTTTGCTGTGGATGATGCGACAATCAAGTTCTGCACAAAGCTGGCCGGTAAGGACAGCTGGTTCCTGCCGTTCAATAAGGGCTACAACGACGGTGCCGGGAATCCTCCGAATCCGGACGGCCTGATGACGGATTACCTCTGGAAGGACATTCTCACAAAGTCAAAGCTCTCACGCATTATCGAGAACTACGCACAGGTTGTCGAGGAAGTTGACGAGGATACCAAAAAGAAGTCTGTCAAACAGATATTCCCTCGCTATCATCAGTTGGATGCGGTTGAAAAGCTGCTGGCCGATGTTCGTGCCAATGGCGTCGGTAAGCGTTACCTGATTCAGCATAGCGCAGGAAGCGGCAAGTCTAACTCCATCGCATGGCTGGCTCATCAGCTGATCGGTATTGAACAGAATGGCCGTCCGCTGATTGACTCCGTCCTTGTTGTAACGGACCGCCGCATCCTTGATAAGCAAATCCGCAACACCATCAAGCAGTTTATGCAGGTGAAAAATACCGTGGTGTGGGCTGAGCATTCCGGCGATCTCCGAAAAGCCATTCAGGACGGAAAACGCATCATTGTGACGACCGTCGAGAAATTCCCATATATCGTTACTGAAATCGGACAAGAGCATAAATCTCATAAGTTCGCCGTCATCATTGACGAGGCACATTCCGGCCAGAGTGGTCGCAACTCGGCCCAGATGAATTTGGCCCTTTCCGGTCTTGCCTCTGAAGACGATATGGACAACGAGGACAAGATCAATGCGATGATGGAAGGCCGCAAACTTCTGACAACGGCCAGTTACTTCGCTTTCACTGCCACTCCGAAGAACAAGACTGAGGAAACCTTCGGTGTTGCTTATGAAGAGGATGGCGAGATTAAGCATCGCCCGTTCCACGTCTATACAATGAAACAGGCTATCCAAGAGGGCTTCATTCTGGATGTGCTGAAGTATTATACGCCTATCGACAGCTATTATAAGCTAATGAAAACTGTCGATGACGATCCCATGTTCGACAAGAAAAGAGCGCAGAAGAAGCTGCGTTCCTTCGTCGAAAGCAATGAGGTCACAATTTCAAAAAAAGCGGCTATGATGGTTGACCACTTCCACGAGCAGGTTATCGCCAAGAAGAAAATCGGCGGTCAGGCTCGTGCTATGGTCGTTACGGCCAGCATTCCTCGCTGCATTGAGTATTACTACGCTATCAGCAAGTGCCTCGCTGACAGACGGAGCCCGTACAAGGCAATCGTCGCTTTTTCCGGTGAGCACAAGTATAAAGGTCAGGAACCGGCACTTACGTCAGCAGCCATGAACGGCTTCTCCGATGCGCTGATTCCGAAGACCTTCAAGAAGGACCCGTATCGCATACTCATCGTTGCAGACATGTTCCAGACCGGCTTCGACGAGCCGCTGCTCCACACGATGTATGTGGACAAGCCTCTCTACGATATCGGGGCCGTACAGACCCTGTCCCGTCTGAATCGTGCATACCCGGGCAAAGACGACACCTTTGTTCTGGACTTTGCCAATAAGACGTCCGTGATTGAGGAGTCTTTCTCAAAGTATTATCGGACCACGATTCTTTCCGGAGAAACCGACCCGAACAAGCTGTACGACTTAATCGCTGTCATGGAGGACTATCAGGTTTACAGCAACAATGATGTTGAACGGCTGGTAGACCTGTTCCTGAGTGGCGCAGAACGTGACCGCCTTGATCCGATATTGGACGCTTGCACGGCGGTTTACAAGCAGCTCGAAACGGATGATCAAATCAAGTTTAAGAGCTCTGCGAAGGCCTTTGTGCGTACTTACGGCTTCCTCGGAGCCATCCTGCCTTACGGTAATGTGGAATGGGAGACGCTCTCGATCTTCTTAAATCTGTTGATTCCGAAGCTGCCGTCGCCTCGTGAGGACGATCTTTCAGAGGGCATCTTAAGCACAATAGACCTTTCGAGCTATCGCAACGAGGCCCGTGAAATGATCTCCATTCGCTTGGAGGATCAGGATGCGGAAATCGCACCGGTACCTGCGGGTAAGACCGGACACATTGTGGAGCCTGAAATGGATCTGCTTTCCCGAATCATTTCCGACTTCAACGATATGTTTGGCAACATCAACTGGAACGACGCCGACAATGTTCAGCGTCAGATTCTCGAAATACCTGCGATGGTATCCAGAGATAAGAAGTATCAGAACGCCATGCGTAATTCCGATGAACAGAGTGCCCGTTTGGAGAGTGAACGTGCTCTTCAGCAGGTTATCTTTTCGATCATGGCAGATAATATGGAACTGTTCAAACAGTTTCAGGATAATCCATCCTTTAAGAAGTGGTTGTCGGATCTGGTGTTCCATCTGACTTACAATCCGGAAGGCAAGGAGTATATTATGCCGGGTCCGGAGCAGAAATCACCCGTGTACGATTTTCCGACGCAGGAAACGCTGATGGTCGCTGAAGACCCGTCTCCGTATGGCGATAAAAAGGATGAAGAGTAATCTGTAACAAGGTGGAGAATGCAATGAGTGATTCTTTTGACAAGACTTTAAGTGGAGGAAAGTTCGACGAGGTTTTTACCGAGGTGTCCCATACAGAGACCCTTGGTCTTAAAAACCCGGAACAACTGCGCCTTTTTCACCTCAACGTCAATAACAATGCATTCTCCTCCGATCAGCTTGAAGTGTTTCTGAGGAAGAACATCGGTCAGTATGTGTTCTCTCGTGCCCAGATTGAAAATTATCGAATTGAAGATGATGTGTTTAGCGTTGGTCTGGATGCCATTGAAATTATGAAGCGCAACGGCGCACCGGGTAAAAAGGGTACCGGTAATGATCTCGGTGAAATCCTGCTGTATGTTTTCTTGGAGCAGGTTCTTGGAGCACCTAAAATCTTGAGCAAAGTAGAACTCCAAACCGGCGCAAAGCAATTTGATAGCAAATGTGACGGGATTCATCTTCTCTCGTTGGAGCAGACCTTTGGTATGCCGTACTACCACATGGTATTTGGAACCTCCAGCATTGTGGGTGATATGAAAAAAGCTGTGGACTCTGCCTTCGACGCCATTGTGGAGATCGAAAAGCAAAGCACACAGGAACGTACCCTTGCAGAAAACACGGTTTTCAGCAAGTCGTTTGATCAGGATACCATTCAAAGAATTAAGGATTTGCTCGTTCCGAGCAAGGGTCCGAAAGTTCCATGCGATACTGCCTATGGAGTATTCCTTGCGTATAATCTGGGCCTCAAGGCTGCTAATTACAGCGGAGTCGATTTCAGACGTGCGCTGACACAGAAAATGGACACGGACATTAGAAATCACGCCTCGTATATTGCGGGTAAAATCAATGCGCTTGGTCTGGATATGCACTCATTCTATTTCTACATCCTGCCGCTCAATGATGCGGATGTTGAGAAAGCCCAGATCATGGATCGTGTGATGAATGGGGGTGGCAGACCTTGAGCAATCAAACACTGCAGAACCTTGGCGATGCCATTTTCGGGGACATTGACAACAATCCCTTCCTGAATGAACTCTACGACAACATCCTTTATAACTATGCCATCACCAAGTTTAACCTCACGGAAAAACGGCAAATGAGAGAGGTTGATGTAGTGTCGGCATTACGGTTTGCCGACCTACTGTCCAAATCAACACATGCGGTTAATCGGGACAAGCATAAAATGTGGGCGCAGGAGATAATCATCCTGCTGTATTCTCTGTACCCGGACAATCCTGATGTAAAGTTCTATGCCGGATCAGTGTTCGCAAACACCGGGAACTATCAGGCAAGAAGGATAATCGATAGCGACTTTTACGGCACGACCGCATTAGAGCGTTTCTTCGCTGAATACCAGAATGATTATTTGACAATTCCTGCAGCACCGGAACTTCGGTTCTTCGGCGCACAGAAAAATGCTTACGATCATCTCTCGGATGATCACTTCAGCTATTCCGGTCCGACATCTATGGGTAAGTCCTTCCTCATGAGAATGTACATCAAGGACCAGATACAGCATGGGGTAAAAATGAACTTCGCCCTGATTGTCCCAACAAAGGCACTGATCAATGAGATCTACAAGCAGGTCATTGACGAGGACCTTAAGAACCTTTTGTCGGAGCACAATTATAAGGTGGTCACCGCCGCCGGGGATATCGCTTTGGAGGGCAAGCATAACTTCATACTTGTGCTGACTCCGGAACGACTGTTATATCTGCTCATCAGCAAACCGGATTTGCAAATCGACTATCTATTCATCGATGAAGCGCACAAACTGTCCGGAAAAAATAGCCGTGGGCCGTTCTACTATAAAACCGTGGATATGCTTCTCAAAAGGAAGAAGAAGCCGCACTTCGTCTTTGCCTCACCCAATATTCCAAATCCAGAGGTATATCTAAAGCTGCTGACAGACATCGAAACTGACGGTGACGATAGCCACCTTCGTTCCACTTTTTCACCGGTGGCCCAGATTAAGTTCAGCATCGACCTCAATAATTTCACAGTCAGCGTATATAACGACCATACCGGTGAGTTGGATTACCTTGCGGAGATCAAAGACAGAAATGCTTCTCTGGTTTCGTTCCTTCTGATGTTTGAAAGAATAAACCGGGAAATCCCCTTTGAGCAAAAGCAGCAGACCATCGTTTATTGCAACGGTAGAAGTAAGGCGATTGAAAATGCGCTTGCTTTTGCAGATCAGCTTTCGGAAATTCAGGATAATGACCTGAATGCACTGGCAAGGGATATCACGAATGAAGTACACGGCGACTACTATTTGGCTCAGATTATAAAAAAAGGCGTCGCATATCATATTGGATACCTACCAGCTGCCATCAGAATGCGTATCGAGGACATGTTCCGTCGTGGCAAAATCACGACTATATTCTGTACCAGCACCTTACTTGAGGGTGTCAACCTCCCAGCGGATAATCTGTTCATTACCGATAACAAGATTTTCCGAAAGGTGATGACGCCGGTTGACTTCCGAAATCTGATAGGACGTGTCGGACGCATCCGTTTCAACCTTTACGGGAATGTATTCTTCGTCTCGCAGGGTGAAAAGCTGAAACAGGAAGACTATGTGGACCTTTTGAAGAAAGAGGTCCCGAAGCAAACGCTTTCTATCGAGGCTGGACCGAAGAGCCTAACAAACGCTGAAAAGAAATATGTCGTTGAGGCACTACTACAGGGCAATATTGAACTTGTAAAAAGAAATGACGCACAGTCAGAGGAAGCCTATGTAATGATGCGTAAGTTTGCCCTCATTCTTTTACGGGATATTATGCAGGGCAACGACAGCCTTGTAAGGCGTGAGTTCTCTAATCTGCTGACACCCAAGGATGAAGCGAAAATACGAGAAGCCTTTACTGATCCGTTCACAGAACCGGATGATGATATCAACACCTCGGTGGATCAGACGAAAAACCTACGTGCCGCTATCGCAATGGGCCTGAAATACCCTGACCGTGTAGATGGCAAGTTCAATTATGACGACGTTTTGGCTTTCCTTGAAAAGCTGAGTCGAATCTTCAAATGGGGAAAGTATGAGGCATCCACGCTCGGAAAGCCGACGCTTCTGCGTTGGTATGCGGTTGTTCTTATTCAATGGATGGAAGGTACCGGCCTTAGCAATATCATGAAAAAGGCACTGGAGTACCGGCAACAGCACCCTGATAACTTCTGGGTGAACCGAGGCCAGAAAGAATACTATGACGATGGACTCCGGCACCGCAATATCGTGTTTGCCGACACCTTGGAGGTCATTGATAACATTGTGCTGTTCAGCATTTCAAACTACTTCCTTCGCTTCTCGAATGAGTATAAGACGGTCCATCAGCTGAAGGAGTTTGATAACAACTGGTACGAATTTGTAGAATACGGAACGACGAATCCAATAACAATCCTTCTTCAGCGGAACGGATTCTCTCGTGAGGTATCCACATATATCCGGAACAACAAGGATGAGTTTATTATCGAAGGGCCGGATGGAAAATGGCATCTGAGCACGGCATTGCTTGAATGCTCAAATACTAACGCTCGAACAGAGGCGTCGAGTGTACGATACAACATGCCGGAGCTGTTTATAGCTGAAAGCGGTAATGTGTAAAAGTAAGATAGACTACACGATATCCGGACTTATTCGTGGATTAAGCAGGAGGAACGGTAGATGCAACAGATTTTTAGCAACACGACTTTAACAGTCAATCAGCTGATCGAGAAGATCGATACAGGAGAACTTGGCCTTCCGGAGCTTCAGAGGCCGTTCATCTGGAAGGATTCAAAGGTGCGTGATTTGTTTGATTCCATGATGTGCGGGTATCCCATCGGTTATTTGATGCTGTGGGAGTGCCCTACGCTTGAGAAGAAGAAAACCATTGGAATAGACTCTCACAACTATGAGTCTCCGAAACAGGTAATCATTGATGGACAGCAGAGATTGACTTCCCTGTATGCCGTTATGAAGGGGAAAAAGGTCATCAACTCAAAATATGATGAGAAGGCCATTGTTATTTCCTACTGCCCGTTGAAGAACAAGTTCGAGGTTGGCTATCAGGCTACGAAAAAAGACCCAGAGTGGATTTACAACATAAGTGAGGTCTTCACCACAACTAACATTACGAAGCTGATCATCAACTTCACTAAAAAGCTGGCCGAGTACCGGACCTCTAAGGGCGAAGCATTGAGCGACGAGGAACAGGATCTTATTTCTGAAAACATCACTGCGCTTTCTAATTTGAAGCAGCACACGCTCCCGGTGTTTGATATCAAGGCGAATGCTGAAGAAGAGGATGTCTCTGAAATCTTTGTTCGTGTTAATTCCGGAGGTGTGGCGTTGAAGCAGAACGACTTTATTCTGACGCTACTTTCACTCTATTGGGATGAGGGTCGAAAAGAGATCGAGCAGTTCAGCATGGAGTCTACATACCCCTCCAAGGACAAAATTACATCGTACAACCAGCTTACCGAGGTCACAGCGCAGGATGTCATTCGTGTGGTTATGGCGTATGCTTTTGACCGAGCTCGTTTGAAATATGGATACAAGCTGCTTCGTGGAGCTGACTTCGACAAAAAAGGTGCTGTTGATGAAACTCTGCGAGATCAGCGTTTCGATGTGCTTAAGGCAAAGCTCCCAGACGTTCTAAACATCCACA
>OMEK01000140.1_pt1 | contig 29052 bp, 30 predicted proteins | sample 1645351 | NCBI WGS metagenome assembly OMEK01 (sample SAMEA103958146, study PRJEB25191) | human gut metagenome
AAAAATGTTATTATTAAGATTAGCTATGATGATTATTTAATTCTTAAAGATAAAAAATCAATATATGATATTGATTTATTGGATGTTTATGGAAAACTTAAAATAAAAAAATATTTTAAGGAGCATTATGTTTTTATTATCTTTTTAATTATAGGGTATGTTGTACTTATGTTTTTATCTAATTTTATTTTTGATGTTGAGGTAATACATGCAAATTTTGAGATTAGGGAACTTGTATATAGAGAACTTAGAAAAAATGGTATAGAAAAATATATATTTCGTAAAAGTTATCAGGAATTAGAGAATATAGAAAAAAATATTTTGGATAATAATAAAACGAAAATAGAATGGATTGAGATTAATAGGAGTGGGACAAAGTATATTGTTAGAGTAGAGGAAAGAAAAATAGATAAGGGGAAAGAAAAATTTGAGTATCAGGATATTGTTAGTAGTAAAAGTGGTATAATTACTAAAGTGTTAGCGGAAAGTGGAGAGATAATTAAAAATACTAATGATTATATAAAAGATGGAGAGGTTGTTATATCTGGAAATATTACCCTTCCTGATGGGAGTAGTGTTTTATCTAGGGCTAGGGGGAAGGTTTATGCTGAGGTGTGGTATTTAGTTGATGTTAGTTATCCTTATATTTATAGAGAGGAGATTTTAACCGGACGAGCGAAAGAAGTATTTTTGATTAAGTTTTTAAATAAGAGAATATCTTTATTTGATTTTTCTAAATTTAATACTTTTAAGAAAAGTGATAGGATATTATTTGGTGATATATTTAAGTTTTTAAGTTTTATTAAGGAAAAACAATATGAAATGATTGTTATTGATGAATTTTATACTAAGGAAGAAGTTGTTGTTAAAGCTGTAGAAAGGGCGGTTACAAGAGTTAAAGATACTTTGAGGGAGGATGAACAGATAATAAAGTATAGAATACTTAGTACTTATTATGATGAATCTAAAGTTAATTTAAAGATATTTTTTAGTGTTAATGAGGAGGTTAGCATGGTTAGAAAGATAGATAATAATGAGGTAGAGGATAGTTAGGTATATATATTGAAAAATTTATGATTTTTTTTCAAAACTAGTTATTATAACTAGTTTTTATATGTAAATTTTTGTAAAATATTATTATAATATAGTCAATTATGTAGATATTTGTTATAATTATAATGGAGAGTGGTAGAATGAAAAACTTGACTAGGTATGCGTTATTATTTGTTAGTTTTTTTGTTTTTAGCTCTTTTGTATATGCTTTGGAAACTACGGAAGTGACAATGGGGAGAGTAGTTGGGGAGAGTGTTAGATTTAGAAGTGCACCGGATGCTAGCGATAGTTCTAATGTCCTTACTAGGTTATATGTTGGTGATAAGGTAGAGGTATTAAATAAAAATGCTGGTACTGGTAATGGATGTGAATTATCTTGGTATTACGTTAAATATAATGATATTGAAGGTTATCTATGTAGTGAATGGGTAAGAATTATTAATGATTCATCTGTAAGTAGTGAGTTTAATATTGAAGATTGGCCTATTGAATATAGGGAATATGTCTCTAAAATTCATGAAGAGTTTCCTAATTTTGTATTGTTACCACTAAATACAGGCTTGGATTTTTATACGGCAGTTTATAATTTTAGTAAAAATGATAAGAGTTTAATTTATTATACTTTGGATGTCGGTTATAGATCTGTAAGTAGTAAATCATATAATTATAAATTAGATGAATTTTATTATGATAAAAATGAAGGATCTAGATGGTATTATGCATCTTATGATACGGTGGCATATTATTTAGATCCGCGAAATTTTTTGAATGAAACTAATATTTTTATGTTTGAAGATTTATCTTATAATACTACTTTACATACTAAGCAAGGGGTTGAAAAAATATTAACTGGAAGTTTTGTAACGAGTAGTGCTTTAAAGGATAAGTATGTTGGATATCAGGATTGGTTTATGGAAGCTGCATCTACTTATAATGTTAGTCCTATTCATTTGGCGGCTAGGGTTAGGCAGGAGATTGGTAGTGGTTCTATAGCTGCTACTGGTGAGCCTTTTACTTATACAAAGGATGGTAAAACATATAATTTTAGTGGACTTTATAATCTTTTTAATATTGGAGCATATGGTTATTCACCACCTGCTATTGCTGGGTTGGTTAATGCTAATGGTGGTGTGGATGGTTCTAATAAGAATTGTGGCAGACCTTGGGTTAGTCCTTATAAGTCAATACTTGGTGGGGCTTGTACAATTAGTAGTGGTTATAGTTCTAAAGGTCAACAAACTTTATATTTGCAAAGATTTAATGTTAATCCAGATGCTGCTAATGCAGTTTATACTCATTCTTATATGACAAATATAAGTGCACATTTATCAGAATCTTCATCATCTTATAAGGCTTATGCTGCTTCTGATTCGCTTAATCAAGAGATAACTTTTTTAATTCCGGTTTATTTGAATATGCCAAAGGAAAAAGTTAGTTTGCCAAATAAGGGAAATCCTAATAATTATTTGAGTGATATTAGGATAAACAATATAAGTTTGGAAGAGTTTGATGGGGACAAAGTTGATTATGAGGTAATTGTTTCTGAACTTACTAATAAGGTTAGTATTTCTGGTACTACAGTTAATGCTAATGCGACGATAAGTGGTATTGGAGATTATGATCTTACTGATATGGAAACTACTATAACTTTGGTGGTGACAGCTCAAAATAAGGCAGTGAGAAAATATAATGTTAAGATAGTGAAGGATGATAGTAAGCCGTTAGAAATTAGTGATATTTTAGATAATATAGGAATAAAATACAATGATAAATATATAAGTGGTATTAGTAGTGGGGTGCTTTCTTCCAATATAATTGATAATGTTAAGAAATTAACGTTGAAGGCTAATGCTATTATTAATGATGAAAAGGGTGTGGTTAAGACTAATTCATCTTTGGTAACCGGTGATAAATTTATTATTAATTCTAATGATAAGAGTCAAGAATTTATAATTGTTGTAACTGGTGATAACAATGGTGATGGTGAAGTTTCACTCATAGATTTGTTGAGGACACAAAAGTATTTGCTTGGTGCTAGCAATTTGGATGATAAATATATGCTTGCTAGTGATGTTAATGGCGATGGTAATGTAGATTTGGTTGATTTACTAAGAATTCAAAAATATTTACTTGGTTATATTGATAAGTTATAGAAAGGGGTATTTATGAAATTTTTGAAAAGAATTGTATTTGTGTTATTTTTGTTTGTGCTTGGTTTATTTAAGGTTAATGCATCTTCAGCACTTATTAATGTTTCTACTAATAAAACTAGTGTGGTTGTAGGAAATAGTATAACTGTGACGGTAAAAATATCTTCTACTGAGGCAATTGGAGCTTGGGAATATGATTTATCTTATGATAATAGTATCTTGAAACTAACTTCTGGAACAGCACATGTTGTTGATTATGCAACATCATCTTCTATAAAAACAAAAAGTTATACATACACATTTAAGTGTTTAAAAAGTGGAACTTCTAATATAAGTGTATCTAATTATAATGTGATTAGTTTTAATGAAAATCCGATGGAAACTCAAATATCTAAAACTAGAGTTAAGGTTATTACTAATGAGCAATTACAGCAATCATATTCTAAAAATAATTATTTGAAAACTTTGACTATTGATAAGGGTACGCTTAGTCCTATATTTAATAAAGATACTTTAGAGTATAATGTAGAAATAGAAAATGGTGTGACAAGTGTAGTTATTGGAGCTACTTTAGAAGATAAAAAGGCAAAGTTAAGTGGTATAGGAACGATTAATGTTACTGAGGGAGTTAATAAAATAGAGGTTAAGGTAACTGCTGAGAATGGAAATGTTAGAAGTTATATAATTAATGTTACGGTAAAAGAATTATCTCCTATTGTTGTTAAAATTGATGATAAGGAATATTCGGTTATAAGAAAAGAAGGGGTATTAGACCCTCCTAGTAATTATGTAAAGTCCACAACTTTGATTAATGGTGAGGAAGTACTTAGTTATAAAAATGAAATTACGGATTATACATTGATAGGTCTTAAAGATAGTCAAGGTTCTATGGCTTATTATATATATAAAGATGATACGTTTTCTTTGTATCGTGAGATTAATTTTAATAAAATGAGTGTGGCTTTATTAAAAATGGATAAAAGTATTATTCCTGATGGTTATTTTAAAACGGTAATTGGAATTGATAATAAAGAAGTTGAGGTATATAAATTAAATGAAAGTAGTAATTATTCTTTACTATATGGTGTTAATACTGATACGGGTGAAAAAAATTTATATGTATATGATAGTAGGGAACATACTATTCAAATATATAATGATGAAGAAATTTCAATTTTAAATAAAAAAAATAATTACAAAAGTAAAATAATTATTGGGTTAGTGATTGGGCTTGGAATAGTTATTATTGCATTTGTGGTATATGCTTTACTGATTAATAAAAAATGTAGTTTAAAGGAGATAAGTTTGAAAAGGGAACTTTTGGCTAAAGAGAAAAAAGAAAGAGAATTATCATAATTATATTTATGATTGGGGAATAGTAAGATATTCCTTTTTTATTTTAAAAAATTCTATATTTTGATATAGAATAATTTTATTAAATAAAGAAATCTGGTTCGTTATTATGTTTTGGTTCTGTGATGTTTTCTTTTACATTTTCTTTGGTATTATCTATGTTATTGTTATCTTTTTCTTTCTCTTTTTCTTTAGGAGTAGTTTTAGTGTTGCTCGTTTCATCTTTGAAAGCTGAGGCTAATCTAAACATTGTTTTCATGTTATTAAACATTGGACCGGTTTGTTTAATAATTGGAATAGCTTGATTTACAACGTTTAGGGTTTTTTGGGTATTCGTCAGAATGTTTCCTAAGGTAATTCCACTACCTTTTAGTTTAGAAAAAATTCCTCCAGCATTTGTACCACCTCTTAGAATGTTTCCTAAACCACCGTTTGCTCCTCTAAATAAATTAGGTGACATAGTTGCTCTTCCTAGTAAACTAGGTCCTCTTAAAGGAGTGGGATTTATATTATTATAAAATGGAGGAAAAGGATTATTACCGTACATTTTTACCACCTTCCTAAAATAATATATGTTTTTAAATAAAAAAAGTTAAAAAATATATAAAAATATGTTACAATATTAATAGTAGGGGACTGGGATGATAAAAAAAGGGGATGTCAATATGATATTAGATATTTTGTTGTGGCCTTTTTTGATGGTATACAAGGTAGAAAAATTGTTTTTTAATGGCTTGTGTAGTGTTTTTTCTGCTTTGAATAAGCCAATCGGTGGTAGTAAGAAAATAAGCGATGATGCTAAGCCTTTAGATTTTGAATCTTCTGATACTGTTAGACATAAAAAGAAAAAAAGATTTAATTATGTTGTTAAAGATATGTCTGGTAAGTCAGTTAGTGGTTATTTGGATGCTTATTCACAAATAGATGTACATTCATTTTTGTTAAGTCAAGGATATGAAGTATATAGTATTACCGAAGATAAGTTTTCTAGTAGATTAGGGCTTGCTCAACTTGGCAGTCTTCGTAAGATGAGAGCTAAGGATTTAATATTCTTTTTAACTCAGCTGTCAACTTATATAAAAGCGGGTATTCCATTGGTCGAATCGGTTAAGATATTGAGTCGTCAAACTAAAAATAAAAATGAAAAAAGGGTATATCAAAAAATTGTTTATGAACTTAATTCTGGGGTTAATTTTAGTGAAGCTTTAGTAAGACAGGATAAGGTTTTTCCTAAGTTACTTATTAATATGATTAAAACGGCTGAAATGACAGGACAGCTTACTGATACTTTGGATGATATGGCTGAATATTATAAAACAATCGAAAGCAATAGAAAGCAAGTAGTGTCTGCGATGACTTATCCTAGTGTAATTTTTGTAATTGCTATTGCGGTAGTAACTTTTATGATTTTGTATGTTGTACCACAGTTTGTTGGTATTTATGCTCAAGCAGGGGCTGATTTGCCTACTATTACTAAATTTTTAATTAATTTTAGTGATTTTGTCGATAAAAACATTATAACTATATTTTTATCTTTGGTGGCAATTATAGTGATACTTATTGTTTTATATAAAAATGTTACTGGAATAAGGTATGGAATACAATGGTTGCTTATGCATATTCCAGTTATTAAATCGGTAATTATGTATAATGAAGTTGTGATGTTTACTAAAACATTTGCTTCTTTGATCAATCATGATGTTTTTATTACTGATAGTATGGAGATACTTGGTAGAGTTACTAATAATGAGATATATAAGATGTTACTTAGGGATGCTTTGTCCAATTTGGCATCTGGTAAGAATATGTCTTTGGCGTTTAAAGGCCATTGGGCTTTTCCTTCTACAGCTTATGAGATGCTAGTTACTGGCGAGAGAACTGGTAGAATGGGTGAGATGATGGAGAAAGTGTCAGCTTTTTATCAGGAAGAACAAAAGACTTTGGTGACACAACTTAAGAGTTTAATCGAGCCAATTATGATTGTTTTTCTAGCTTTAATTGTTGGAGTTATTGTTTTGTCAATAGTAATTCCTATGTTTGATATGTATACACAAATTGGAGCTTAGTATGGAAAAGAGGTAATTTATGAATACTTTTTGGATAATTCTTTTCTTTATTGTTGGTACTATTTTTGGCTCTTTTTTCAATGTTGTAGCCGATAGATTATCTAATGGAAAATCAATAATAACACCAGCATCACATTGTGATAAATGTAATACGAAGTTAAAATGGTACGAGCTTATACCAATAGTTTCATATATTTGTCAAGGAGGTAAGTGTAGGCATTGTAAAAGTAAGATAGGTAGTAATCATTTAATTATCGAACTTGTTACAGGTGTTTTATTTGCTTCTTGTTACAATGAGTTTGCTTTTAGTTCAAAATTAGTTATAGCTTTAATATTTGTATCTACTTTAATAATTGTTATAGTTAGTGATATTGAATACATGATAATTTTAGATGAAGTTTTATTTGTAGGAATTGTATCGATTATCGTCTATGAATTTTTAGCTTTGGGTGTTTCTACCACTATTAATAATATTTTTTATGGAATATGTGCATTTATGACGATGTATGCTTTAAAATTGTTAGGAGATTTTATCTTTTCTAAGGAATCGCTTGGTGGTGGCGATATTAAGTTAATGTTCTTATTCGGTTTGGTATTAGGGTATGATATGGCTATCGTTTGTATTTTTTTAGGTACATTTTTAGCTTTTCCAATTTCTATATATGTTCTTATCAAAAGAAAAGATAATATTATACCTTTTGGACCATTTCTTAGTATTGCTGCAATACTTATTTTGATTACTAAACTTAATTTAGATAAAATAATTTCTTTTATAGCAAAATAATATTTCTGTTCATATAATATTAGTGGTGATGGTATGAACAAAAGGCAATTAAAAAAAATACTAACAGTATTAGGAGGAGTTGTTAGTATTCTTTTTTTAGCTCTTTTAGTGAATAATTATTTTAATATTTATTTATTTTTAGGTAGTATTTTTTTAAATTGTTGTAATGTTGGTATTAAAAATAATAAAAGGGAAAATAATAATGTTAGTGAATATTCAAATAGAAGTTGTAATAAGAATGCTGTTGTTACTTATAGTTCGTATGTTAATTGTAATAAATTTAGTAAAACAAAGGTTAGAGTTAGAAGAAAGGATTAGTTTTGTAAAAAGTTATCAATAATTAACAGGCATTCTTTGAAATTAGTAATAAAAGGAAAGTGGTGGGCTTTTTTGATAATTACTAAGCCACTATTTTTAATTTTTTCTTCCATTATTTTAGCTTCTTCAATTTTGGTGTCTTGGTCGTATTCGCCCCAAATTAGGAGAGTTGGTATTTTAATTTGGGATAGGTTATTAGTATAATCTTCATTTACTATTTGGATTAAAATGTCTTTCATTATTCCCTTTGCTTCATTATAATCTTTGGAACCATATTGTTTTTTTAAATCATCTAGTAAATATTCTTGTTTTTCTCCTTTATATAGGAATGTTATCATTTTTTTTAGTATTTTATAACGATAATTTTTCATTTTTGCAAAAAAATTCTTTTTTCTTTTTATACCTGATGAATCAATTAAAATGGCACTTTTTACTTCTATATCGGTAGTGGTAATTAGGTCGATTATAGTTTTTCCTCCAAAGGAATGACCGATTAAAGTGGGATTAGTTATATTAAGTTTTTGAATAAATTTATATATAATTAAGGCATAATCATGGGTGGTAAAAACTGATGTTGGAATACTGCTTTCACCGAAACCTGGTAAGTCTAATGAATAAATATTGTAAGACTTTGATAGTTCATTTATTAAGTTGTTAAAATATTTGTAACTAGCGTTCCAACCGGGAATTAAAATAACGTTTTTCCCTTTTCCTTTGTTAATATAGCTTATATTCAAATTATCAATAGTCATTTGCATATTATCACCTAGAAAAATATATGTTTAAATTTTTTTAAATATGTTGACAATTAATGATTTTTAAGATAAAATTGTTATGTGCTTACGGAGTAGTACTCAAGAGGCTGAAGAGGCGCCCCTGCTAAGGGTGTAGGCTGGGAAACTGGCGCGAAGGTTCAAATCCTTTCTACTCCGCCATATAAAAAAATAAAGTTTCTGTTAAATCAGAACTTTTTTTTGTGATATGATGGTCAAAAGTAAATTGGTAAGGTGTTATGTATAAAAAATATATTTTATAATTTAAATTATGTTATTGATATAAAAACTATGTTATAATTAGCTTAGTATAAAGGAGGAATAATGAATGGAAAATAAAATATGTCAAAGTTGTGGTATGCCTATTACTTCAAATGAACAATTAGGTATAAATAAAGATGGAAGTGTCAATGATGATTATTGTAAGTATTGTTATTCTAATGGTGAATTTATAGATAAAGTTACAATGGATGAATATATAGATATGTGTTCTAAATATGGTTTTCAAGCAGGAATGACTAATGAACAGATGAAAGAACACTGTAAAAAATTGTTTCCAACTTTAAAAAGATGGAAAGTTAATTAAATTATATACCTTGATAATTCAAGGGTTTTTGTTTGAATAATTTATTTACAAAATATATGTTTTATTATACAATAGATTTAATTTGTTGGAGGGATTATATATGGGTGAATTTATAGTTTTATTTTCTTGTTCTTTTGTTTTGAAAGTTTCTTTGGATTTGTTTTTTGATTTGCTTATGATGAGAGATGCTGCTAAATTGGGTTATAAATTTAAGCTTGATGGAATAACAGATGAATGTATGGAGGATGATGAAAATAAAAAGAGTAATTCATCTTTAAAATTAGATAAATTAATTTCTCTTATTCCAATAGTTAATGCATTTATTTCTTTAATGAATGGGGTTAAATATATGGCTAATAAAGAATCGTATTTGAGGACTTTTTTAAAACTTGATGCTTTGGAAAACTTAAATGTGTTAGAAGATGATGTTTTTTTAGAAAAACCTACTATGGTAACTGCTTATAAGATAAATAAAGACATGTTAGAAATTCCTTTTTGTAGATATAAGGAAACGGGAAGAATATATTATTATATTGATGCTAATGATATATGTTATATAATAAAGGTAGAAAATGAAGCTAGGGAACTTACTTTATTTGAACAAAGGGAATATGTTATTAATGATATAAAGAAGAATATGCCAGTTGATGTAAAAAGAAGAGTAAAAAAAAGATAGTTTTTAATATTTTTAACTATCTTTTTTAGTGTTTATTCGATAAAAGTTAATAGATGGTCTATTAAAAAGTCGGAGATTTAAGTCAGTATTACCAATTCCACTTGATATATATAATTCTGTATTGTTGATTGTGTAATAATTTTTATAGTATTTTTTAGATCCATTTGGAGTATATAAAGCTCCTATAATAGGAATTCTTACTTGACCGTTATGTGAGTGACCGGATAATATAAGATCAACTTCTTGTTCTTTTAGAATATTAGTACTGTAATCTGGTTCATGAACTAATACAATGCTATAGGTATCATTATTTTCTTTTAGGTAACTAGTAGTGGACTTGATATCTGGGTTACCTAAAAGGGTATCATCTATTCCTCCTAGATATATTTTGTCTTTTTCTTTATTGATGATTATATCGTATTGGTTATTTAATAAAGTAAAGTTGCTATTTTTATATATTTTTTCTATTTTGCTTTTATTTTCTTCGTAATCGTGATTACCCATTATGGTATATTTGCCGTATTTGGCAGAGATACTTTTTAATTGTTTGCTTATAGTTTCTACTATTTTATCATCTGTTTTTAGTGATTTATCAAGTAAATCGCCGGTGAATATAACAATATCTGGATTAATAAGATTTATTTCATCAACTATTTGTTTTAATCTTTTACTGGTAATAACACTACCGTAATGTAAGTCAGAAAAGTGAACTATTTTAAGACCGTTATAGGAATAGGGAAGTTTATCTGAGTAAATAGTATATTCTTTGGTAATTAGACCAGATGTGGCGATAAATCTTGCATATATTATTATGAGAATTATAGAAATTAAAATAATAATTATTGTTTTTATTTTTTTCATTATAAAACACTCCCTATTAAATATACAACTATGGCTAAGGTATTATGGAGCATATGCATTGATATACTTGAGAAGATATTGTTTGTTTTTACATATAAAGAGGCAAAGGTAAATCCTAAGGCACAATAGGGGATTAGATGAAGCAATGAGGAGATAGAATCAAGTGAAGAAATGACGTGGAGAGAGCCAAAGATGAAGCCACTGATAAAGATATATAAGTATTTTGATTTAAATACTTCTCTAAAACCAAGACGAAAGATTAATTCTTCTGTAAATGGGGCGTATAATACCACTGAGAATATCATATACATTGGGTAGTTATCTATTAATGATCTAACGGCTTCTTCATTGTTTGCTAGTCCGGCATTTGTAAATGCTATAATTATCAAGTTACTTACAATCATAACTATAAAACCAATTAGCCAATATTTAAATGAAGTTTCGATGTTATTAGCAAAATTTTTGTTAAAAAAGCTTTTAAAATCTTCAATAATTTTTTTCTTGTAAGCAAAAAAGATAATGATAAGGAAAGTTATATCCGAAGTAAGCATTAATATTACTTTATTACTTTTATCAATTTTTTCTAAATCAATATCAAAAATTGAAAAAAGAATAGAGGAAAAAGTTAGTAATAAAAACGCTAATGATAAGGTTTTTAATAAAGTTAGTAATTCTTTTTTTATGTTTTTTTGTTTCATTTTATCACACACCTACATTTTATAGTATATCAAAAAAAGTGAGAAAGCGCTATAACAAGTTAAAAAATAAAGTTAAAAATGTTTTAGTAAAATAAATATTTTTTTTTGTAAAATTATAAAAAAACTATTTACAAATACCATTCTTGATAGTAAAATAGTGGTATACAGTGGTTGCAAATGGAAGAAAGTGGGGGATAAACGATGCTGATTGGTGAATTTCATCATAATATCGATGATAAGAATAGATTAATTATTCCAGCGAAATTCCGCGATGAGATTGGCGATAAGTTCGTTTTAACCAGAGGATTAGATGGATGTTTATTTATTTATTCTTTAAGCAATTGGGAAAAAATCGTTGATAAACTTAAAAATCTTCCATTTACTAAAAAAGATGCTAGAACATTTATGAGATTTTTCTTATCGGGCGCCACTATTTGTGAATTTGATAAGCAAGGGAGAATCAATATTAATACTTCTTTAATAGAATATGCAAAAATAAAAAAAGAATGTGCGATTATAGGGGTTAATGATCGCCTAGAAATTTGGGCTTTAGAAGACTTTAACAACTTAATGGATGACAATAAAGATAATTTATCAGATATTGCTGAGAATTTATTTAGTATGGATTTTGAGATGTAATTATGCATAAGAGTGTTTTATTAAACGAAGTAATTGCTAATATGAATATTAAAGAAGATGGTATTTATGTTGATGCTACTCTAGGCTTTGGGGGTCATTCTTCTTCTATTTTAAAAGAAATTAAAAAGGGGTTTCTTTTCGCCTTTGATCAAGATGAGGAAGCTATATCTAGTTCTTATGAGAGATTAAGTAAATCTTATGATAATTTTCTTATTATTAAAGATAATTTTGTTAATATGCGTAAGCGTTTGATGGAACAGAATGTAAGCTGTGTTGATGGAATACTTTTTGATTTGGGGGTATCTAGTCCACAGTTAGATGAAGCTTATAGAGGATTTAGTTATCATAATGATGCTAGGTTGGATATGAGGATGGATCGCAATAACAAACTTAGTGCGTATGAGGTAGTTAATGATTATGATGAAGATGATTTGGCTAGAATTATTTATAATTATGGTGAAGAAAAGTATGCTAAGAGTATAGCAAGAAATATTGTTAAATATAGAAAAAATAAGGATATTGAAACAACTTTGGAACTTGTTGATATTATTAAAAGTAGTATGCCTTATAAGGCGATGAGGGATACGCATCCTGCTAAGAGAACTTTTCAAGCTATTAGAATAGAAGTAAATGATGAGCTTAATGTTTTAAAAAGTGCTTTGGAACAAGCTTTGGATTTACTTAAGGTAAATGGTAGGATATGTGTTATTACCTTTCATTCGTTAGAGGATAGGATAGTTGCTAATACGTTTAAAAGATATAGTGAAGTAGATAGCAATGTGGCTAATTTACCATATATACCAGAAGAATATTTGCCTAAATTTAAAGTGGTTGGCAAGTTTACTCCTAGTAAGGAAGAGATAAGTGAGAATAATAGGGCTAGGAGTGCTAAACTTAGGGTGATAGAAAGAATTAGGTGACAATAATGAAAAAGAATAAAAAGAAAAAGATGTTTACTAAGGTGGAGAGATTTTTATATAAGTTTAGTTTGATGATTATTGTTTTTTTGGTGATTGGAACTATTTTTGGTCAAACAATGTTATCTAAAGTTAATTATGAAGTGGAAAAATTAAAAAATAATTTAGATGAACAAAAAGAAACTAATCAAAGTTTAGTTATGGTTATTAATGAGATGATTTCTTTAGAAAATATTCAAACTATTGCCGAATCAATGGGGTTGGCTTATAATAATGATAATATAAAAACAATTACGGAATAGAGGGATATGATGAGCAAAAAGATAAATACAAATAAGATAAAGAGTAACAAGGTTTTATTTGTTTTTGTCTTTTTTTTGTTTGGGATATTTATATTAAGGCTTATATATTTATGTACTTTTAATTATAAAGTCGGTAATATTACTATTAAAGATTTTATTACTAATAGGAATATAAAAGAAGAATTAATTTTACCTGAACGTGGTAGTATATATGATAGTAAGGGAAATGTTTTAGCACAGGATGTAGCTAGTTATACGGTTATTGCATATTTAAGTGAATCTAGAAGTGAGAATAGTAAAGTACCTTTGCATGTGGTCGATAAGGAAAAGACAGCATCGTTGCTCGCTCCTTTAATTAATATGGAATATGAAGATGTTTTGGCACTTTTAAATAAGAAAAATGTATATCAAGTAGAACTTGGGCCGGGAGGAAGAAATTTAAGTCAATTGGAAATGGAAAACATTAAGAAATTGGAACTTCCTGGAATAGATTTTATAAAGAGTACGAAAAGATATTATCCAAATGGTGATTTTGCATCTTATACTTTGGGTTATACGGTTAAAAAAACTGATGATGATAATAATGAGTGGATCGTTGGTGAACTTGGAATAGAAGGATATTACAATGATATATTGACTGGTAAAGAAGGATATATCTCTTATGAGAAAGATAAAAATGGTTACAAGATACCTAATGGGAGAGAATATATTGAAGAGGCTTCTGATGGAGCGGATATTTATTTAACTATCGATAATAATATTCAGTTATTTGTAGAGAATGCTGTTAAGGAAGCTTCTTTAAAGGGTGAGGATGAATGGCTTTTTATGATGGTGGTCGATGCTAAGACAGGGGCTATTTTAGGTAATTCTTCTACACCGTCGTTTGATCCTAATTTAAGGAATTTAACTTCTTATTTAAATCCCTTTGTTTCTTATGCTTATGAACCTGGGTCTACGATGAAGACGTTTACGTATATGTGTGCGATCGATAAGGGAACTTATGATGGGGCTGAAACTTATGTTTCTGGTTCTTATAAATATGTAGACCAAATTGATAAGACAAAGGTAAGTATTATTAATGACTGGAATAAAAAAGGATGGGGAACAATAAGTTATGATTATGGTTTTGCTATGAGCTCTAATATTGGAATTGTTAATATGCTTCAAAATTTTATTACTAAAAAAGACTTAAGAGAATGTTTGGAAAGATATGGATTTGGTAAAACTACTGGTTTTACTATGAATAAGGAATTAAAGGGAAATATTGATTTTACTTATGATATAGAGGCTGCTACTGCTGGATATGGTCAAGGTATTACGGTAACACCAATACAATTTGTACAAGCTTTAACCAGTATTGCCAATAGTGGAGAGATGTTAAAACCTTATATTGTTTCTAAAATTGTAGATAGTAATACGAAAGAAGTTATTTTGGAAAATAAAAAAGAGGTTGTATCAAAAGTTGCTAGTGCTAGTACTATTGAACAGATAAAAGATTTACTTCATAGTGTAATTTGTAATGATTCTTCTTTATGTACAGGTTCATCTTATTATTTAAGTGATTATAATGTAATAGGTAAGACTGGTACTGCTCAAATATATAACTATAAATTAGGTAAATATACTGATGATTGGATTTATTCTTTTGCAGGAATGTTTCCTTATGAAGATCCAGAGATTATTATTTATGCAGCTTCACAAAAACCAAATAGTAATCGTTATTTAGCTAATGCTGTTAAAACGGTTATTACTAATGTAGCTAAGTATATGGATATATCTGCTAATAACAATAATATTAAAAAAAGTTATGTTCTTGATAATTATATAAATAAAAATAAAGATGATGTAATAAAAGGACTTTCTAAGATGGATTTAGATATAATGGTAATCGGGGATGGAAATAAAATAATTAATCAATATCCTCTTGGTAATAATATGGTTTATAGTAATGATAAGGTATTTCTACTAACTGATAGTTATACTAAGAAGATGCCTAATTTAATTGGATATTCTTATAAAGAAGCCAGTAATTTATTAAATTTAATTGGAATTTCCTTTAATGCTTCAGGTAATGGTTATGTTTATTTTCAAAGTATTAATGAGGGTACTTTAGTAATCGATGAACAAATTTTGACAATAAATTTAAAAGGAAAGTATGATAGTTAGTAATTAGTTAATAATAATTGTAGGTGATAATATTTGAAAAAATATACATATACAATTATTTTTATTTTGTTTAATTTAGCTTTTGTTTATTCTTTTTTAAGTCGTGGTGATGAAGATGATATACCGGTATTTTTAGAAGAGGAATATTATCAAGTATATAATATAGAATATGATGATGGTATTACTATTAATAAGTATAAGGAATTATTTACGGGGGTTAATTATGATGATTATTATATTATGGGATTTAAATTTAATAAGGAATATAATGATAAGATAAATAATTATATTGAAAATATTGAAATAAAAGGGGGTAATTTTTTATCTACTTTGGAAGAATATGTGAGTAAGTATGAAAATATTTTATATTTGAATAATAGGGAAGATGATATTAATTTAATATATAATGGTTCTATTAGAATTAAAAAGATTATTGTCAGATGTACAAGAGATGTTTATGATAGGATAAAATAACATTTCTTTTTTTTGTTTTAGATGTTATAATTAATTTGAAGTAGGTGAAAAGATATGAAGTTAATTATTGGTAGTCATGTTTCATTTAAAAAGGAAGATGGTCTTTTAGGTAGTGTTAAGGAAGCGTTGAGTTATAAGGCGAATACTTTTATGTTTTATACAGGGGCTCCACAGAATGCCAAAAGATTACCTATTAATATGGAATTGGTAGATGAAGCTAAAAAAATGATGATAGATAATGGAATTGATATTAATAATGTAATAGTGCATGCTCCTTATATTATTAATTTAGCTAACGGGGATGATTTTGCGGTTTCTTTTTTGAGGCAAGAAGTCGAAAGATGTATCAAAATAGGAATAAATAAGTTGGTTTTGCATCCAGGTAGTTATGTTAGTTTATCTAAGGAAGAAGGACTTAATAATATTGTTTTGGGACTTAATAAGATATTAAATAAGGATATGAATATAAAGATATTATTAGAGACTATGGCGGGTAAAGGGACAGAGATAGGATGTTCTTTTGAGGATTTAAAGTATATTATAGATAATGTTAAATATAATGAAAAATTAGGAGTTTGCTTGGATACTTGTCATATTAATGATGCTGGATATGATATTTCTTCTTTTGATAATGTGATGATGGAATTTGATAATATTATTGGAATAGAAAGACTTTTGTGTGTGCATATTAATGATAGTAAAAATATTAGGGGTAGTAAAAAAGATAGACATGAAAACTTTGGCTTTGGAACGTTGGGGTTTGATAACTTATTGAAAATTGTATACTATCCTAATCTTGAATTGGTTCCTAAAATATTAGAAACTCCGTATGTATCTAAGGATGATGATTCTAAAGAAAGATTATATCCTCCTTATAAGGAAGAGATAGAAATGATTAGAAATAAAGAGTTTGATGCTGATTTAATAAGTAAGATAAGAAGTAAATATATATAGTGTTAATTTAATAATAGGTAAGAAAACATGCAAGATATATGCAAGATGATTGATGTTTCATTAATTTTATGGTATACTATTAGAAGAAAAATAAGAGGTGATTTTAATGGAAAAATATATTTCACCATTTACTATAACAAACAGAATGTTAGAACTTGTTGGAAGTATAATGGAAAAAGTTGGAAAGTTAGATAATTTTAGTAATTTAAATAAAATGCCAGTATTAAGAAGAAATAATCGTATTCATTCAATACATTCGTCTTTAACAATTGAAGCAAATTCGTTATCTTTTAATCAAGTTAAAGATGTTATTAATGGTAAATTAGTAATTGGAGATCAAAAGGAAATACAAGAAGTAAAAAACGCATATAAAGCCTATGAAATGATGAGGGAATCTAATCCATATAGTATTTACGATTTATTAAAAATTCATGGCGTTATGACTTTCTTAACTGTAGAAGAATCTGGGGTATTTAGAAAAGGTGAGGAAGGTGTATTTGATGAAAATAATAATTGTATTTTTATCGCACCCAAACCTGAATATGTAGAATCTTTAATGAATGATTTATTTAATTGGATGAAAGAATCTAAAGATGAAATACACCCATTAATATTATCTTCTATATTTCATTATGAATTTGTATTTATTCATCCATTTAGTGATGGAAATGGTAGGATAGCTCGTCTTTGGCAAAATTTAATTTTATCTAAATGGAAAGAAATATTTGAATATGTACCTATAGAATCACAAATAAAAAAATATCAAGAAGAATATTATAAAGCAATTAATAATTGTAACAAAACAGGTAATTCTAATGAATTCATAGAATTTATGTTAGAGATGATAGATAAAGAGCTAGATAATTTATTAGAAAGTACTGAAAAAGAAATAACACATATTAGTGGATATGTAACTAAACTCTTGGAGGTAATGGATTATAATATTCCAATGAGTTCATTTGAAATAATGGAAAAGTTAGGATTAAAATCTAAAGATTCGTTTAGAGATAATTATTTAAATCCTGCACTTGAAAGCGGTTTAATTAAAATGACTTTACCAAATAAACCTACTAGTAAAAATCAAATGTATTATAAAGATTAAGGATATAAATACACATTTTAATCATAGTAATATTAAATATATAAATAGTCCTTTTGGTGATACAAATGAAATGGTATTTGGTATAAAAAGTAATTCTACTTTGAAGAAGTAATTTCTACAAGGCAGGCTATTTAAAATTACGATATTTATATACTTTACATAGACAAAAAAGCTTTACAAAATTTATAAATGTGCTATAATTTATATTAAGAATAGGCTAGGTGGTTTTTATGTATATGTTAAAAACACAAACAATTGATATAGAACATGTTCAAAGAATTTTAAATAGCTGTCCTTATTATGATCAAATAGTTAATTATGAATATCAAGAGGGGGATCTTTTATCTAAAGCTTTAATAGATTGGTACAGAGAATTAATCTTTTCAGCAGATGGTTTTAACGAAAAGCAATTAAAAATTATTAGTGCGATGGATAGAGCAATGTATTTATATGTAAAGGAAAATAAATATAAAAAAGGGTTAAAAAAAGTTTTATCTGAAAATGATATATCTATAGATAGTCAGATAAGTATTGCTAATGCTATTAAGAAAATATTGATGTTTACAAATTCATATGAGAAGCAGGAAATACTTGAAATATCTAGTTCGATGTGGTTATAATAAAATAAAGTTCTTTTGAACTTTGTTTTTGTATTAATGGGAGGTTTTTATGTACGCGTTAGTCTTAGTAGAAATTGGGGTTAAGAATGTAGATAAATATTTTATTTATCATATACCAGATAATTTAGAAGATAAGATTAATATTGGAATTAGGGTAAAAGTGCCATTTAATACTAGGGAAATTTCAGGTTTTGTTATTAAAATAATCAATAAAATAGAAGATAATAATTATGAAGTAAAGGATATATTGGAAGTAATTGATAATGAAGAAGTATTAAATTTGGAACTTTTAAAACTAGGGGAATATATATCTTCTAAGACTTTATGTTCGATGATTACTGCGTATCAAACGATGTTACCTAAGGCTTTAAAGGCTAATCATAAGGTAGCTATGAAGCCTAAGAATGAAGTTATTGCAGTTTTAAATAAAGATACTAGTGAAATTTATGAATATATATCAATTTGTTCATATAAAAAACAAGTGGAGATATTAAAAAGTATAATCGAAAATGGAAGTGTTAAGGTTATATCTTCAAATATTTCTTCAGTTACTTCTCTTGCTAATAAAGGTTTAATTAAAACGATATCTAGGGAAGTATATCGTTATAATGATAATACAATAGAAAATAAACATACTGTTTTTTTGAATGAAGAACAAAGTAAGGTAGTCAAGGAAGTAATTGATAATTTAAATACTAATAATACTTATCTTTTAAAGGGGGTTACTGGTTCAGGGAAGACGGAAGTTTATATGCATATTATTAAGGAGGTTATCGATAGAGGGATGCAGGCGATTATGCTTGTGCCGGAGATTAGTTTAACTCCTCAAATAGTAAGTCGTTTTAGACAAAGGTTTAATAATGAAGTTGCGGTTTTGCATAGTGGTTTATCGGATGGTGAAAGATATGATGAATATCGTAAAATAAAAAAAGGATTAGTGAAAATAGTAGTGGGGGCTAGAAGTGCAATATTTTCACCATTTCAAAATTTGGGAGTGATAATCATCGATGAAGAACAGGTGACTTCTTATAAGCAAGAAAATAATCCTAGGTATCATACTAGAGATGTGGCCTTGTTTAGGTGTAAGTATCATAATTGTCCTTTGGTATTAGGAAGTGCTACTCCATCTTTAGAATCTTATGCTAGGGCTAAAAAGGGAGTATATAAATTACTTACTTTAAATAAAAGAGCTAATAATAAGTTAATGCCGGAGATTAGAATTGTTGATATGAAGAAGGAAATACGGAATAATTATCATAATATTTCTTTAGAATTAGAAAATGCGATAAAAGAAAAATTAGATAAAAAAGAACAGATAATTATTCTTTTGAATAGAAGAGGATATTCTTCGATGTTAACTTGTAAGGATTGTGGTGAGGTAATTAAATGTCCAAATTGTGATATTAGTTTAACTTATCATAAAACTAGTAATACTTTGAGATGTCATTATTGTGGTTATGGTACTAAAGTAAAAGATACATGTCCAAGTTGTCATGGAAAATCTCTTACTATGTATGGACTTGGTACTGAGAAATTAGAAGAAGAGTTGGTTAAAAAATTTAATGCTAGGGTAGTGAGAATGGATTTGGATACTACTACTTCAAAGAAGGCACATAGTAAAATAATAAAAGATTTTTTAGAGCAAAAGTATGATATTTTAGTAGGTACTCAGATGATAGCTAAGGGATTAGATTTTCCTAATGTTACTTTGGTGGGGGTTATTAATGCAGATGCTTCTTTAAATATACCTGATTTTAGAAGTAGTGAATATACTTATCAATTGCTATCTCAGGTATCTGGGAGATCAGGAAGGGATAAAAAAGAGGGAATTGTCATTATTCAAACGTTAAATCCGGAACATTACAGTATAAAGTATGCGAAAGATCATGATTATGATGGATTTTTTAACTATGAGATGAGGATAAGGAAAAAATTGGGGTATCCACCATATTATTATCTTACTTTAATTAAAATATTAAGTCGTGATTATCAGTTATGTATGAAAGAAGCTAATAAGGTAGGGGAGTTTTTAAGAAAAAATTTACCTAGTGATGTTATAGTTTTAGGACCATCTATTGCTAGTACTTTTAAGGTTAATAATATTTATCATTTTCAATGTATAATTAAATATAAAAAAGAAGATGATATCAAAGAGGTTCTAAGGACAATTGATAATATATATAAAGTTAATACTAAAGTAAGAATTGAGATGGATATTGATCCTGTCAGATTATAAAATTGACAATGATATATTTAAAATATATAATAATATAAAAAAGAAGGTGATGTTTATATGGAAAGATTACAAAAAGTGATTGCTAATTATGGGTATGCTTCAAGAAGGGAAGCTGAGAAGTTGATAGCAAGTGGTCAGGTTAAGGTTAATGATGTTGTAGTAAGAGAACTTGGTACTAAAGTATCTTCTAGTGATATAATTCAAATAAATAATGTTCAGATAGATAAAAATATAGGGTATGAATATTATTTGCTTTATAAACCAAGAGGGGTAATATCATCTTCTAAAGATGAAAAGGGAAGAAAAACAGTCGTTGATTTAATTGATACTGAAAGTAGAATTTATCCAATCGGTAGATTAGATTATGATACTACGGGGATAATTCTTTTGACTAATGATGGTAATCTTGCTAATATGTTGAGCTTACCAAAATCTAATATTGATAAGACTTATATTGCTAAGGTTGATGGTATATTAAAAAAAGAAGATATTATAAAGCTTAAAAATGGGGTAATAATTGATGGATATAAAACTAAAAAAGCTAAGATAAAGGTAAAAAAAATAGATAAAAAAAATAAGACTAGTATTGTTGAAGTAACTATTCATGAAGGAAAAAATCATCAAGTTAAAAAAATGTTTGAAGCAATTGGTTTAAAAGTATTAAAATTGAAAAGGGAAAAATATGCTAATTTGGATTTAACAGGATTAAAAGTAGGTGATTATCGTCCGTTGCTTATAAAAGAAGTGAAAAAATTATATAGTTTAGTTAATAATAAGAATAGTTATTAGAAGGGAGGTGAAGTTTAATATGTTAAAAAAGTTTAATAGTTTTATTAATATGTCAATAATTACTGCTGTATTATTTTTATTACTTGGAGGTGTAATCGTTATATTTCCTTCTACTTCTTTAAAAATAATATCTTACTTTTTAGCTTTAATATTGATTATTATTGGTATATCTTTAATTTTAAAATCTACTTCTTCTTTTGTATTTTCTGATTTTATAACTTCTGGCATCTTATCATTATTATTAGGGATAATTTTACTTATATATCCTAAGATGTTAAATATAATTATTCCTATAATAACGGGAGTATGGTTTATTGTAAGTTCTATTTTTAAAATTAGATTATCATTAGTACTTAAAAAATATGGTGTAAGTTCTTGGTTGTGGGCGATTATTTTATCGATACTTACTATTATATGTGGAGTTTTATTGATAATTAATCCTAATATAGGGGCTTTGACACTTACTACTATTTTGGGAATGTTATTTATTGTATATTCTATTTCGGATATTATTGATTTAATAATATTTAAGAAGAATGCTAATACAATAGCTAAAATATTTAAATAATAAAAGAAATATTTTCTTAATTATTTTTCTTATGTATAAAAATAAAATGGTGTGCAAATACTATTATTAAGGAGGATAATATGAAGAAAATATTTCTTTTTGTATTTGGTTTATTAGTACTTTTAACTGGTTGTAATACTTTGATTAATACCCCTACTAAAAAGGTGGAAGAGTTATTAAGTAAGTATCAGATGGTTGATCAAGATATTTCTTCTGAGGTAGATAATTTATTAAATGATGAAGTTACTTTAACTTCCGATGAAAAGGCAAAGTATAAAGATATTATAAGTAAGCAATATAAAAATTTAGTATATACTATAAAAGATGAGACTGTAGATGGGGATAATGCTATAGTTACTGTTGAAATAGAGGTATTAGACTATAAAAAAGTTATTGATGAAGTTGATAGTAAATATTCAAATGATGTTACATTAGATAGAAGTAATTATAATGCTATGAAGATAGATGCTTTATCTAAGGCTAAGGAAAAAGTAAAATATACACTTGAGATAAACGCGAGAAAAGATAAAGATGGTAATTGGGAAGTAGTAGGGTTAACTAGTTCTGATAGAAAAAAAATACAAGGTATGTATTAGAAAATTTGTATTTTTTTTTATTTTATATAAAAATAATTGATTTAATTTTAATTATGGGATATAATTATTTATAGAATAAGATACGGGAGCAAGGGATATATATGAAGAAGGAAAAGTTAACTATTAGTCTGCAGATAATATTAATATTAATGGTAACTTTAGCTGCTACATGGGCGGTTAAAACTACATATGATAATATTGCTGCTAATGTTAGTACAGCTAATTTGGCGGTTGTTTATGTTGGGGATAGTGCTGTTAGTTCTGATGATTTATTACCAGTTACAGCAAGTGAAATAGCTACTTATGCGGTTAAGAGTAATTTTACAGTTAAAGGGGCACAGAGTAATCCTACTGATATACAAATATATTATGATGTAACTTTGAAAAATATAAATATTGGGGAAGGTTTATTAGATAGCAATTTTAGATTTCAATTACTTAAAAATGGAAGTGTTATATCCGAAGGAAACTTTAAAAATTTACAAGTAGAAAAAACTAGTGGAACACTTAAGTATTATCAAAGGGCAATATTGACAGAGACTCCACAACTTTTGCCTAGTTATAGTTCTACTGCTGATTCTTATGAAGTGAGATTTTATGTTTTGGAAACTGGGATGAGTCAAGAGCATATGATGAATCAAAGTTTTTCTGCTGATTTAGAAATATCTTTATATACTTCTAAGGGAGGAAGCTTAGATAGAGATAGATATACTAATTTAATAACTATTAGTACGGATTTAAAACTTGTAAGTAATATAGGTGATTTTAAAAGAGGATTATATACTGTATCTACTAATTGCAGTAATGCTACGTCTAGTTTTGATCCTAAAAATTGGGAATTTAGGATTAAAGATTTAACTAATTATTCAGAGTGTACGGCTACATTTACAGAAGATGCTACTACTTATCCAACTTTATATGACCATATTATAACATTATGGAATAATACAGATGGTTCTAATAATATTTATAAAGAGGATCATACGATTAATGGTAATAGTTATTCTGAATATAGATATGAAGGAGAAGATACTTCGGTTAATAACTATGTCTGGTTTAACAATGAATTATGGAGAATAATTGGGGCATTTCCTGGAGGAACACCGACAACAGATGCGGATAATTTAGGGGATGGAGCACCTAGTGTAAATAATACGGTTAAGATAATCAGAGATGATGCCATAGGTAGTTTTGCTTGGCATAAGAGCAATACTAATGATTGGACAGCAGCATCATTAAATATAGAGATATTAAATAATTTATATTTAAATTCTTCTTCTGGTACTTGTTATTTTTATAGTACTACAGTAGGAAAGAGTTGTAGTTTTGAAGATAATGGACTAGCTAATGTACAAGATTTTATTGAGAATGCTACTTGGAATTTAGGAGGATATAGTAGTAATTCAGTAACGACCTCAGATATGTATACGTACGAAAGGGGAACTACCGTTTCTAGCGGTAGACCAGTAGTAACTACAGGTAAGGTAGGATTAATGTATCCATCAGATTATGGATATTCAGTTACTAATGCTAACTGTAGCCATACAAGTGAAAATCTTGGTAGTTATAATTCGTCATCATGTGGGGGTAAGGCATGGTTACTTAAGTATGATCTTGATTGGACGAATTCTCCTCACTCTGGTAATTCCTCTTATGTGTTTCACGTTGGCCCGAATGCTTTTTTGTACAACCTCAGCGCGAGCTATGGCTACGGGGTCCGACCAGTTCTTTATCTTAAATCTAATGTCTATGTTACTGGGGGAGATGGCAGTATTAATAATCCTTATCAATTATCTTTAAGTTAGGTTTAAATTTACTCTAATGGAATGGAAGGTAACCTTCCCATTAGAGTAAATTTGGTTATAATTATAAAATATATAATTTATAAATATAATATGGGAAGGTGTTAAGATATGATATTAGATTTTGTTTTATCTAAGAAGTTTTATTTACCTATTTGCTATATAGTGTTTGGAATAATACTTTATGCAGTTATATGTAATATTGTAAATAAGACTTTAAAGGTTAAAAATAAACATATTAATATGAAGAAGCAAACAACTATTGTTAATTTGATAAAGAGTATTATTAAATATATTATTTTAATTATTGTGATACTTATGATTCTTAGTGTATATGGAGTGGATACTAGTAGTATAATTGCTTCTATTTCAGTTGTTGGTGTTGTTATTGGACTTGCTTTTCAGGATACTTTAAAAAACTTATTATCGGGAATTTCTATTATTTTTGATAATCATTATATGGTGGGGGATGTAGTAGAGATTAATGGTTTTAAGGGGGAAGTAATTTCTTTAGGACTTCAAAGTACAAAGGTTAAGTCCTATACTGGTGAAGTGTTTATTATTGGTAATAGTTTAATTACTAGTATTATTAATTATAGTCAAAATGATAGTAAACTTTTGATTGATATTCCAGTTAGTTATAATACTAATATTAATAAGCTTGAGAAAATATTGGATAATTTAAGGGATAGGATAGAAAATATTCCTAGTGTTAGAGGCGGTTATGAATTACTTGGGGTTGATAGTTTTTCTTCTAGTGCGGTTATTTATAAGATAGTAGTAGATTGTATATGTAATGAACAATTTGGAGTTAAAAGAAAAATTTTAAAACTTATAAAGGAGGAATTGGATAAGAATAAAATAGAAATTCCTTATAATAAGTTAGATGTATATATTAAATAAGCATACGAAAAAAAGTATGCTTATATTTTTAAAAAATAAAGCAAATAAATGTTCGCTTTTTTATTGACAATAATAATTATCTTTGTTATCATTAAAATGTACTGTGGAAATAAAATAAGGGGGAATGTAATGAAAGAAGATAAAATGCACTTAATTAATAAAATATTTAATAACGAAACTATTAGAACAGTTTGGGATAAGGAAGAAGAAAAGTATTATATTAGTATAGTTGACTTAGTAGGAATATTGGTAGAAAGTGATAGTCCTAGAAAATATTGGAATTGGTTAAAAAATAAGTTAAAAAAGGAAGAAGACTTTCAGTTGTCTAGTATTACTAGACAACTGAAATTAAAATCATCAGATGGTAAGTATTATAATACTGATGTGGTTGATATAGAAGGTATGTTTAGAATTATTGAATCAATTCCAAGTAAGAATGCTCGCCCAGTGAAACTTTGGTTAGCAAGATTAGGTAAAGAAAGAATTGATGAAGTATTTGATCCTTCAATTTCCGCACAAAGAGCGATAGACTTATATAGAACCAAAGGTTATGATGAAGCTTGGATAGCTAAAAGAATGAAAGGAATACAAGATAGAAAACAACTTACTGATGTATGGAAAGATGGCGGAATAACTGAATCAAAAGAATTTGCAATTCTTACTAATGAAATTTATAAAGAATGGTCTGGGATGACTGCAAAAGAGTATAAACATTATAAAGGTTTAAGAAAAGAATCATTAAGAGATAATATGAGTGATATTGAAGTTACACTTGCTGACTTAGGTGAAATTGCAACAAGAGAAATTGCCAAGAAAAACAAACCACAAGGATTAAAGGAAAATATTAAAGTTGCAAGATAAGGTGGAAGTGTTGCAAAAAATGCAAGAGTTGATCTAGAGAAAAAAATTGGAGAAAGTGTTATAACAAAAAATAATGCTTTGAATTATGAATATAAAGAAGAAAATTTATTAGAAAATAAATAAGATATTTAATAACGAAACTATTAGAACTATTTGGGATAAGGAAGAAGAAAAGTATTATATTAGTGTTGTAGATATAGTAGGAATTATATCTGAAAGTAGTAGTCCACAAGCTTATTGGAGAGTAATGAAAAAAAGACTTAAAGATGAGGGAAATGAAACCGTTACAAGTTGTAACGCTTTGAAATTAAAAGCACCTGATGGTAAATATAGATTAACTGATGTAACTGATATAGAAGGTATGTTTAGAATTATTGAATCTATTCCTAGTAAAAATGCGGAACCAATAAAAGGATGGTTAGCTAAATTAGGAAGTGAAAGAATTGATGAAGTAGAAAAAATTAAATAAATTTATTTAAAAGTTATAATGTAATAAGTAAGGGAGGTTTAATAGTGAAAGATGATAAATTAGAAACAATTTCAAATTTATTTGAAGGTAGAGAAATTAGAAGTATATGGGATAGTGAAAAAGAAGAATATTACTTTAGTGTAGTTGATGTTATAAGTGCTTTAACTGAGAGTAGTGAACCAAGAAAATATTGGTCTGTATTAAAATTAAGACTGAAAAAAGAAGGAAGTCAAGTGACTACAAAATGTAGTCAGTTCAAGATGATGGCTCCTGATGGAAAAATTAGATTAAGGGATACTCTAGATACAGAGGGTATATTTAGGCTTATTGAATCAGTTCCAAGTCCTAAAGCTGAGCCATTTAAAATGTGGCTTGCTAATTTGGGAAGCGAAAGAATAGATGAAGTATTTGATCCTGAAATAGCTGTAAATAGAGCAATAACTTATTATCGCAATAAAGGTTATTCTGATGAATGGATAAAGAGAAGACTTTCAGGAATAGTAGATAGATTTAAACTTACAGATGTTTGGAAAGAAGGAGGCATAACTAAACCAACTGAATATGCTATGCTTACAAATGAAATATATAAAGGTTGGTCTGGAATGAAGGCAAGTGAATATAAAGATTATAAAGGAATTAGAAAAGAATCACTTCGAGATAATATGACCGATATTGAAGTAGCATTAACTAACATTGGTGAAATAGCAGCTAGAGATATTGCAAGGGAAGAAAAGCCACAAGGATTAAAGGAAAATATGAAAGTTGCTAAACGAGGTGGCGGAGTAGCAAAAGGTGCAAGAGATTTATATGAAAAGGAAACTAAAAAGTCTGCTATATCAAAAGAAAATTCATTAAATTATCAATATGTAGATTCGTTAAAGAAAATAGGAAATAAGGAGTAGTGGTTATGGAAAAAATTAAGTATTTTGAGGAAGAAATTGGTTATATATGTGATGATAGTTTGAAAAGTGATATTGTTTTTTTGATAAATAAATTGCCGGATTATTTTTTTGAAATACCGGCTTCTAGTACTGGTAAATATCATCCTGCTTATGCTATATCTAAAGGAGGCCTTTTAAAGCATACTAAGGTGGCTACTAAGATAGCTAAGGTTTTGCTTGATAATGAGACTATTGGGGTGAATTTTTCTAGCAGGGAGAAGGATTTAATTATTATGGCTTTGATTATTCATGATGGGTTAAAAAAGGGGGTATGTGAAGAAAAATATACGGTATTTGAACATCCGTTATTGGTATCTAGGTTGATAACGGAGAATAAGGATGATTTGAGGATGGATGAAGATGATATTAAAATACTTTGTGATATAATCGAATCTCATATGGGAAGGTGGAATATTAATCCGGTTACTAAAATGGAGGTATTACCTAAACCTAATAATAAATTAGCTAAATTTGTTCATATGTGTGATTATTTATCGAGTAGAAAATTTCTTAATGTTTCTTTTGATGATAATTTTAATATTATAGAATAATTGTTATATTTGTAATTTCTATCATTATGTGATAGAATAGTTGTTGGTGAGAGATGATGAATAATAAGGGTTTTACTTTAGTTGAATTACTTGCAACTATTATATTAGTTGGTGTTTTAGGAGCAATAGCATATACTACTGTTATCAATGTTTATGATGCTAGTAAGAAGAAAAATGAAGATATTTTCATCGGTAGGTTATCTAATGTAATAGATGATTATATAGCACTTTATCATGATGATTATAATTATAGTTATTATAAAGAATCTGTGAAAGAAACGGGGACGGTTAGTGTTTCTAGGAGTGATTTAGTATCTTTAGATAAATTGGGTGAAAAGAAATTAGTAAATTTACCTATAATTAATCCTAGAAATAAAAATACTTGTGGTGGTGATTTTTATATTTATAAAGATAGTGATTATGTTTTTTGTTTTAGTATTATCTTAGATTGTTTAGAAAAAGATGATAAGTTAGTAACTAATTGTCAGTTTGAGGTTAAGGTGGATTAGTATGTCATTAATTATTATCTTGATTTTGAGTTGCTTTTTCTTTGATAGGATAAGTAAAATATTAGTAATTACTAATATGAGTGTTTTTGATAGTTTTGAAGTAATAAATAATTTTTTTTCAATAACATATGCAAGAAATTTTGGGGCTGCTTTTAGTTTTTTTAAAGGTGGTAGATATATTTTTATTATGGTAGCAATTTTGGTAATTGTTGCGTTGTTTATTTTTTTAAAAAATAATTTAAAAAAGATAAATATATTGGATAAGATTTGTGTTTCTTTGATACTAGGGGGATCTTTAGGTAATTTATTAGATAGAATTATATATGGATATGTTA
>OMEK01000144.1_pt1 | contig 28549 bp, 25 predicted proteins | sample 1645351 | NCBI WGS metagenome assembly OMEK01 (sample SAMEA103958146, study PRJEB25191) | human gut metagenome
AAATAGCTAATATATTATCTAATTTTAATAAATATATTGAAAAAAGCTAATATATTAGCTATAATTATATTAACAATAAGTCGATTTAAAATGGAGATTAGTATGCAAAAATATATATGGGAAACACCACAGGAGATAAATATGCTAGTTGCAACTAATGCAAAGAATATAAGAAAGAGAAAGGGAATATCACAACAAAAGCTAAGTAAGTTATCAGGGGTAAGCTATGGTTCAATAAAGAGATTTGAGGAAACAGGAAATATCAGTCTTATTTCTTTGACAAAAATTGCTGTCGTACTAGATGCTGTAAATGGAATCAAAGCCTTATTTACGGAAGTCACATATAATTCTATACAGGAGGTTATCAATGAACAAAGATAGTATTAGGTTGGGGTTAAAAACTCTTAAGGTAAAATGTTTTGACCGATATGTAGGAACACTTGCAATGACACCGGATGGTAAAGTGGCATTTTCATATGATGATGAATGGTTAGTTAATGGTTTTGCAATAAGTCCGTTTTCACTACCACTTGAGAAAAAAGTATTTATCCCCGGGAAACGTTATTTTAATGGATTATTTGGTATATTTGCAGATAGTTTGCCTGATGCATGGGGACAACTGCTTTTAGAAAGGATATTAAAGGAATATAAGATTACTGAGGATATAACTGTTCTTGACAGGCTTGCATTAGTTGGTACATCAGGAATGGGAGCCTTGGAATATGAACCTGATTACAGAATAATAGAAAATGAAGAAATAGATGATTTGGATTATCTTTCAAAACAATGCCAGAAAGTTCTTAAAACAGAATATTCGCCTGATTTGGACATATTATATAAGTTAGGAGGCAGTAGTGGAGGTGCAAGACCGAAGATATTAACACATATTGAAGATAAGGATTGGATTATAAAGTTTTTGGCGGGAATCGATGACCCAAACTGTGGATTACGAGAATACATTTATTCAGAATGTGCAAGAAAATGTGGTATAAAAATGACAGAAACAAGGCTATTTCCATCGAAAATTTGTGACGGATATTTCGGAACAGTGAGATTTGACAGAATACCATATGAAGGTAAAATGAAAAAAGTTCACATGGCTACGGCGGCTGCAATATTAGAAGCAGATTTTATGTCTCCATGTCTGGATTATAGTGTGTTAATGAAGCTTACCCATGTACTTACAAGAGGAAATGCAGAAGATATGGAAAATATGTTTCGAAGAGCATGTTTTAATGTATTTGCACATAATAGAGATGACCATGCTAAGAACTTTACGTTTTTATATAATGAAGATGAGGATTGCTGGAGACTAAGTCCTGCATACGATATCACTTACAGTAATACTTATTATGGTGAGCATACGACATCAGTTGATGGTAATGGAAAAAATCCCGGAGAAAAAGAACTGATGAATGTTGGAACAGGGGCAGGTATTAAGAAATCATTATGTGCAGATATCATAGACGAAATCAGAACAATAGTTGATGAAGAACTGGCATTTATTAAAAAAGATAATTAGTAAGAAAAATATTTGACATAGTAAATATGAGTGTCTATAATGAATTGGTAGTGCTGAATTGGTACTACCAATTTTGGTATAAATATTTGCAAATGAATAATTGAAATATAAACAGGAAAGGAGACTATGGTATATTAATAGATTCTAATTTTTGCTGAATAGCTGGATATTTATTATAGATGTACAACCAAGCATAATATAGATATATCTGCAAGATAGAAACAATTAATGCATCATATAGAGAACTATGAAATATTTGCGCCAGTTTTTAATGATTTTAGCCATATCATTTATCGGAGAAATATTAAAATATTTTCTTCCATTGCCCATACCAGCAAGCATATACGGTATGATGATTTTATTTATAGGACTTCTTACAGGAATAATTCCATTAGAGGCAGTGAAGGATGTTGGTAAATTTCTAATCGAAATAATGCCGGTTATGTTTATTCCGGCAGGAGTAGGACTTATGTCATCATGGGTGAATTTAAAGCCTGTGTTATTACCAGTAAGCATAATAACAGTAGTATCAATTGTAACAGTTATGATAGCTACGGGAAGAACATCTCAATGGATAATCAGAAGAGGAAAGAAAAAGGAGGAAACAAGACATGAATGAGTTGTTTCAGAACTCACTATTTGCAGGAGTTACAATCAGTCTCCTTGCCTATCTGGCTGGCTCTATATTAAAGAAGAAATTCAAATTAGGTATATTTAATCCATTATTAATTTCGATTGTGCTTACAATAGTTGTACTTGTATGTGCAAGAGTAGATTATGAAACATATAACAAAGGTGCACAGTATTTAAGCTGGTTTCTGACACCTGCAACGGTATGCTTAGCAATTCCTTTATACGAACAGTGGGAGTTATTAAAGAGAAGCTATAAAGCTGTCATATTAGGAATAACTTCAGGAGTGCTTACAAGCCTTGGTACAGTATTTGTATTAGCTAAGATAATGGGACTTTCGCACAAAGACTATGTTACATTGTTACCAAAATCTATAACAACTGCGATAGGTATGGGCGTGTCGGAAGAATTAGGTGGCTATGTTACAATTACCGTTGCAGTAATCGTTGTAACCGGAGTCCTTGGAAATATTTTTGGCGAAATGATATGCAAAATATTCAGAATAACTGAGCCGGTTTCAAAAGGACTTGCATTTGGTGCTTCATCACATGCTGTTGGAACGGCTAAGGCAATAGAAATAGGTGAGATAGAGGGTGCAATGAGCAGTCTTGCAATAGCTGTAACAGGAATTCTGACAGTTGTGCTTTCGTCTGTATTTGCAAATTTTATGTAATTAAATAGAACTAGGAGGACAATTATGATTATAACAATTGGACGTAAATGTGGTTGTAATGGTGACATAATAGGACATAAATTAGCAGAGAAATACAATATGGAATACTATAATAAAGCACGCATTTCAGAAATAGCGAAGCAAAAAGGATTATATGATAAATATCCTGATTATTACAGTGAGATACCTATGGATATGTTACTTCACACAATATCAATGACTGATGATGACAGCATATATTTGAAAACACCCAAAAAAGCATTGAAAGATATCGTTCCTGAAGATAATTTTGTTATTCTTGGAAGATGCGGAAATTATGCCTACAAAGATAATGAAAATGCAGTCTCAATATTTCTGACGGGAGACATAAGTGACAGAGAGAAAGTTATTTCAGATAAGCATGGCATATCTGTTAAAAAGGCACATAACCTGATTATGCAGACCGATGACAGAAGAGAGCGATATCATAAATATTACACCGGAGAAGAATGGGGAATGGCGCAAAATTATGACGTTTGTCTGAATGTTTCCGCACTTGGTGTGGATGGTGTGGTAGATGTAATTGAAAATTATATAAATGCCAGAAAATAATATCAGAAAGGTTAATACACCGCTATGCAGGAAAATACAACTCAGGAATATGAAAAGGCAGTTAAATATATTTATGATTTAATGCAGAATGGTTCACTACAGGTGGGAAGTAAACTTCCGGCAGAACGTATAATTGCACAGGAACTTGGCATTGGAAGAAATTCAACAAGAGAAGCTATAAGTATTCTAAGTGGAATGGGATTAGTTGACAGAATACAGGGTTCAGGCAACTATATTTCGAAAAATGCAGGACAGTCAATAAGGCAGACAATAATAATGATGCTTGCATTAGGAAGTATCTCTAAGAAGGATATATGCGAATTCCGAAGAACAATGGAGAAGTCAGTATGCAGCCTGTTAATTGAGAAAAACGTACCGAAAGACAGAATGGATAATCTGAATAAACTGCTTATCAAAATGCAGAATTTAAAAGGAAAGAGGTTATCTGATACCGATAGGGAATTCCATAACGAATTGATTATATTAACGGAGAATAACCTGTTAATTATAATTATGGAAGCGATTACGGAAGTGTACCGGGAATGGATTGATTATGTCATTAAACGTGCAGATAATGATGTAAGAGAAGAATTAGTTGAATGTCACAAAGAAATATATATGAATATAATGCAAAAAGAATGTGATGGAACATTCAGGGCGATTGACAGGCACTATGATATAATAGAGGAAATGCTTGAATAAGTATCTGATTTGCAAAGTTAATTATGCAATCGTTTAAATAGAAAATAATTTCAGGAGAGAATACATATGCTTACACAATTTTCAAGAACAGAATTATTATTAGGTAAAGATTCAATGGAGAAATTAAAGAATTCCAGAGTCGCAGTATTCGGAATCGGAGGAGTCGGAGGTTATGTATGTGAAGCACTTGTAAGAAGTGGAGTCGGAGCATTTGATTTGATTGATGATGATAAAGTATGCCTTACGAATCTGAACAGACAGATTATTGCTACGAGAAAAACAGTGGGTAAATATAAGACCGAAGTGATGAGAGACAGAATACTTGAAATCAATCCACAGGCTGATGTAAGATTACATCAATGTTTCTTTTTACCTGAGAATTCTGATGAATTCCCATTTGAGGAATACGATTATGTTGTAGATGCGGTAGATACCGTAACTGCAAAGATAGAATTAGTAATGAAAGCGCAGGCGATGAACGTACCGATTATAAGCAGTATGGGAGCCGGTAACAAGCTCGACGGAAGTATGTTCAGGGTAGCTGATATATACAAGACAAAGGTATGCCCACTTGCTAAAGTTATGCGACGTGAACTTAAGAAAAGAGGCGTGAAGAAATTAAAGGTTGTTTATTCAGAAGAAATGCCTACAAGACCGATAGAAGATATGGCTATAAGCTGTCGCTCTAATTGCATATGTCCTCCGGGTGCCGCACATAAATGTACAGAACGAAGAGATATTCCCGGAAGCGTTGCATTTGTGCCATCGGTAGCAGGACTTATTATTGCTGGCGAAGTCGTGAAAGATTTGTGCAGAATTAACAAATAATTTGAAAATTATGTGAAAAATATACATAGATACTTTTATTTTGTAAATAATTATGGTATAAATGAGAGTACGTGTTCGCATTAGTGTGGATAAAATATTAAAAGTAAAGGAAAATGCATTAATTACATAATAAAATCTCAGATATATTATGTGATTATATCGTTACGGAACGAAATGCAAGGGATATTAATGAGAAAAAGAATTTTAGCCTTAGGTCTTTGTATTGCGATGGCATTTACAGCTACAGCATGTGGCAAGGATAAAGGTAAGAGTGCAAGCTCAGGAAATGTAGGAAAAGTAGCTAATACAAAGGCAGATATGTCAGGTACAGATTACAAATCTAAAGTTACATTAGCTGAATACAAAGGACTAAAAGTTGGTGAATCTACAGTCGATATTGATGAAGCAACAAAGAAGAAGATTAATTGTCTCCTTATTACATCAGGATATTTTACAGTTGATACAACAAATGTAACTCAGAAAGAGGGTACAGTTGAAGAATTTGATATTGTAAATATCGATTATACAGGTAAGATTGATGGCACAGAATTCGAAGGCGGTACAGCTTCAGGTTCATTACTTGGTATCGGAACAGGTTCATTTATCGATGGCTTCGAGGATGGACTTAAAGGTGTTAAGACAGGTGAAACAGTTGACCTTAACTTAAAATTCCCTGATGATTACCAGAATAAAGATGTTGCTGGTAAAAATGTTGTATTTACTGTAAAAGTTAATTATATTCTTGGAATCAATGACCAGTTCGTAGCTGACAACACAGACGAGATATATTACTTCTTGCACGAATATTTCTTAAATGGTAAATCAGTTAAAACAGCAGATGAGTATTATGACGCAATTACAGAAGGAATCAAAGTTTCAAATATTGCATCTAAAATTGTTAGTGAGATAACAGATGCAACAAAAACAGAAATTAATGAAGCAGAACTTAATGAATATTTAGATGAAATTAAAGCACCTATTAAAGAAGCAGCAGAAAGCAATGGCGCTGATTTTGCAACACTTATATCATACTACTATGGATTATCTTCAGAAGAAGAATTTGATGAGTATTATACAAAGATATTCAAGAACTATCTTGTATTAATCAGTATTGCTAAAGAAGAAGGCATTAAGATTTCTGAAGATGAATACAATACAGTAGCACAGGCTATGGTAGATCACAGTAAAGGAAAATATGCTGATATAGCAGCATATCAGGTTGACTATGATAAACAGTCTACAGTAGATGATTTAATCTGTGGAAAAGTTTATTATAAACTTGCTGATTATGTTGAAGTAGTTCCAGATTCAGAAATTGAGACAGAAGCTGAGTCAACAACAGAAAATGAGACAACATCAGCAAAATAATATTTGACTTAAATTTGTAAGTAAATATATAAAAAGAGATAATGATATTAAGTAAATTTAATTTATTATCTCTTTTTTATATTTATGGCAGATTGCTTAGAAAAAGAGATTAGTGTGAAGATGTGAAAAATCAACTCCCTATGAATATTTGCGATAGCATTCATAGGGAGTTATTAATTTTAATCAATATAAATAAAAGTTGTAATTAATAGTTTGCATGTATTTTTATTATATCCTTAATTACCGGCAGATTATCAAGCGTGTAGTCAAAAGTATCAATCTGATAATCATAGCAGGTAGTATTTAGTGACTCTAAAATAAATCTGGTATGATGCTGTGGCATAGATAATACAATAGATTTCATAGTATTATAGAAACTGTCCTGCTGGTTAAATTTGTAGGATATTGTAAAACAGACCAATATTGAGAGATTATAATGATCAATCTCTTCAATTGTTTTAATCTGGTGTATCTTATTAAGCAGACACATATAGTCATCGTAAGATAAGTCGATAATATCAGATATCTTGGCATGTAGTCGCATTTTATCTTCAAAAATTTTGATAATATATTGTTGTATTTCATATAAACTTGTTGAATAGTTCCACATAATACAACACTTCTTCTCAAAATAATAACGCACTATTTCTATTAGTCTAATAATAACATTATTGAAAAAAATCGTCAAGAAATCTGTCTGTTATATTCAACCATATTCAACTAAATACTTGTAAAAAATAAATTAAAAATGTATAATGCCATTAGTGCTGAACTCGAAACTAAAGGAAAATAAAGTTAAGGGCAAAGCCATTAACGATACTTAATCGTACTAAGCAAACCGGAATACCGTATGTAAAGGCATTGAGTGCAATATGAATACAATACTATAACTATAGGATTATTCAGGATTATTGACTCTGCTTATGGCAGAGTTTTTTTTCTTACCAGGAAATTTTGTTGGAATTGTCCTGGTAAGGAAAAAACTCTCCGTGAGGATCGCACTGCGGCGGAGCAGAAAATGTTGCTATAGCAACCCACCGCAGGCGAAGAATGTCGCAAGCGACATTCTTTATTCGTTACCAGGAATTCTATAGTAAATGGAGGAAAAATGGAAACTAGAATTGCATTGATAGGGATTATCGTAGAAGACACAAATGCTGTGGAAAATGTAAACGAGATTCTACATAATTATGGCAGTTACATAATTGGCAGAATGGGAATTCCATATAGAGAGAAACAGGTGAATATTATAAGCATCGTAATAGATGCACCTAATGATGTTATCAGTTCTTTATCCGGTAAACTTGGAATGATTAAGGGAATATCAGTTAAAACTGTATATTCTAAGAAATAATTCTAAAAATACCTTTGAAAGAAGCAGAAACAGGAGGAAGAATCAATGACAAAGAGAATTTCAGCGGTTATTTTAACCTTGATGCTTGCAATGACATTATTAGCAGGCTGTGGCGGTGATAAAACTCAGAAAGAAACGACTAACAGTGTAGCCACAGGTAAAGATGATAAGGAAACAGTTAAGAATAATGAAGATAATAAAGATAATGGGACTTCATTTACGGCAGAAGATGCAAGAGAATATAATATTGCAATGTTAAAAGGACCTACAGCAATTGGCTTTGTTAAAGCATGGGACGATAGTGCATCAACCCAGACTAATGATAATAACAAATACAAAGTTACAGTATACGGTGCCGCTGATGAGATAACAGCAGGAATTGTAAAAGGTGATATAGATATTGCCGCCGTACCCTGCAATCTTGCATCGGTATTGTATAATAAGACAAATGGTGGAATTAAAGTCGCAGCCATTAATACACTTGGTGTACTCTATATGATTTCTACATCAGATGATATTTCAACAGTAACTGGCCTTAAAGGAAAAACAATTATAACTACAGGTCAGGGAACTACACCTGAATATACGCTTAATTATATTCTGGAGAAAAACGGTCTTAAACCGGGCGAAGATGTTAAGATAGAATACAAATCAGAGGCAACTGAAGTGGCAGCAGCTATGAGTGAAGCGACAGATGCAGTAGCAATGCTTCCACAGCCATATGTTACAACAGTTCTTGCACAGAACGAAAATATGAAAATAGTTCTGGATATGACTAAAGAATGGGAAAAAGTTTCAGACGGTTCGCTTGTAACAGGTGTAGTAATTGTCAGAAATGAAGTCCTTGAAGAGAATAAAGCAGCATTTGACAAATTCTTAGCAGACTATAAGGAATCAACAGAATATGTTAACAGAAATGTAGATGACGCAGCAGCATTAGTTGAGAAATATGATATATTCAAAGCAGCTATAGCTAAGAAGGCGATTCCTTACTGTAATATCAAGTTTGAATCAGGAGATGAGATGAAATCAGATATCTCTTCTTACTTAAATGTTTTATTTGATGCAGATGCGAAAGCAGTAGGTGGAACATTACCTGATGATGCATTTTATTATGTAAACTAAAATAGGAGGCCATATGAAAAGTCTGAATAATATTGTGAAAAAAATTGTCCTTACAATAACAGCAATATGTTTCTGGCTTTTTGTATGGCATTTTTTATCATTGAAAATAAACAGCAGTATATTTCTGCCATCGCCTGAGGCAACATATAAAGCATTAATAAGAATCGGTAAAAGGGCGGGCTTCTGGCAGACAATATTTAATACATTCAGTAAAATAGCAAAAGGCTTTCTGCTTGCATTAATAGCCGGAACATTTTCAGCAATTATATCTTCATTTGTGAAAATTATTGATGTACTCGTGTCACCATTTATGCGTTTGCTAAAGACCGTACCGGTAGCTTCGTTTATAATTCTTGCACTTTTATGGGTCAAATCAGACAAACTATCGGTATTAATTTCATTTGTAATGGTAACACCTGTGGTTTACATAAATATATTGCAGAGCTTCGATAATGTTGATAATAATTTATTAGAAATGGCAGATATATTTGATGTAGGTCTTTTAAGAAGGCTTAGATTTATCTATGTTCCCGCATTGGTCAGTGGTTTTATGTCGGCTTGCAAGATAGGACTTGGTTTCTGCTTTAAAGCAGGAATTGCAGCAGAAATAATAGGACTGCCTTTCCAATCGATAGGCAGCGAATTATATAAATCGAAATTATATCTGATGACAGATGAGCTATTTGCGTGGACGGTTGTAATTGTGCTTATGAGTGTTTTTTTTGAAGGCGTATGCATATATTTATTAAATAAATTATCGTGTATTATTGAAAAAACCAATATAAGCAGAAAAGCAGAGAATGAGAATAAAGCAGATAAATCACATAAGAAAAAGGGAGAATATGAGAAATTAGAAAATAATAATATTTTAATGATTAAGGAAATTACAAAATCATATGGAAAACAAAAGGTATTAGAAAATATTTCATTTAACTTAAACGAAAGTGAACGAATCTGCATTTATGGCAAATCAGGAATTGGCAAGACGACGCTGCTTCGCATAATAGCAGGTCTTGAGAAAGCCGATAGCGGGGAAATTACATTTGTGGGGAAGGTGTCGATGGTATTTCAGGAGGACCGTCTGTTAGAAAATACAGATGTGTATACGAATCTATATTGTGTGCTTGGCAGCAGATTTGATAAAGCCGAAGCTGATATGCATCTGAAAGAAGTGGGATTAGAGGGTGCCGGTAATAAAATAGTCAGTGAATTAAGCGGGGGAATGAAGAGACGCGTAGCAATCGTAAGATGCATGATGAAGTCGTCTGAAATAATACTTCTAGACGAACCATTTAAGGGTCTGGATACAATTCTTAAAGACAATATAATCAGATATGTGGTAAAATATCTGAATGGAAGAGCTGTTATTATGGTAACACATGATATCTCAGAAGCAGAAAAAATACAGGCTGAAATTATTGAAATTAAGAATTTGGGACGGAAAAATGAGAATATTTATTAATCAAGTAAATAATGGTTTAAAAATTAAGACATTAATATTAAGATATATCTTAATTATTGTCATTATGTTAATTGGGCTTAACTACGGAAATAAAGTCTATGGAGCAGACGAAAATGGAAATGTTGTAGTCGTAATTGATCCGGGACATGGTGGATTAAGAGGCGAATCGGACGATGGTGCAATAAATGGTAATATTGTAGAAAGACATATAAATATGATTGTTGCGAAGGCAATGTATGAAGAACTGTCAAAATATAATGGCATAAAAGTATATCTGACACACGATAGTGAAGATGTGTCGATGTCACTAAGGGCAAGGAGTGAATTTGCAAAGAGTGTGAATGCAGATTTTCTCTTTAGCATACATTTTAATGCATCAGAACTACATAGCAAATATGGTTCGGAAGTCTGGATTCCAAGCATCGGAAGTTACTATGTGGCGGGATATCAGTTTGCGGATATTGAGCTAAATGAACTGTCACAAATGGGGCTTTTTATACGTGGAATCAAGACCAGAATTGGAGATGACGGTGACGAATATTACGGAATTATCAGGGAAAATGAGTGGCGTGGCATAAATGCAGTAATTATAGAGCATTGCTACGTGGATAATAAAGAGGACAGAAGATACATAGTAAATGAAAATACTGAGAATGATAATGCTGAAAATGTAAATATCGAAAATCTGGAGAAGTTTGGTAAACTTGATGCGACTGCCGTAGCAAAATATTTTGGATTAAAAAGCACCGAACTTGGTGTGGATTATTCTGACTATAAGAAATTAGATGTTGCCGAGCCACAAGAAAGAGTATATCCTGATAATACCCCGCCTGAAAAATGCAGCATATACCTTAAATATATTGGAAATAATAGTATAACATTTTCCGTAAGTGCAAAAGATTCGGACTCATATATAAATTATTATTCATATTCTTTAGATGGTGGTAAGACATTTTCAGAACTGAAAATCTGGAATAATAAGAGAAGTTCAGAAGATACCATTGAGGTTACTTTATCAGATATTAATGTCGATATTGGAAATTTAATTGTGAGGGTATATAATAGAGATGATGTGAGTTCGGACAGCAATATTATTGAACTTAATGGAATTATGAAACAGAAAAGTGATAAAACAGATTCAGATAATAGAAGCTCTGAAGCCAAATCATTTGTTAAAGATAATAGAAATACATTTATTGGAATGGCGTTAATAGTGTGCGGAATAATTATTACATTTATATGTATGAAAAAATGCAGACGATAGATAAAATCAAAGAATATAATGAAAGAAATGCAGTTATTCAATGATAATATCAAAAGATTATGGAGGAAGAAATGCAGTTAGTTAAAGGAAGACCTGAAAATACAGATGACAGACTTGCTAAAGAGGTTCGTGTTTACGACCTGTTAGATAGTCTTTCAATTGAATATGAACGAGTAGACCATGAGGCAGCGAATACAATGGAAGATTGTGAAGAAGTAGATAAAATTCTTGACGCAACAGTTTGTAAAAATCTGTTCTTATGTAATACCCAGAAAACTAAATTTTATCTATTGATGATAGTCGGCGATAAAAAGTTTAAGACAAAGGAAATCTCATCACAGATTAACAGTCCGAGATTATCATTTGCTTCGCCTGAATTTATGGAAAAATATTTAGACATAACGCCAGGTTCAGTCAGTGTTATGGGACTCATGAATGACACTGATAATGCAGTAAGACTTTTGGTAGATGAAGAATTATTAGACGGCGAATACATTGGATGTCACCCATGTATTAACACATCGAGTCTGAGATTTAGGACAAAAGATTTAATTGAAAAGATTTTACCCGCAATGCATCACGATATGACTGTGGTTAAATTATAAAGAAGCGAGGATTACAATGGAAAAAATAAGAATATACAATGAAAATGGCGAAGATACCGGTAGGGTGGTTACAAGAGGCGAATACAAACCTGCTGATGGAGAATTTATGTTAGCAGCAGTTATGATAGTAAGAATTGGAGAAAAAGTTCTTATAACAAAACGTGATAAAAATAAATCGTTTGCAGGAATGTGGGAGTTCCCAGGAGGTGCAGTTCATGCTGATGAGGACAGTAAAACAGCAGGAATAAGAGAACTTATGGAAGAAACAGGCATTACTGTAGTACCTGATAAATTCAATTATCTTGGACAATTGAATATTGATGGCAGCAGTCTGCTTATGGATGTGTATGATGTGGAAGCTAATCCGCATTTGAAACTTAAAGATATTAAATTACAACCTGGAGAAACAGCAGAAGCAAAGATTCTTACAGTAGACCAGATTGATGAGATGTATGACAGACTTACACTTGCTGACCAGATGATATTTGATGAATTTGTGGTGTGTATGGACGAATATTATGAATAGGAATTTAAGAATAGTTAGTTATGAAATAATAAGTTTAAATAGTAAATTAGAAATAGTAAGTTATAAATGGTAAATTAGAAATAGTAAGTTATAAATAATAAGTTAGAAAAGTTATTGGCATAGTATTTATATAAGTAACAGAATGGAAATATTGAATAATATAATGTTATGAAGAAGAGTGAACTTTATAAAGCCAGGAGAAGAATGAGCCTTATAAAGTCAGGAGGTTTGAATGATAGATATTATTATTGGTATTCTTATACCATTTATAGGAACAACATTAGGTGCAGCATGTGTGTTCTTCCTTAAAGATCAGATAAGACCGAAGATTCAAAAGGCATTATTAGGCTTTGCATCAGGAGTAATGGTGGCGGCATCGGTATGGTCGCTCATTATACCAGCAATTGATATGTCATCATCAATGAAACGACTTGCATTTATACCGGCTTGTACAGGACTTGCACTTGGTATGGCATTTTTATTAATAATGGATAGAATTATCCCTCATTTACATATGGGTTCAGATGAACCTGAGGGTATTAAAGCGAATTTAAAAAAAACGACAATGCTTGTCTTTGCAGTAACACTTCATAATATACCAGAGGGTATGGCAGTTGGTGTAGCTTTCGCAGGATTTGCATCTGGGGACAAAGCGATATCATTTGCGGGCGCAATTGCACTTTCTATTGGTATTGCAATACAGAATTTTCCGGAGGGAGCAATTATTTCATTACCACTTAAAGCGGATGGCAATGGCAAATTCAAGGCGTTTTTATACGGAACATTATCTGGAATAGTTGAGCCTATTGCGGCATTTATAACCGTAGCCTTTGCAAATGTCCTGACACCGATTTTGCCATATGTACTGTCATTTGCAGCCGGAGCAATGTTATATGTTGTAGTCGAGGAACTGATTCCGGAGGCATCAGAGGGCGAACATTCCAATATCGGAACGATTGGCTTCGGGATTGGATTTATTGTGATGATGGTGTTAGATGTGGCATTGGGGTAGGGGATAGGCAAGTTTGATGTGAGGTGAGAATATAAGTGAATTGACAACATAGCTTATATCGGGTACTATTGAGTAACGCAATGCGATATTTTGGTGTGAGAGATTGATCATGAATAGAGAAAAAGAAGTAAAAGTGTGGATAATTAAAGCGAATATGTAAACAGATGATTTGTTGAATTTGTTTGGACTAGAAATAATTCTGCTTAGTTCAGGACAATTTTAGTCCAAGGAAGGAGAAGGGATTATTACGGATAAGAGAATTCATATTATATCAGATCTAGAAGGAAGAAAAATAGTTGTGATTACTGATATACGTTTTCAAGGAAAAAGAAATATCAATTGGGAGGAAGTTGAGGAGTATTTGAAGGAATACATAGGAAATTGCTACGAAGTAGTCGAAACCGCAGATCAAATATTTATAAGTTCTGATTTTCCAGGAGAGTTAAAGGGATCTGAGGATACGAGAAGATTATTTGGAACAAATGCGAAAGCAAAAGCAAATGCAACACAAGGGATTCCGATGCTTCTTCAGTGTGCAACAAATAGAAGATGGCAAGAAAATTTTAAAGGAAAGCATAGTGTTGATGCGAAATTTGGTTGGTATAGATTTACTACAAGATTTGCACTTCCTGTATATAATAGTAGTAATAGCGAAATAGAAAGATTTAATGTCTTTAGAATAGAAATGTTGATTAGACATGCAGCAGATGGAAATCTATATTTGTATGATATGGTAAATATAAAGAAAGAAACGAGCACCCCGCTTGAGCAATAGCTACACGGTAACAAACCCATTTCTTAACTATGATTATAATCTGATATGAACAAAATGTCAATAATGTGTCCAAAGAAGTTCTCAGACGTTCTCAGATTGATGTTGGTGAAATTATAAATGATAACAGTGGAGGTAATTCAGATGGAAGTAAAGGTTAAACACGATATTTATTCTGGTTTAGATACAGCTTTTTTTAATTCAGCAATCAACTCAAATTTGGCATATAGACCTGAGTTTGTTTCTAATGACTACACACAGGGGAAAAAAGTATCTGTTGCAATTGAACGAGAGCTTCGACATTGTGATGCTTTTTTTATTAGTGTGGCATTTATTACCGAAGGTGGACTAGCACCGTTAAAGCAGGTACTTGCTGAATTACGTGATAAAGGTATCCCTGGAAAGATATTAACGACAAGTTATCTGACATTTACAGAACCAAAAGCATTAAAAACTTTAGCGGCTCTATCGAATGTTGAAGTGCGAGTATATGACTCTACAGATGAAGGGGCGTCTGGGTTTCATACGAAGGGATATATTTTTAAAGAAGAAGAGATTTACCGTTTTATCATAGGAAGTTCTAATATGACAGCTTCTGCATTTTCAGTAAATAAAGAGTGGAATGCGAAGCTTGTTTCAACTTCTGATGGTGAACTTTTGAAACAAATGATGGTAGAATTTAATGCTCTTTGGACTAGTGAACATACCTATTCAGTAGAAGATTTCATCAAGGATTATGAAGTAAGATATAAACTTATAAAAGAACAGAAGAAGAATGCTACTAGAGAACGGACAGTTGATCTACAGGCATATAAATTAAAGCCTAATAAGATGCAGGCTAGGTTTGTAAATAATTTTCGTAATCTATTAGAGACTAATGAACATAGAGGACTTCTGGTAAGTTCATGTGGCAGTGGAAAAACCTATGCGTCAGCCTTTGCACTCAGAGAAACAAGACAGAAAAAAGTGTTATTTTTGGTACATAGAGAACAAATTGCAAAGCAAGCTTTGAAAAGTTATAAGCGTGTGTTTGGTAGTAATAGAACTTACGGATTATTATCTGGCGCAGAAAAGAATTTTACACAAGATTATATTTTTTCTACGATGCAAATAATGGCTAAAGATGAAATTATGCAGAAGTTTTCTCCAGATCATTTTGATACAATCGTAATCGATGAAGTACATAGAGCCGGGGCAAATAGTTATCAGAAAATCATGAGTTATTTCAAACCTAATTTTTATCTGGGAATGACAGCATCTCCTGAACGTATGGACGGATTTGATATATTTGCATTGTTTGATCACAATATTGCTTATGAAATCCGACTTCAACAAGCACTAGAGCAGAAACTTTTATGTCCTTTTCATTATTATGGAATTACTGATTTGATGATTGATGGAGAGACAATTAACGAAAAAGAGGACTTTAATCAATTAACCTGCTCTGCAAGAGTAGACCATATTTTAAAGCAAGCAAATTATTATGGTTATAATGGAGAGCGTGTAAAAGGTTTGATTTTTGTAAGTCGTATAGATGAGGGTAAAGAATTATCTAGATTATTTAATGAACGTGGATTGCGTACATTGTTTTTGTCCGGTGATGATTCTCAGGAAAAACGTGAGAGTGCTATTGAACGTTTGGAACAGGATGATTACGAGGGTGGATTAGATTATATTTTTTCTGTAGATATTATGAATGAAGGTATTGATGCGCCACGCGTGAATCAGGTGATTATGCTTCGCCCAACACAGTCACCAGTAATATTTGTTCAGCAGTTAGGACGTGGACTTAGAAAGGCTGATAATAAAGAATATGTTGTAATACTGGATTTTATTGGCAATTACACTAATAACTTTATGATTCCAATCGCTTTGTCTGGTGATCGCAGTTATAATAAGGATTCGATTCGAAGATATGTTTCAGAAGGTACACGTGTGATTCCTGGAGAATCTACAATTCATTTTGATGTGATTTCCAGAGAACGAATTTACCATTCTATAGATCAGGCAAGAACTAATGATGTAAAATTACTTAGAGAATCTTTCGATAATTTGAGATATCGTTTGGGAAGAATCCCAACCGTTTTAGATTTTAAAGAGTATGGATCTATTGATGTGCGGAAATTTTTTGAGAAATTTGGATCTTATTATGCATTCTTAAAGAAGTACTATTCAGATGACTATACTATTTGTTTAAATGTGCAAGAAGAGATAATTATTGAATTTCTATCTAAGAAAGTTACTAATATGAAGAGAATTCACGAATTATTGGTACTGAAGCATTTGATTAACCAAAATCAGAGAATTCTCGCATATATGGAAAAATTGTTGCCTGAACAGTATAAAGTAACTTATTCCAAAGTAGTAGAGGAATCCGTTGTACGTAATTTAACAAATGAATTTGCAAAAGAAGAGGAACGAAAAAAGTATGCTTCTTGTGTATTAATTAATAAAGTCGATGAAGGATATGTGTTACATCCGGAATTTAGAAAATTATTGATGAATGATTCTGAATTTTCAAAAATGGTCAAAGAACTTATAGAATACGGTATAGAGACTATTGAAGACAAATATGCACAACCATATAAAGATACAAACTTTCAGTTATATCAAAAGTATACTTACGAAGATGTGTGTAGATTACTGAACTGGAAAAGAAATTTGAATGCGCAAAATATTGGTGGATATTTTTATGATCCAGCTACGAAAACACTTCCTGTCTTTATTAACTATGATAAGACGGAAGATGCGATTGCATATGAAGATCGTTTTGTTTCACAGCAGAATTTAATAGCCTTGTCCAAACATCCAAGAAAAGTAGATTCCAGTGATGCAGATCATTTTTACAAGAGAACCGCAGAGGATCATGATAATAGAATCTTCCTTTTTGTTCGTAAAAACAAGAATGATAAAGAAGCAAAAGAATTCTACTTTTTAGGCGAAATCTTTGCAAAGGGATCTCCAACCCCTATTAAAATGGAAAAAACGAAGGACGATGCATTTGAGATAAATTATACGCTGGATGTACCGGTTCGAGATGATATTTATGAATATATGACAAGTTAGGAGCATATTTATGGAAACAATACATGTTGTAGCTGCAGTTATTTGTGAATCTCTTGATGAAAAATCAATGATATTTGCAACGGCTCGTGGCTACGGAGATCTAAAAGGCGGATGGGAGTTCCCGGGTGGAAAAGTTGAAGCTGGAGAAACACCACAGGAAGCATTGAAACGTGAAATTATGGAGGAGCTTGATACGGAGATTGTTGTAGGTGAGTTAATTGATACTATTGAATACGATTATCCAACTTTCCATCTTTCAATGGATTGCTTTTGGTGTGAAGTTGTTGCAGGCCATCTGGTACTGAAAGAAGCGGAAGCTGCAAAATGGCTTACCAAGGATCAATTGAATAGAGTTGCATGGCTTCCGGCAGATGTTAAGTTGATTGATAAGATTCGTGATTGTATGAAACAGCATCTACTATAGTTAAAACAATAAATATATCAATCACCTTCAATACATCCACTATCAATTGATAGTGCATACATCGATTGATAGTTTGTCAAGATTGAAGTGTAATTATCCTTCTTGCATCATAAATACTTTCATGGGACTCAGCTAGTATATTTTAGAAATATACATCATTCCTCACCCACCAAACAATCCAACCACAGAACCCATTACAAAACCAATAATAACCATATAAGTATTTTCAGTATATTTATTTATAAGTCGCTCTAGCACATTTGCAGTTGCAAACGTGCCAATGATAATTCCGAGTAGCAATGGAATAAGAGACAGCCATTTGAAAGAATATACATTTTCAAGGACTGTGGTGTAAAGACCGAGAATATACAGCATATGAGATGCACTGATTCCAGGAAGTACCAGAGCGATAGCAACGATAATGCCACCGAGAAACTGCATAATAATAAATGAAAGACCCAAACCCGAGGCGAAAAGTCCCTTAGGAAGAGTTGAAAGTGACAGAACCATAAACAGACCGAGAAAAAGCCACAGAATATGGACTATGGACAGCTTTGTTATACCGGATTTCTTAACTAATAACGGAATACCACATAAGACGATGATGGCAAATATAATTCTGATATAGATACCAGTTGCAGGATTTGCGAGAAGATAGGATATAATCTTTGCAAATGCAACGAACCCAATAAGTCCGCCAAGCCCGATGTTACAAAGAAAAAGTATGCTTTTGAAAGGCTCCTTTTTAATCTGGTTGACGTTATGAATCAAATCTTCATATACACCTAATATAATAGCCATGGTTCCACCGGAGACACCGGGAATGGTCATCGTAGAACCTATAAAAAGTCCTTTTAAGAATAATATAATATTCATAAATATTTTACCCCTGACTTATAGTTTTAAGATTTATGTGTAATGATAGTCGAATTAAATTAATTAAAATGTTTAGTGAAACATACTCACACGATTCTGATATATAATTCCCACATTTACAATATAATGATGGTAGATTATAATAAAGATATTCCTTAAAAAGAGAATTTAGACATTATTTTCATAAAAATTAAAATAAGTCTTGAAATATTGCATAGTATATTGTAGAATACATTGAACCAATTAAATATTGTGAAACTCTTGTAAGAGGGAGTAACTGGCGTTTAATTATGAATCAAAACGTTTACGACTGTGTCAATCCCGATATGGCGACATATCCGCGTCGTAATTAAATAGTGAGACTTTTACTGTACAATTTGTGTGCAGTAAAGGTCTCATTTTTGATTTATACGAAGAAACACTTTTTGGTTTATGCAAAGAAATGGAGGTAAGAGATGAAAGAGTTGTATCAGATGACATCAAATGAAGTCAGACAAAAACTAAATGGTAAAACAGAACCATTAACAAATGAGGAGATTGCCAAGAGACAGCAGGAATATGGTTTAAATGAATTAGTAGAGGAGAAAAAGAAAAATGTTTTTCAGGTATTTCTAAAGCAATTTGCAGATTTTCTTGTAATAATACTTATTATTGCAGCAATAGTATCAGCAGCATTAGGAGATGTGGAAAGCAGTGTTGTAATATTAGTTGTTATTACGATGAACGGAATACTTGGAACGGTTCAGACCATTAAGGCAGAACATTCTTTGCAGAGCCTTAAAGAGTTATCGATGCCGCTGGCAAAGGTTATAAGAGACGGACAGGTTATGAAAATAAGTTCAAAAGAATTAACAATTGGTGATGTGGTCTGTTTAGAAGCCGGAGATTATGTTCCGGCAGATGGACGAATTATAGAATCAGCAGGACTTAAGATAGATGAGAGTATGCTAACTGGGGAAAGCCTTGTGGTTGATAAAACCGACACAGTTATTGAAGAGGAGAAGCCGCTTGCAGAAAGAACTAATATGGTCTATTCGGGTAGCTTAGTGTCATTTGGAAGGGGAAGTTATATCGTTACATCAATCGGAATGAATACGGAGATTGGTAAAATCGCAAGTCTGTTGAAAGCGACTTCTGAGAAAAGAACACCATTACAGATATCATTAGATAAATTTGGTCAGAAGTTATCTATAATAATACTTATTTTCTGTGCGATATTGTTCACACTTAATATTATTCAGGGGGAAAATATTGAAAATGCGTTTATGTTCGCAGTAGCATTGGCGGTAGCGGCAATTCCAGAAGCACTTAGTTCTATTGTAACTATTGTATTATCATTTGGAACACAGAAGATGGCCAAAGAAAATGCGATAATCAGAAAACTTCAGGCAGTTGAGGGACTTGGAAGCATATCTGTTATTTGCTCGGATAAGACAGGAACACTGACACAGAACAAGATGACCATAGAAGATGCCTATTGTCTTAATGACGACAATTTGAAACTTGCTAAATACAGTATCTTATGCAATGATGCATCAATCAGAGATGATGAGCAGATTGGCGACCCTACAGAAGTCGCATTTGTGGTATGGGCGGAGAACTTAGGAATATCGGTTGAGAAATTTCGTGCAGATAATAAGCGAATTTCTGAGAATCCATTTGACAGTGACAGAAAATTGATGTCAACTTTGAATGTTATTGTAAATGACAGCACTATTAATAATGTTAATGATATGTCTGATTTGAATAATAGCAATTTAATAATGATAACAAAAGGTGCAACAGACATTATCTTATCAAGACTTGCTAATATAGAGGATAAAGGTATAGTACGACAGATTAATGCCGAAGATAAGAGAGAAATCGAGAAGAAAAACATAGAATTTTCCCAAAAAGGAATGAGAGTTTTAGCTGTTGCATATAAGAATTATAAATCATATGACTTAACAATAGATGACGAAGATAACCTCACGTTTCTAGGGCTTGCTGCTATGGTAGACCCACCAAGAGAGCAGTCGGAGTCAGCAGTGCAGGAGTGTAAGGAAGCGGGCATAAAGCCAATAATGATTACCGGAGATTATAAGGTCACTGCGGCAGCAATTGCTAAGAGAATTGGAATCTTAGAAAATGCTGATGAGGCATGCGAGGGTAGTGTGATAGATAAAATGAGTGATGAAGAACTTGAGAATTTCGTAGAAAATATATCGGTTTACGCGAGGGTTTCTCCGGAACATAAGATAAGAATTGTAAAGGCGTGGCAGGCTAAGGGAAATATAGTTGCGATGACAGGTGATGGCGTGAATGATGCACCTGCACTTAAGCAGGCAGATGTTGGCGTGGCCATGGGAATTACAGGAAGTGAAGTATCGAAAGATGCGGCAGCAATGGTGCTTACAGATGATAATTTCCAGACAATAGTCAAGGCAATAGAAAATGGAAGAAATATATACCAGAATATCAAAAATTCGATACAATTTCTGCTATCAGGTAATTTTGCAGGAATACTTGCAGTTTTATTCGCATCAATTGCGATGCTGCCTGTTCCGTTTGCACCAGTTCATCTGCTATTTATAAATCTGCTCACCGACAGTCTCCCAGCGATAGCATTAGGATTTGAAAAGGGTGATAAAGATGTGATGAAGAAACCGCCAAGAGACAGAAATGAAAGCATTATGACTAAAGATTTCCTGATAAATGTTGGAATCGAAGGCTTAGTTATAGCAGTTACGACAATGACTGCATTTATGATTGGTTACAGAGATAATAATGCTTTGCTTGCAAGTACAATGGCATTTGGAACATTATGTATGGGCAGATTATTCCATGGTTTTAACTGTAAATCAGATAAACCGGTTATATTTAATAACTTATTTTCAAATAAATGGCTGATTGGTTCGTTTTTGACAGGAGTAATCCTTATGAGCTCAGTTCTTATGATTCCGGTATTTCATACAGCATTAAAAGTACAGACTTTGAGTATCGCACAATTACTGATTATATATGCACTTGCGGCAGCTGATTTCCTGATTATACAACTGCTTAAATGGTTAAAAACATTGATAAAGCGATAAAATGCAAGGAAGAAACTCAGCTTTTAAATAAAATTAAATAAAGCGTATAAATAAAGGTAAAGCAGGTAGAAGTGGAATAAATATAAATAAATCAAAATAGGAAAATATATGTATCTCCCGGAGAATTTTGGGAGATACATAACTAAAAGGATTATTTTTGACTAAATGGAGTAGAAATAATGTTTTAAATATTATAAAATCATTACGATAAATAGTGTGAAAATAATTCTGATGAAAATGAATTTTCCATAACTATTTGTTTCAGAACAAAAACAAATAAAAAGAGAATATTTTTTTTATACATAGGTTAGTATATGCTAACTAAAGGAAGAGGTGACTAATTAAAATTTAATATGAATGATGAAGAAAAAATTTTTGAAAATATAGCAAGGGAAAACAGGGCAGAAGAGATATTTAAGAGCGAAGATTGTGAAATTTGGAAAATGAAGAACTCTTCAGGTGATGGACTCATAACTATGTACAATGTATTTCCAGGTGTAATTGTTATGTATAGTGATTTTCATATGTCATCGTGTATATCGGAATTTGATGCGACATCTACTGATTTACTTTGCATTAATCATTGTCGTGAGGGTTGTATGGAAAGTGAATTAAGGGCAGGCGCATATTACTATATTGAAAAAGGCGATTTGTGTGTAGATATCAGAAAATATCATGCAGGCAATGTTAATTTTCCATTAAATCACTATCACGGAATAGGAATATGCTTTTATCGACCTGTAGCTGATAAACAACTGGCAAATGAACTTAATAATTTTCCAGTGAAGCTGTCAGACATTCAGAAAAAATTCTGTGACAATGATAAGCCACATATTATAAAGGCGAGCAAGGAAATTGAACATATTTTCTCGGAACTTTATGAAGTTCCATCGAAGATAAGAAAAGAGTATTACAGAATAAAGGTTTTTGAATTGCTGTTGTATTTAGACGCCTTAGAAATCGATAATGATAAATTTGACAAACCATATTTCTACAAAAGTCAGGTGGAAAAGGTAAAGAACATACATGAATTGATTACACATAACCTTACATATCATTATACTATCGAAGAATTGTCAGAAAAATATGATATATCAGCGACAACATTAAAGGAATGTTTCAAATCAATTTATGGAAGTCCAATATATAAATATATTCAGACATACAGGATTAACAGAGCAGCAACATTACTTAGAAACGGTTCTAATGAAAATGTTTCACAGATTGCAGGGCATGTCGGATATGACAGTCCAAGCAAATTTGCGGCAGCATTTAAAAAGATTATGGGAGTAACGCCGCTGCAATATAGAAAAAATAACAGTACACTACCGCTATAAACAAAAAAGGAGATGTTTAAAAATGAAGAAAAAAAGTGCAATGTCAAAATTGTTTGACTATGCAGGAAATTTTAAGTACCTGACTATGGCTTCATTAGTACTTTCTGTGATTAGTGCATGGTTAGCACTAGTCCCATTTTATTATATCTGGAGAATTATCAAAGAAATACTTGATGTGGCACCTTTTTATGGTGATGCAAAGAATCTTAGTAAATACGGCTGGACAGCGGTTGGCTTTGCAATAGGTTCAATGCTTATTTACATATCTGCACTCATGTGTTCACATATTGCAGCCTTCAGAGTTCAGGCAAATATGAGGTCAAAAGTAATGCGACATATCCTTACACTTCCTTTAGGTTTTATGGACAGAGAGGGAAGTGGTAAAGTCAGAAAAATAGTAAATGAATCAAGTGCCGCCACAGAGACATACCTTGCACATCAGCTTCCTGATATGGCAGGTGCAATGGCTACACCTGTAGGTTTGTTAGTCTTACTTATAGCATTTGACTGGAAACTTGGGCTTTTAAGTCTTATCCCTACTGTACTTGCATTCCTAATTATGGGTTCGATGACAGGTGAAAAGATGAAAGAGAAGATGAAGGAATACCAGAATTCCTTAGAGACAATGTCAAATGAAGCTGTAGAATATGTAAGAGGTGTTCCGGTTGTTAAAACATTTGGACAGTCAGTGTTTTCGTTTAAGAGATTTAAAGAGGCAATTAAAGGGTATGAGAAATGGGTAATTTCTTATACATTAGACCTTAGAATGCCAATGACATTGTATACAACAATTATTAATTCAGTGTTCGCAGTTCTTATGCTTGCAGGCTTTGTGATTACCAGAAATGGCGTAACTAAAGATTTTATTTTGAATTTCACATTCTATGTAATTATAACACCTATCATTACAGTTACACTTAATAAAATTATGTTCTCAAGTGAGAATAATATGCTTGTGGAAGATGCTCTTTCGAGAATTGAGGGAATAACTAATATGAAGCCTCTTGAAGAGCCTTCTGAACCAAAGTCTCCACAGGATTATTCCGTATCCGTACATAATGTTTCTTTCAGATATGACGATGCTAAGAGCAATGCATTAACTGATATTAATATGAATATTAAATCAGGTGAACATATTGCACTCGTTGGACCATCAGGTGGTGGTAAGACAACACTTGCAAGTCTTATCGCAAGATTTTGGGACGTTAATGAGGGTGAAATAAACATTGGCGGAACAAATGTCAAAGATATCGCAGGCAAAGAACTTATGAACACAGTTTCATTTGTATTTCAGGATAGTAAGTTACTTAAAATGTCAATATTTGATAATGTAAGATTAAGTAAACCTGATGCAACAAGAGAAGAAGTTCTTAAGGCTCTTAAAGATGCACAATGTGAGGATATTATCGCAAAAATGCCAAAAGGTATAGATACAATCATTGGCTCAGATGGTACATACGTGTCAGGTGGAGAAGCACAGCGACTCAGTATTGCAAGAGCAATGTTAAAAGATGCACCGATTCTTGTATTAGATGAGGCTACAGCATTTGCGGACCCTGACAATGAGGCTAAGGTTCAGGAGGCATTTGCAAATCTTTCAAAAGGCAAGACAGTTATTATGATAGCACACAGACTGTCAACTGTTACAAATGCTGATAAGATATATGTATTAAAAGAGGGCAGGATTGCAGAGCAGGGAACACATAATGAGTTAAATAATAAAGGCGGAATATATACTCATATGTGGTCTGAATACAATAAATCAGTAAATTGGAAGGTAGGTGTGAGATAATGAATTTAAACGAAAAATTACAACATAAATATGCGTTGTCACCTAAGGGTGCAAAGGATATGATAAAGGCATTTATTTCCGTAACTGTGTCAAATATTGTTCTTATGCTTCCTGTTGGTTTACTTTATTATATTGTTAAAGATTTTATAAACAATGATGTAACTTCTAATAAGAGAATTCTTTATATTATTGGAAGTGTTATCTGTCTGTTATTAATAGCGATAACAACTTATATTCAATATAATGCAACATTCCTTTCTACTTATGTGGAAAGCGGAGTCAGACGAACATCGCTCGCCGAAAAGTTAAGAAAATTACCTCTTTCTTATTTTGGTAAAAAAGATTTGTCAGATCTGACAAGTACAATTATGGCTGATTGTGCCACGCTTGAGACTGCATCATCACATTGGATTCCTGAATTAATAGGAGCAATGATTTCGACACTTATTGTATCAATAAGCCTTTTCTTTATTGACTGGAGAATGGCAATTGCAGCGTTATGGGTTTTACCTATTGCATTTATCATTGTATTAAGTTCTGCAAATGTACAAAAGAAATTAAATGAAAATCATATGAGACTTAAAATGAATCTTGCAGATGGTATACAGGAGTGTTTAGAAACACTTAGAGATTTAAGAGCTAACAATGCAAGTGAAAGCTATATGACAGGACTGGATAAGAAGATTAAGGCAGTTGAGAAACATTCAATAGTCACTGAGTTTGGAACAGCAGTGTTCGTAGGTTCAGCCCAGATGATTTTAAAAGTGGGAATCGCAACTGTTGCCCTTGTGGGTGGAATACTTCTATCAAAAGGCAAAATCGATATATTTACATTCTTTATGTTCTTACTTCTGGTGTCAAGATTATATGATCCTATGCAGATGTCATTACAGAATCTTGCAGCAATTATATCAGCAGATGTACCTTGCAGAAGAATGGATGAAATCTTGTCACACAGTATACAGACAGGTTCAGAGAAATTGACAAATAAGGGTTGTGATATCGTATTTGACCATGTTGCATTCGGATATGATGGTGAAGATAATGTACTTAGTGATGCGTCATTATGTGCAAAACAGGGCGAAGTTACAGCTTTAATCGGACCATCAGGTGGTGGTAAGACAACTGTATCAAGACTTGCAGCAAGATTCTGGGATATTAATAAAGGTAAGATTACTGTTGGTGGAATGGATATATCGAAGATTGATCCTGAGAAACTTATGTCCCTGTATTCGATTGTATTTCAGGATGTTACTTTATTTAACAATACTGTTATGGAAAATATACGAATCGGTAAGAAAGATGCAACTGACGAGGAGGTTATAGCAGCCGCTAAATTAGCACACTGTGATGAGTTTGTAGAGAAACTGGCTGATGGCTATAACACAATGATTGGTGAAAATGGTTCGGAATTATCAGGTGGTGAACGCCAGAGAATCTCAATAGCCAGAGCGTTCTTGAAAGATGCTCCTATTATTCTTCTTGATGAGGCAACAGCATCTCTTGACGTAGATAATGAGACTTTGATTCAGCAGTCGCTTTCTGAGTTAATTAAGAATAAAACTGTTCTTATAATTGCACACAGAATGAGAACTGTGGCAAGTGCAGATAAGATTGTCGTTCTGAAAGATGGCGTTGTAGCTGAACAGGGAAGTCCTGCAGAGCTTGAAGCTAAGAATGGTATATATAAACATATGATGAGTATGCAGCTTAAGAGTGCGGAGTGGAAGATGAATTAGAAATTATTTTAGTTTGACATCAAGAAAAAGTTTTGCTATAATCCGAAATATCCGAGTTGCGAAGCGCGTAAGTCCAGGAATGGGCTTACGTGCTTTTTTGTTGTATAAGAAATTTCTTAGTATTTCCTATGCAACAAAAAGCTTCGCAGGAATGTGCACACTTTTGCAGAGAAAAATGTTGCATAAAGCATCATAAACATAAAAATTATGAAAAGGTAATGCAAAATGTTGCAAAAGTGGCACAGAATATCGCAAAGCGATATTCTTCTTAGTTAAAAGAAATGGAGGAAGATGAAGTGGAAAACAATTTTTCTGAAAATTTAGAGAAAGGAAATGGCAAAAGGGACAACAAAATGGCAAGTATGCCAGTTAACAAATTAATGCTAAGTATGGGAATTCCGATGATTTTATCAATGGCATTGCAGGCTGTATATAATATTGTTGACAGTGCATTTGTTTCAAATATGAAAGGAAATGGCGAAGCAGCATTAAATGCTCTGACGCTTGCGTTTCCAATTCAGATGTTAATGGTGGCAATTGCTATTGGTACAGGTGTCGGAACTAATGCATTACTTGCAAAAAGTCTAGGACAGGGCAATAAAGAGAAAGCAAGTAAAGTTGCAGGAAACAGTATTTTCCTTGCAACTGTGATATATATTATTTTTCTGATATACGGAATGGTCGGAGTGAGAGCATATATATCAACGCAGACGAAAAATGTACTCATAAGAGAAATGGCAGTTGATTATCTTAGAATCTGTTGCGTAATTTCATTTGGTATTACATTTTTCTCAATATTTGAGAAATTATTACAGGCGACAGGACGTTCGTTATATTCAACAATTGCACAGATTCTTGGCGCTGTCGTAAATATTATTTTAGACCCGGTACTTATCTATGGTTTATGTGGCTTTAAGGAATATGGAGTAAAGGGTGCAGCTTATGCGACGGTAATCGGACAGATAGTATCATTTGTGACAGCACTCATATTTCATTTGAAATTCAATGTCGAAATTGACAATTCATTAAGATATAAGAAACCATCATTTACAATAATAAAGGAAATATATGCAATTGGTCTGCCGGCAATTATCTCGCAGGCACTAATGTCGCTTATGACATATGTTTTAAATATTATATTTGTACGAATTAATGAATCAGTGGTAACTGCGTATGGATTATATTATAAGATCCAGCAGTTTGTTCTCTTTGCTGCATTTGGATTAAGAGATGCCATAACACCGGTTGTATCATTTAATCATGGTATGAGAAGTAAGAAACGTGTTAAAGACGGAATTAAATATGGAATGTTATATACATTCATAATTATGTTTGTGGGTATGGTAGTACTCGAAATCTTTGCAAATCAGTTGTCGGCAGTATTTGGACTGTCAGGAAATACCCAGAACCTATGTATTGATGCAATGCGTATTGTTTCAATAAGTTTCGTATTTGCAGGAATAAATATTGCATACCAGGGAATCTATCAGGCTATCGACAGTGGCTTGGAATCCCTGATTATATCGGTACTCAGACAGTGTATAATAGTTCTTCCTTTAGCATATTTATTTTCAAACATTGCGATTAAAAATTCTGATAAGATATGGTTAATATGGACATGTTTTCCGATAACCGAGGCGGTTACGGCATTTGTGGCATATTTATTAATGAAGCGAATTAACAGGACTAAATTAAGTGAACTTAACTAAATAAGAAATTATATGAAAATTAATTAAATAAAAACTAAATAGAAATGAGAATTCAGAAAGAGGTCAATGTGAAAAATAATGCTGATGCAATTATTTTTCA
>OMEK01000147.1_pt1 | contig 28179 bp, 28 predicted proteins | sample 1645351 | NCBI WGS metagenome assembly OMEK01 (sample SAMEA103958146, study PRJEB25191) | human gut metagenome
AAATAATTTTACTGCCGTTTTATATATGAAAACAATAATTAAAAATTTAAAAAAATAGGAGTAGCTTATGAGAAATAACAGATTTATAGAGATTATTATGTGTTTATTTATAGCAATATTAATATTGCTCCCCAAACAAATTAATACTATTGGACCTATTCCGATCAGAACATTAATTACATATTTAGTTATTTTAATTACATTATATTTGTTATATAAGAAAAAAATAGAGTTGAATGATAATCCCATCATAGTAAAAAGTATAATATATATGATATTTATTCTATTAACTATACCTTCGATTTTTGTTAGCAAAAACATCTTAGTAACGTTATATACTATTATAAAGTTTGTATCATTTTATTTAATATTTTTACTATTTTATAAAATAAAATACAATCCTCAAGAATATAAAAATATGTTAAAAACATTTACGATTTGTTCATTGATTATTGCTGCTATTGCAATAACTAAATATGCATTAGATTGGAATTTAGTTACTGCTGGAATAGACAAATATGCTGGAGCAATTGGTAGGACAAACGCTACCTTCTTTAATACCATTTATTTAGGAGTGTTTATCAATATTGTTTTTGTAACATTTCTCTATTTATATAACAAAAGCAAAAATACTAAAATAACATTATTATATGCTTTTTTATGCATTTGTTTAAGCATTGCTTTAATACTAACATTTACTAGGTCAACAATATTAGTATATTTAGGAATATTATTTTTACTATTACTATTAACACCTAAACTAATATTAAATTATAAAACAATAATGCTAGGAATTGTAATATTATTTATCGCATTAGTCATTCCTGGAACTAATAGTTTAATAAAAGTATCCGTAATGGACGCAATTAATATTTTTACAACCAAAGAAAACATACAATCATTAACCCCAGGAACTTCAGTAATAAATTCAGACAAAACCGATTCAGTACAAAATGAGGATAAAAAATTTGACGATATATCGTTAGAACATCGTCAACAATTTGCAGCCATTGCGAAAAAAATATACATCAATAGTAAATTTACTGGTGTCGGTTTTGGAGCATACATTGATTATGTAAATTCTGATGATTTTGTTAAAACTTATCCTAGCTACAAGTATCCTAAAGAATATCCACACAATAGCCTCATCCTCTTAAAGGCAGAAACAGGAAAATTATCCACTATATTTTTTATAATCTTTATTCTTATTCTGTTTTTAAATATTATAAAGTTAATGTGGTTTAACATAAAGAAAAACAAAGAAAAATATCAACTCTCTGTCCTAGCATTTATAATTATTACTGGTTTTTCAATAGTTTGTATAATGTCAGAAAACCTAATATATGATAATCAAATATTTCCAATATTATTAATTACAATTGGATTATATTTAAATTACATAAACTCACAAAAAACAGTTCCTCAAATATTATTTATATCAAGCACCGGAGGACATTTAGATGAGCTTCTCCAACTAAAACCTATGTTTGAGAACTATAAATATCATTTAATTACAGAAAAAACCCAATCAACACTAAGTCTAAAAGATAAATATCCCAATAAAGTTAACTATCTAATTTTTGGTACTAAGGATCATAAATTAACATATCCATTTAAATTTATATTTAACTGTATTTTATCATTATATTACTATATTAAAATTAAACCGGACTATATTATTACCACCGGAACACATACTGCAGTACCAATTTGTTATATTGGGAAGTTTTTTAACAGCAAAATAATATTTATTGAAACTTTTGCAAACATTGACACCAAAACCCTATCAGGAACAATTATATATCCTATAGCTAATTTATTTTTAGTTCAATGGCCTAATATGCAGAAATTATATCGTAAATCAAAATATGTAGGATGGATTTACTAGTAATAAAGGTACAGAAATAGCTTTTTTAAAAGAAAACAAAAAAATACAAGAGAATAACCTTGCTATAATAGAAAAAAATTTAAAATTAGAATGGGGAAATAATTATGATATTAGTAACTTTAGGAACACAAGATAAAAAATTTTATCGATTACTTGATGCTGTGGAGAAATATATAGAAGAAAACAAAATAAAAGAAGAAGTAATTGTTCAAGCTGGCAGTTCTAGTGATTATCAATCCAAACATATGAAGATTTTTGATTTAATTCCAATAGACGATTTTCAAGAATTAATAAGTAAATGCAACTTATTAATTACCCACGGAGGCGTAGGCTCAATAATAACCGGATTAAAAAACAATAAAAAAGTTATTGCTATAGCTCGATTAAAGAAATATGGTGAACACACTAATGATCATCAACTACAGATAATTAAGAATTTTACTCAAAACGGTTACATATTGGAACTTCCAACCCCAGAAGATTTAAAAAAAGTAATTAACGCGTCAAAAAAATTTGTTCCTAAAAAGTATAGCAGTAATACGAATAATGTTATCAAAGTAATAGAAGACTATATTGATAATGAATGAGGCAAATCATATCGAACCCTGATATAATAATCATAGTCCATGTATATAATATGGAAAAATATTCGAAAAAAGGATTAATCACTTTAGTTAATAAAACGTTAAAAAATATTTGTGTAATAATATATATAAATTGTATTCAAAGAAGTGGTTCAATAGTGAAAATATTTAATGAAAGATTGTATCACTATATTGATAATTGGAGCGGTGTAGTAGAGTTTTATAAAAGTTCAAAAGAAATATATTTACTAACATTTAGTAGATTAAGAATGAAATTGCTGTCAAAAGTTCATAAATAAATAAAAAAGAGTGTAATTTTTCCACTCTTTTTGTTATAATTATAAATAGACACATTGGAGATGATAAGATGTCCAAAAGAAAAAAAAGAAGAATAATGAATTTCATTGGAAAAATAGTTGCAGTAATAGGAATTATAACTTTGTTACTATTTAGTACATATATATTTAGGTTAGATATTTTACCAATAAAATACATTTTAATAATAATTGGAGTAATTGCCTTTATATATATGATTATGTATATTTTCATCCTTGGTAAAAAAATAAAACTTCCCATAAAAATATTTGCCAATATAATAGTTTTAATATTCTCACTTATTTTTATCCTTGGAGTAGTTTATGTAGATAGAACAATACTATTTTTAGATAGAATAAGCGACAACTTAGGTCAAACAGAAGAATACTATCTTATAACGATGGAAAGCGATTCATATAATAAAGTTAATGATTTAAGCAATAAAACAATTGGTTTCTATGTTTCTGGTAATAGTAAAAATATAGAAACAGCTGTCAAGGCACTAAGTAAAAAAATAACTTTTAAAGAAGAAGATTTTGATGACGTACAGTTGCTATTTGATGCTTTACAAAATAATAAAATAGATGCAATATTAATAAATAATTCATTAAAAAGTATAATGGAAGAAGATTATGCATATTTGTCTAAGTTGATAAAAGAAATAACAAGTGTGAACGTCCCAATAAAAACTTCTGAGATAGTTAAAGTAGTTGATGTTACCAATACTCCATTTAATCTATTTATTATTGGATCTGATTCTTTTGGAACTATAGATAAAATATCGAATAGTGATGTTAATATGCTTATGACAATTAATCCCAAAACAAATCAAATCCTATTAACATCTATTCCTCGCGATTATTATGTAGAGATATACAATACAAATGGGGGCATGGATAAACTTACTCATGCCGGTTATTATGGAGTAGAAACCTCTGTAAAAACAATAGAAAATTTATTAAACACAGAAATTAACTATTACGCAAAAGTAAACTTTACCACCGTAATAGATATAGTTAATCTAATAGGGGGTATAGAAGTATACTCCGACTATAGTTTTAGTGAACATGCATTCTTTAAATATACATATAAAAAAGGATACAACAAATTAAATGGTGAACAAGCCTTAGCGTTTGCTAGAGAAAGAAAAAGTTTCAACGGTGGGGATAGAGTGAGAGGCCAAAACCAACAAAAAGTAATTAAAGCAATTATTGACAAGGTAACCTCATCAACAGCATTAATATCAAAATATAGTGATATATTATCTGCTATTGAAAAAAGTTTTCAAACTAATTTAGATGATAAAAGCATCACTAAATTAGTAAAATTACAACTAAATAAAATGCCTTCATGGGAAATAATTAACCAAAGTTTAGACGGCTCAGATTCAAGCGCATATACATACTCATATCCTAAAAAACAACTATATGTAATGAAGCCAAACGAAGAAACAATAATAGAAGCCCAAAATAAAATAAAGGAAATATTAAATGCAAATTAGTTTTGCATTTTTTAATATATATTATATAATGATAATAGGTGATATAATGAAAAAATCAATAACACTTTTAATATCTTTAATATTATTAACAGGATGTGGTAACAATAAAGACAATAACCAAACCCAAGATAATTCCAATAAAGAACCGGTAAAAGAAGAAAAGAAAGTAACGATTGTAAATACTGAATCAGACCAAAGAACATACGCAGTAATGATAAACAATCATAAAGCAGCTCGTCCACAATCAGGTTTGCAAGAAGCATATATTGTCTATGAGTTTATGGTAGAAGGTGGCATAACAAGAATGATGGCACTATATAGAGATAATGCTTCAGCAAAAATAGGTTCAGTAAGAAGTAGTAGACATTACTACCTAGACTATGTATTAGAAAATGACGCTATGTATTTTCACTGGGGAGGAAGTCCACAAGCATATAGTGATATGAAAGCCCTTAAAATAGAACACGCAGATGCCGTAGGCAGTGTATTTTGGAAAGATAAAAGCCTAAATAGAGCTACTGAACATACAGCATTTACTAGTACTGAAAAAATGACTAACTATGTTGTCAATAAAAAAATAAGAAACACCACCAAACAACCTTTACTTTTAGAGTATACAACTGATGAAATAGATCTAAGCTCATTACCAGATAGTAAAATAGCCAATAATATCTCTATAAAATATTCAAATTATCAAACGGTAGGCTATGAATATGATAACCTAAATAAAGTATACAAAAGATTGGCCAATAATAAACCAAGCACCGATTTAGTAACACAGAACCAATACACAGTTAAAAATATTATTGTATATGACTTAAAGTATAGTACAATCAAAGGAGATACCTCAGGTAGACAAAACATAGATAACATTGGCAGTGGTAATGGCTATTATATAACAAATGGTTATGCTACTCCAATAGTATGGGAAAAGACTAGTAGAAGTAGTCAAACCGTCTATAGTTATCCTAATGGAAAAGAAATAAATGTAAACGACGGGAATACATTTATTCAAGTTTATCCAACCAGTGGAACTCTAACAATAAATGAATAATCAAAGAAGTTTTCAAAATTTAAAACTTCTTTTTTTATACATATAAAAGCTTAAATATGTTAATTTTAATACTGGTGATAAAATGTATTACTTAAATCTAATTATTATATATAGCATCTTTGGTTTTATCTTAGAATCAGAAGTGTTTAAAATAAAAAAACTAAACAAACATAGCGGAGCTTTATTTGGCCCAATATCATTAGTATATGGTATTGGAATATTCATCTTAGAAATAATAAATAAATATTTATATACCAAAATAAAAACAAACAAATTTATTCGCTTCATCATTATATTTATAATAACATCAATTGTTTTAACTTCTGTAGAAGCCATAATAGGATATCTAGGTAATTTAGTATTAAATATAGATATCTGGAATTATGAAAATAAAAAATATAATATTGGTAAGTACATCTGCCTAGAACTAATACCTATTTGGGGTATTCTTGGTACACTATATCTATATTACATAAAAAAATTTACAGATAAAATAATTAAATTAATCCCAAAAGCATTCACAAAGATATCCACAGCTCTGTTGATAATAGACATTATACTAAGAATATATCTAAAATAGCATTTTTTCTATAAAGTTAGCAATATTTATGATATAATACTAGTGATTTGAGGTGATTAATTATGAAATTAAACACAGTAGCATTAGTAGGTAGACCAAACGTTGGTAAATCAACAGTATTTAATAGATTAGTAGGTAAAAAAATATCTATAATCGAAGACACACCAGGTGTAACTAGAGATAGAATCTATGGTGATGTAGTATATAATGATTATAAATTCCATCTTATAGATACAGGAGGAATAGACGTCTCTAAGGAACTATTTAACGATGAAATAAAAATACAAGCCAATATTGCCATAGATGAGTCAGATATCGTTGTTTTTATAGTGGATGGCAAAGAAGGTCTAAACCAAAACGATTATGTAATTAGAGACATACTAAAAAAGTCCGGCAAAAAGGTAATTGTCGCAGTTAATAAAATAGATAACCCTAAAAGATTTGATAATATTTATGAATATTATGAATTAGGATTTGACAACATAATCCCAATCAGTGGAGAACATAATATTGGAATAGGAGAACTGTTAGATGAAATAACTGCTGATTTTAAGAAAGTAGAAGAAAATGATGTTGATGATGACAGAATAAAGTTTTGTATAATTGGAAGGCCCAATGTTGGCAAATCAAGTTTAGTTAATGCTCTTTTAAATGAAGAAAAAGCAATTGTCAGCAATATTGCAGGGACTACTAGAGATGCCGTAGATACACCATTTACCTATGAAAAGAAAGAATATGTAGCAATAGACACAGCCGGTATAAGAAAAAGTGGTAGAATCTATGAAAATATAGAAAAATATAGTGTTTTAAGAGCGATGAAAGCCATAGAAAGAAGTAACGTATGCGTAATAGTTATAAACGCCGAAGAAGGAATAATTGAACATGATAAACACATAGCGGGATATGCCTTAGAATCAGGAAAAGCAATGGTTTTAGTTGTCAATAAATGGGATACAGTTCAAGATAAAAATGACATTAAAACATTCACTAAATTAATAAAAGAAGAATTTAAATTTCTATCATATGTACCAATAGTATTCTTATCAGCCAAAACTAAAAAAAGAATACATACTCTTATGCCAGAAATAAACAAGGTATATGAAAATTCTAAAAAAGAAATAAAAACAAGTCTATTAAATGACGTAATCAGAGATGCTGTACTATTAAACGCTCCCCCTTCATATAAAGGTAGAAGGTTAAAAATATACTTTACTAGTCAAACAGGAACCATGCCACCTAAATTTACCTTTAATGTAAACAGCAAGGGCCTAGTCCATTTTTCATATGAAAGATATCTAGAAAATAAAATTAGAGAATCATTTGATTTTGAAGGGACACCAATAGAGCTACAATTTAAAAACAAAAATGGTGAATAACCAAAACATAAGCACACATTATACCTCTTAACATATATTATGTTAGGAGGTATTTTAATGGCTTTTTCAGATAACTTTTTTAAAAAAGTAGAAAAGAAAACTAATGTTGATAAAAAAACAATATTACATCTTGCCGAAAGAATTCAAAAAAGTAATATGGAAGATGAAACTGTTTTAAAAGATGTCATTCACGACATTGCCAAAATGACTGGAAGGGAAGTATCTAAAGAACAAGAAGAAAAAATAATTAGTACCGTCAAAAGTGGGAAAGTACCAGAAAATTTAGATAAATACCTACAATGAGCAACATAATTATAGGTATAGTAGGAAAAGATAAAGAAATTGATCAAATAACATATCAAGCAATCACTAAAAACAATATGAAATATCTACACAATAAATGTAGTTACATAGGTCTAATTACCTATGATAATTATGAGCAAGCAGACATAAACACTTTAAAACTATGTAATGGGATAATATTTCAAGGCGGTAATATTATATATCCATATCATTTTCAAATATTGGAATATGCTATCAATAATAATATTCCAGTTTTAGGCATCTGTATGGGTAACCAATTAATTGGTTTATATAGTGCTAACCAAGATGAAGAAGATTTAGAATTGATAGAAAACCATTATTCATTAAAAAAACAGGCTCACAAAGTAAATTTTAAAGAAAATAGTTACCTATACAATATCTTTGGACCACAAATAAGCGTTAATTCTAGACATAATTATAAACTAAAAGAAGTAAAAGATCCCTTTATAATAACTGGAGCATCAGAAGATAATGTTATTGAAGCTATTGAATATATAGACGATAATCATTTCATAATTGGTGTCCAATGGCACCCAGAAGACTTAGATAATATGAGCAAACTATACGATTTATTTCTAAAAGAAGTATTATTAAGAAAAATAAAATCTCAAAAATAAAATGGAAAGTTAATCTTTTCATTTTTTTTAATACAAAATATTTCATATTTAATAAAAAATAACATAATATTTAATGAAACAAAAGAAAAGAGGTATGTAATGGAAAAAATAGAAGTTATCAAAAGTATTGGTAAAAGAACAGGTGGCGATATATATTTAGGTGTAGTAGGAGCTGTAAGAACGGGAAAATCAACATTTATCAAAAAATTTATGGAAACATTAGTAGTTCCTTATATAGAAGATGAATATGAAAGAAAAAGAACACTAGATGAACTCCCACAATCAGCAGCAGGGAAAACAATAATGACCACAGAACCTAAATTTATTCCCGCAAATGCCGCTAAAATTACTATTGACGATTTCCAAGCTCAAATTAGAATGGTTGATTGTGTCGGCTATGTAATCAAAGCAGCCAAGGGCTATGAAGATGAAAACGGACCAAGATATGTAAGAACCCCGTGGTATGATGAAGCGATTCCCTTTGTAGAAGCAGCAGAAATTGGTACAGAAAAAGTAATAAAGGATCATTCCACTATCGGTATTGTTGTAACTACCGACGGTTCAATTGGAGAAATTCCAAGAAACGAATACTTAGAAGCTGAAAAAACAATTGTTGAAGAACTAAAAGAAATAGGAAAACCATTTATAGTAATACTAAACACCACAAATCCAATGTCTAAAGAAGCCCAAACACTATCAGAAAATTTAAAAGAAGAATACGGAGTACCAGTCATTCCTACAAATGTCGAAAATATGGTAGAAAAAGATATGTACAATATTTTAAAAGAAGCTCTATATGAATTTCCAATCTCTGATATAAAAGTCAATATGCCACAGTGGGTAGCCATATTAAATCCTAATCATTATTTGAAGAAAGCATATATAGAAAAAATGAAAGAAAGTGTAATAGAAATAGATAAATTAAGAGATTGCGATAATATAATAGACACATTTAAAGATAATGAGTATATTAAAAAAGCATATATATCAGAAATCGACCCGTCAACTGGAGAAGTAACAATAAATTTGGAAACACCAAGTGGCTTATACAATCAAGTACTAAATGAGATAATAGGGGGCAATATAAACAGCAAAGCCGATTTATTATCATTATTTCAGGAATATAGTATTGCTAAAAGTGAATACGATCAAATAAAATCAGCTCTAAAAATGGTTAAACAAACAGGTTATGGAATTGCCTCACCAACATTATCTGATATGAAACTAGACACCCCAGAAATAATTAAACAAGGAAATCGTTACGGCATCAAATTAAAAGCCATCGCTCCATCGATTCATATGATTAGAGTAGACGTAGAATCAACTTTTGAACCGATAATTGGCTCAGAATTACAATCCAAAGAACTAATCAATTATTTGATGAAAGATGATGAAGCAGACAATATATGGAAAAGTGAAATATTTGGAAGGAGTCTAGATGTCATAGTTCAAGAAGGAATACAAGCAAAATTATCAATCATGCCAGAAAATATCAGATATAAATTAAAACAAACACTAACTAAAATAGTAAATAAAGGTTCTAACAATATGATAGCTATTGTCATTTAAATTAGCTCTAATTAAATAGAGCTTTTAATTTGTCACATCAGTTAGAAAATTCTCCAAAAAAGCATAATATTTTACAAAAATACTTGCATTTACAAGGGTATTATGGTATCTTTATGTTGTAAGCATAATGCTTAACAAAAGAAAATGGAGGTTATTAAAATGACAAAAGCAGAATTAGTAGAATTTATTGCAGATAAAGCTGATTTAACAAAAGCTGATGCAGCTAGAGCTTTAGAAGCAGTTATAGAAGGGATTTCAAAAGGCCTAAAAAAATCAGGCAAAGTAACATTAGTAGGATTTGGTACATTTACTGCTAAGAAAAGAGCAGCTCGTACAGGACGTAATCCACAAACTGGTGCAGAAGTTAAAATTCCATCACGTGTTGTACCTGGTTTCAAAGCTGGAAACAAATTAAAAGAAACTTTAAACTAATAAAAACCTAATAGGTTTTTTTTTGCCAGCAATTATGTTATAATTAAAGAGGTGATGCTATGTTAGATAAAGCCATAGAAGTACTAGAAAAACTAGAAGAAAACGGTTTTACCGCGTACATTGTAGGTGGTTTTGTCAGAGACTACCTCATAAAAAGAGAAACAACAGATATTGATATATGTACAAACGCAACCCCCAAAGATATTGTTTCAATATTTAATGTCAAACTTTTACCAGAAAATAATTATGGTTCAGTCGTTGTAATTTATAAGAAAATTAGGTTTGACATTACTACCTATCGCAAAGAAATAAAATATGAAGATAATCGTAGACCGGTTAAAATAAAATACATAAATAACTTAAAAAAAGATTTATGCCGTAGAGACTTTACTATCAATACCCTATGTATAAACAGTAAAAAAGAAGTTTTAGATATACTAAATGTTAGAAAAGATTTAGATAACAAACTCATTAAAACTGTTGGCAATCCTCGATATAGAATAAAAGAAGACAGCTTGAGAATATTAAGAGCCATTAGATTCGCCACCATTTTAGACTTTGAAATAGATAAAAAAACATTAATATATTTAAAAAAGTATGGTCACTTACTAAAAACTTTATCATATAACCGCAAAAAAGAGGAATTAAACAAAATATTCTTAAATAAAAATAGCCAAAAAGGAATAGATCTATTAATTAAGTTAAATCTATATAACCACCTAGACATCCCTAAATTAAAAGATTTAAAACCATGTAACAATATTATTGGTATCTGGAGTCAATTAGAAGTAGATGATTTATATCCATTTACCAAATTAGAAAAAGAACAAATGGTTAAAATTAGAAAATTACTAAATCTAGATATTTTAAATCCCTATAATATTTATAAATATGGCCTATATTTATCTACCATAGTAGCAGAAATAAAAAATATTGATAAAAAAGAACTAAATAAAGTAAGAAATAAATTACCAATTTTAACTAGTAAAGACCTTGCCATTAAACCCATAATGATTTCTAAAATAATTAATAAACCACCAGGAAGCTACTTAAAAGAAATATTTAATGATGTAGAAAAACAAGTAGTTCTAGGTAATATAGAAAATAACTATCTAGCGATAGAAAAATATATTATAGAAAATTATTCTCAAACATATCCTTAATTTAGAAAGGATATGTTTTTATGTTTAAAATATTATCTTTATTTATAATTTTATTACTAACCAAAAGTACTACCCATATTATAATACCTGCAGTTAATGATTCACAAATCCCTATAAATTCCATTATTTTCATAAATGATAAACTAAATCATTACCTATTAATTAAATATCAAGACAAATATGACTTAATAATAGTCAGCCCTACAAAATCGGATTTAAGCAAAGTAAAAAAAATAACCACTAAAATCGATAAAATATATCTTTATCAAAATCAAATATTAACTATAAACATAAATAATCAAAAATTTTGTCTTTATAAACATTCATCGAGTACTGTTTCTTGTAACTTTGTCTACATTGAAGACAATAATAAAGACATCTTTATTAAATTAAATGAAAAAATAGACGTTCTATTTTTCCATCTTCAAAAACACTTTTCCAATCTATTCATCGAGGAAATATATTCAAATTGGTTAGACACATATTCCTTAACAGATAATAACTATACTATATTAACGCTTCAAGATACCTACGCCATATTTAACATTAAAATCCCATAATTATAAGCTTTACATCCCATTTTTTAAATAGTATAATATAAATAAAAGTTGGTGATCTATATATGAAAAAACTTATCTTATCTCTTCTTGCCATTCCGTTAATTATTTTTATATATATAAATATAATCACCATAAACAATAACAACTATAAAATAAAAAACACTAGCATAATTAAAGAAAAACTATCACTAAACAATATAACAACCTACAATTACTATGATTACACTTATACTATCATTACCAAAGATGAAGTAATAGTAGTAAATGATAAATACGAAATAATTATTCGTGAATCATTGGATAAAATAACCATTGATAACTGTTTTTTAATATATAAAAATAACAATCTTACCTGTGAAGAAAAAGAATATAAAAATAACAAAATAATATATAAATACTATAATGCTCTAACTAGTGAGTTAATATCCAGTATAGAAATTAAGGAGGGTTTATAATGCCAACAGAAATACTAAACAAAGTGATTAAAGAAAAAACATATAATGTTCCTAGTTTTATTTTAAAAAATTACGAAAAATTAAATTTAACAGCAGAAGAAGTTTTAGTCCTAATTGTGTTATATAATCACTATGGTAAGATATCCTACGATATCAATAAGCTATTAGAAGAAATCAATTTAGAAAAATATAAACTTATGCAATTAATATCCAGTTTAGAAGAAAAAAAAATTATCAGTATCGATTTAATAACAAACTCCAAAGGTTTAAAAGAAGAATATATTAGTTTAGAATTACTATATGATAAAATTGTTAATATTTATCTAGATGTTAAAGAAGAAACAAATGAGAGTGCTGATATATATTCGGCTTTTGAAAAAGAATTAGGTAGAACACTATCACCAATGGAGTACGAAATAATAAAAGGGTGGGTTATGGATAAATTTAGTGACGAATTGATTATCCTAGCTTTAAAAGAAGCAGTTTATAATGGAGTAAATAATCTAAGGTATATTGATAAAGTTTTATATGGCTGGCGCAAAAAAAATATAAAAAATAAACAGGACATAATCAAAGAAAAAGAAAAATTTAAAAATCGCCAAAAAGAAAACGTTGAAGTCTTTGATTATAATTGGTTAGATGAATAAAATACTATCATATTTAGATGAATTGTTCCCAAATCCTAAATGTGAACTTAATTATACCAAAGATTATGAATTGTTAATTGCAGTTATGTTAAGTGCTCAAACAACTGACAAAAAGGTAAATAAAGTTACTGAAATATTATTTAAAAAATATCCTACTATAAATGACCTAAAAGATGCCAAAATCACCGACATAGAAGATATAATTAAAGAAATAGGAACCTATCATAAAAAAGCTAAATTTGTAAAAGAAATTGCGCAAATTCTTTATAACAATAATGAAATCATTCCTAAAGATAGAACATTTATTGAAAAATTACCGGGTGTTGGACATAAAACAGCCAATGTCTTTTTATCTGAAATATATAATGAACCTTGTATCGCTGTTGATACCCACGTAGCAAGAATAAGTAAAAGATTGCACCTAGCTAATGCCCACGATAATGTTGTTAAAATTGAAAAAAAACTCATGAAAAAAATTCCTAAAGATAGATGGAGTAAGACTCATCACCAATTAGTATTATTCGGTCGTTACCATTGCAAAGCCATTAATCCAAATTGTACTAATTGCAAACTATATGATATATGTATAGAAAAAAAGAAAACTAGTTTTAAAGGTGAACCCTAAATAGTTTTCTTTTTATTTAACATTAATTGTCAATGTGAATTTATCAACATAATCATTATACTTAACTGAATATTCCACTCTATATGTCCCAGAGCTTGATGTATTAATCAATTTACTAATAGGATTACCACTAGTAACTTTTGTCGTACTAGTACCATGTTTAACAACTACTGAAATTGTAGCATCATCAGTAACATCAACATCATTATAAGTAATAACAATAGGTTTATCTTGCCCTACGAAAGTAGAACCAACATTAATATTAATAACTTTTGATTTAACACTATCACCATAAAACTTAACAGCTAAACCGGTAGGAGGAAGAGTAGTACCAGGTGTATTAGAAATAGCAACTGGTACTTCTACTCCTGTGCTAGAGTTGCTTTTAAACTTATAGTATTCAGCTTTAACGACCAATGTAATAGTACCATTCGTACCACTAGGAACTACATAAGTATAATTATTGTCAGTTACAAAATCTAAAGCCGTAAGGTTACCGCTAGCATCTTTTTTATAAATACCAAAACCAAATTCGCCTAAAACACTATCATTATATAATTTTCTTTCACTAACAAACACACTGGTACTATTTCCAAATACTGATTGTGAAAAATAATTATTTAAATAAGCATCCGTTAATATCTTTGGTTCTTGATAATCCCAATTAAGCCTAATTTTACCACTAGAAATGCTATAATCGTAACGAATGTTAGTAACATTATCAAATTGAGCAAATCTTGGTGATACCTCCGTCGGCTCAGTACCCTTAATAAATACTTCCTTAGTTATTAAATCACTTGGAGTATATCCACTAGGTAACATTGCAGGCCAAGTACCTTTTTCTACATCCACACTTACAACAGTACCAGGTACTTTAAAAGTTTTAGAAGTCTTAGGAATATATTTCATAACAGCTCTCATAATATTTTCCTTTTGGGTATTATAACCAGTTCTACTATGTTGATATTCCTTAGATGCTCTTTCATAACCATACCACAAAGCAATAGAATGTTCAGGGGTATACGCTACAGTCCACAAATCATTAATACTAGAAGATAGTCCCTTTTCTTTAACATATTCCTTACTATAATTAGAAGTACCAGTCTTAGCAGCAACTTGTACTCCAGAGAGTTTAGCACCACCATTAAAACCATTATTAACAGCATAAACTAACATGTTATTCATTAAATATGCAGTAGCTTCAGACATAACTCTATTTTTTTGATGCTTATATTCAAAAACCTCACCAGTAGATCTTATTTCAATTTTAGTAATTGTATATGGTTCGATATAATATCCGCCGTTAGCAAAAGAAGCATAAGCAACAGCCATTTGTAAAGGAGAAACCCCCGTAAAACCACCGATAGCATGTGCTTCGTGTAGAAAACCATTTTCTACTTCTGGTTCTATACCCAAACTAGTTACAAATTCTAAGATCTTAGATTTATTTAAACTTTGAAAAGCCTTCAAAGCAGGAATATTTCTAGATACAGCTAAAGCCGATTTCATTGTCATTAAACCACTATATTTATTATCCCAGTTATTAACTTCCGGTCCATTAGTATAAGACCATTTTTCATCGGTGAACAATTGATAAGTAGACCAATTTTCAAATTCAATTCCAGGAGCATAGTCAAATAGTGGTTTAGCAGTAGAGCCTGGTTGTCTTCTTGCTTGAGTAGCAAAGTTAAAACTTTGAGATGTAGTTCTATTTCTACCAGCCCCAATGGCAATAACTGCTCCAGTATTAACATCAGTAACAGCAATACCTGCTTGAACAACATCATCTTTCCATTTAACTGTCTCACCAGCTAAAGCTTTATTAATACCATCTTGTACATCAATATTTAAAGTAGTATATATTTTCATCGGTGTTACATAAGGATCTAGCCCAGTCAATTTAATAGCCTCTTCATATACCGTACGAGAAAAGCCATAATATTGATCTAACTCTTTACCACCATCACCCGAAAGAAGACTTTCAACGGGAATACTCTTAGCAATATCTGCCTCTTCCTTAGTAATATAACCGTGCCTTACCATCAAATTAAGTACAGTATTTCTTCTTGTCTCAGCTTTCTCCGGATAAACATAAGGATTATACCCATTAGGAGATTGAAATAATCCAACTAACAAAGCAGCTTCTGTCAAAGAAAGATCTCTAGCAGATTTACCAAAGTAATATTGACTACCTTGTTCAACCCCATAATTAGTTTCCCCCATACAGTTATCATTTAAATAAAATTCAATAATCTCTTGTTTAGTGTAATTTTTCTCTATTTGAAAAACTGATACATAAATATCTCTAAATTTTCTAATAATTCCCTTAATCCCATGACTAGTAGTATCGGTAAAATTATTTTTAGAAACCTGCATTGTCAAAGTGGAAGCACCACCTGCATCTTTCCCTAAAAGTTGCAAAGCAGAAGCTTTTAAAAATCTCGCCAAGTCAACTCCATTATGTTGAAAAAATCTTGAATCTTCAGTAGCAATCAAAGCATCTACTAAAACTTGAGGAAATTCATCATAAGAAATTTTTTCCCTTTTTTGAAGAATATCATCGGTCATTACTCCCAATGTAGTAAATTCATTACCTTTATTATCATACATAATGGTAGATTCAGACTGTGATAACTTATCAGGAAGAAAGTCATCAGTCGTTAAAACAATATAAGCACAAAAAGCTGTAAACGCCAAAATCATAAAAATAGCTAAAATAAGAAGTACAATAACTATCTTTTTCCATAAGCATTTATCCCTAAACCATTTAAATTTAGAACCCCCGCCTTTTTTCTTTGCAGATTTCTTAACACCATTTTTTTTCTTTTTTAATTTCATTTTTTCCTCCTACTTACTAAGATAAAGATCTATCGCATCCAAATAATCTAACCTAGGTGAATATTTAAGTTCAACCAAATACCCCTTTTCCACAAAATACTCATATGGAATAGACTTTCTATCGTTATTATCTATAAATTCTAACAATTCATTTCCAAATAAAACATAATTCTTCCCTAACAAATTAAATCTAACTATAATAAAACTAATACCCCCAAGCTTAAGAACACTTCTAATATGCTCAAGCTGGTGTTTATGAATATTTGAAAGTGGAAAACTAGTTTTACTATTACATTCTTTAGCATCAAAATCTAAATAACAAGACTTATATACCCCACAATAATCCAAAGTTGATGGTTTTTCAAAAAAAGCCTCCGTTATTTTAGATGTTTTACTATTAGGATATACAACCTTAACTATTTTAATTGGTGTAGGCTTTTTATATATTAAGGCCCTATCAGTATTGCGATAATACACATTTGTAATATTAATATCTTCTTCTAACAAAAGCCCCTTATTAGCATAAGTGACATAGTTGTTCTTTTTTTTTGTAAGACCACTTAATTTCACAAACCATCACCTTACTTAATTATACTACAAAATAACAAAAATTACTATCTATTTTTGTTATCATTTGTCGAAACACCAGCATCGTATATAAAATAGTGTTAAATTATAATAAAGGAGGTAATTATGCCACAAAACTATTTATTAGATGAAATGTTTGAAGAAATATTTGAAGACATAACATATATTAAAGTTTATAGTGCTATACTATTAAACAATAACACTAAGAAAATTTAACCAAATTACAAAATATAGTGTATAATAAAATTGGTGATATTTATGGACACAATAATAACAAAAGCTCTTATCAAAGAGCAAAAAAGACAAAAAAACAATATTGAACTAATAGCATCTGAAAATTTTGCTTCAAAAGATATACTAAAATTACAAGGATCAATATTTCAAAACAAATACGCAGAAGGTTATCCCAATAATAGATATTATGGAGGATGCGAAAATGTTGATACAGTAGAACTACTAGCAATAGAATATGCCAAAAAAATATTTGGATGTAATTATGCCAACGTTCAACCACATTCAGGTAGCAATGCTAACTTAATAGCGTATAACGCCCTTTTAAATAGTGGTGATAAAATTATGGGGCTAGATTTAAGCTGTGGGGGGCACCTAACTCACGGTAGCAAAGTTAATTTTAGTGGTCATAATTTTTGCGTCGTTAATTACTACGTTGATGAAAAAACCGGTCTTTTGGACTATGAAGCTATAAGAGAAATTGCTAAAAAAGAAAAACCCAAATTAATTGTAGCTGGTGCCAGCGCCTACCCAAGAACAATAGATTTTGCAAAATTTCGTTCTATCGCCGATGAAGTAGGGGCTTACCTAATGGTCGATATGGCCCATATTGCTGGATTAGTAGCTACTGGTAACCATCCATCTCCATTTCCTTATGCTGACATTGTAACATCAACTACACATAAAACACTAAGAGGGCCTCGTGGAGGTTTTATCCTAACCAATAATGAAGAAATAGCCAAAAAAATAGATAAAACAACATTTCCATATATTCAAGGAGGACCACTCATGCATATCATCGCAGCTAAAGCCCAATGTTTCTATGAAGCCCTAAGCGAAGATTTTAAAAAATATCAAAACCAAGTAATTAAAAACGCTCAAATCCTAGCAAACACTCTAAAAGAAGAAGGAATAAAACTTATAACAGATGGTACTGATAACCATCTACTGCTTCTAGATGTAAAATCATCCTTAAATATATCGGGACAAGAAGCAGAAACCGTTCTAAGCAAAATTAACATAACCGTAAACAAAAATAGCATTCCATTTGATAAAGAAAAACCAAAAGTTACCAGTGGAATTAGAATTGGAACAGCAGCGATGACTACCTTAGGCTTCAAAGAAGAACAATTTAAACAAGTAGCCCAAATAATATCGTTATCGCTAAAAAACAAAGAAGATAAAAAAATACAAACCAAATTAAAAAAAGACGTTAAAAAACTAATGGAGGGGGTAAAGTGATTGTATTAAACGGCAAAGAAGTAAGTAGGAAGATAAAAAACGAAATCAAAGAAAAAATACAAAAAGAAAATTTATCTCCCCTACTAGTGGTTATTAGGGTAGGGGATGACCCAGCTAGCGAAACATATGTAAAATCAAAAAACAAATCTTGCAACGAAGTAGGAATAAAATTTAAAGAGATTCACTTAAAAAAAGAAGAAAAAGAAGAAAATATCATAAATATGATTAAATTATTAAATAATGATCCATCAGTTAGTGGTATATTAGTTCAATTACCACTTCCATCAAATCTAGATACCGATAAAATTATTAATACTATACTTCCAAGCAAGGATGTAGATGGTCTTACCAATACCAATAAATGTAGCCTCTTAAATAACAACCCCATTATAATTCCTTGTACTCCTAAAGGGATACTCTACCTTTTGAAAGAATACCAAATACCCATAAAAGGAAAAAATATTGTCATCGTAGGAAGAAGTAAGCTAGTAGGTAGACCTCTAATTGACCTACTACTAAATGAAAATGCTACAATAACTATATGCCATAGTCACACAGAAAATATAAAAGAACATACTATAAATGCCGATATTTTAATCAGTGCTGTCGGCAAAAAAAACATTATTAAAAGTGATATGATAAAAGCAAATGCTGTTGTTATCGATGTTGGCATAAATAAAGAAAATGAAAAAATATATGGTGATGTTGAAGAAAGTGCCTATGATAAAGTATCATACATTACCCCAGTACCAGGAGGAATAGGGCCAATGACAGTAGCAATGCTTTTACAAAACACAATACAGTGTTATATGATAAACAAAAAATAATGTAACTATGCCAAAAACGCATAGTTTTTATTTAATAAATATTCTAAATTGTGATAAAATATAGATAACATAAGTAAAAGAGAAAAAGGAGTAAAATATGAAAAAATATAAATTTAATATATATAATTTAGATTGTGCTAATTGTGCTATAAAACTAGAAGAACAGTTAAATAAAGATGAAAAATTAAATAACGTTTCTATCAATTTCACTACAGGCAAAATATCGTTTGAATCATCTTCCAAAATAAAAGTAGAATATCTAAATGACAAAATAAAAAAAATAGAACCAGATGCCTACATTTCCACCTTAGAAAAAGAAAGTCCTCATACATTTAGTTTAAGCATATTAATAATTGCTATATGTATAGGATTAATTGGATATTATGCAAAAATACCATCTATTTATAAACAAATATTGCTTATAACATCTTACATACTATTGTTATACAAAACATTCATAAATGCAGTCAAACTACTAATAAAAAGTAAAACCCTAAATGAAAATGCACTTATCACCATATCTTGTATTGGAGCCTATCTAGTAGGTGAACAACTAGAAGGAATGATGGTAATAGCACTATATACAATAGGTAAAATATTAGAAAATAAAGCCATATCTAATTCAAAAAATTCCATAAAAGACTTAATTAATTTAAAACAAAATTATGCCAATATAAAAATAGATAACAAAATAAAAAAAATAAAAGTAGAAGAAGTCAAAATAGGGGACACCCTAATTATAAAAAAAGGAGAATTGGTTCCTGTAGACGGAGAAGTTATTAAGGGAACTACCTCAATTAACTCATCCGCACTAACTGGTGAAAGCGAACAAATAACGATAAAAGAAAAGGATAAAGTATTATCAGGATATATAAATTTAGAAAACGTTATTGAAATAATGGCCACTGCAACCTTCGAAAATTCCATAGTCGCTCAAATATTAGAATTAACACAAAATGCTACTGATAAAAAAACCAAAACCGAAACCATTGTATCTAAAGTAAGCAGAATATATACTCCAATCGTTTTAACACTATCGATTATAATTTCACTAACTCTTCCTCTTATCAGCAACACAACTTATCAAGAAAGCATCTATCGTGGCCTTACCTTCTTGGTTATATCCTGTCCTTGCGCTATTGCTATTTCTGTACCATTAGCGTACTTTATTGGCATAGGCACATCTTCTAGAAATGGAATTTTAATAAAAGGAAGCAATTATTTAGATGCATTAAGTAACATCAAAGAAATAATTTTTGATAAAACTGGAACATTAACCACAGGAACATTTAATGTCAGCAATATAGAAATATATGATAATAAATATTCCAAAGACGAAATAATTGATATCCTAGCAAAGGGAGAAACATTCTCTGATCATCCTATTGCCAAATCCATTTTAAAACTAAAAAATGAAAAAATTGATAATGCAGATGTTACCAACTATAAAGATATAGAAGGTCAAGGAATATCATATACTATTGACAAAAAAAGAATTAAAGTAGGTAATAAAGATATATGCAATTGTTCAAAAGAAGCAACCCTTCACTTAAACATAGATAATAAACATATTGCATCAATTACCATAGATGACGGAATAAAAAAAGATGCCCAAGATACTCTTCAAACCTTAAAAAAACAAAACATTAAAATATATATGTTCACCGGTGATAAAAAAGAAGTTGCTATAGCAATTGGGAAAACCTTAAAAATTGATCAAGTAGAATATGAAATGCTACCAACGGACAAATATTATAATTATGAAAAAATAAAAAAAGAAAACACAATACTAGCCTTTGTAGGAGATGGAATAAACGATGCCCCAGTTTTAAAAAGAGCAGATTTAGGTATTTCAATGGGAGGTATAGGATCCGAAGCGGCAATAGAAGTTAGTGATGTTGTTATAATGAACGATGATTTATCAAAAATACCATTAGCCATAACTATCTCTAAATACACCAAAAAGATTATCAAACAAAATTTAATATTTGCTATTTTAACCAAAATAACAATATTAATTTTAAACATCTTTGGTCTAACCAACATGTGGCTTGCTGTACTAGCAGATACTGGCGTAACCTTAATAACCATAATTAATTCTATCAGAATAAGCAAAAAGTTTAAAGTAAATAATACATTCAAGCATTAACAATTAATTAACTGTTAATAATTTAGCTATTTTTAAACGAAACTAGAAAAAAAGACGGTGCTGTAAGTGGAGCAATATATTTCTGTGCTAAAAAAAATAAATACGTCTATGGCAATGCCCAATACTATGTAATTGAAAACGACTTAAAAGAATTTTATGATGATTTTGTAATATATATAAATGAAGAAAATTATATATCAATTGAAAGAAAGAAAATACTAGATATATATTACATTGATTTCATAATTAAGTTTTTAAAAAAGGAAAACTATGAATATATAACCTTCATTATACCAACATATGAAGAAAAAATTATAGACCGCATCAAAGAAAATTATAAACGTATTGAAGAAAAAAACATAATGCAATCTAATTGGGAATACAAAAAAATCAAACTATATTTTAATTAAAAATAACTAAAAACATATAATTAACTAGGTGATTTTATGAAATACAAATTATCCATGTTAATTATTTTTATTTTATCTATAATATCTATAAATAAAGTTTATGCCTATTTCTGTGATATTCCATTATTGGGAAAAATTATCTATTTAGATGCAGGACACGGTGGAAGAGACCCAGGAGCAAAGTACAATGATATTGCAGAAAAAGATCTAACATTAGAAATTGTTAAAAAATTAAAAAAAGAATTAGAAGGTTTAGGAGCAACGGTATTGCTCACAAGAGATGGTGACTACGACTTATCTTCTAAAGAATCATCTAACAAAAAAAGAAATGATTTATTAAAAAGAGTTAATTCAATTAATAACTCAAAATGTGATATATATTTATCTATTCATTTAAATGCTTATCCATCCGATAAATGGAGGGGATTACAAATTTTTTATGATCAAATAAATCCCAAAAACAAAATACTTGCAAATGTTCTAACAGATACCCTAAAAACTGAACTTAAAAATATAAGAGAAATCAAAAATGTTAATAATTATTATATGTATAGTAGAATTAATATTCCAGGAGTACTAATAGAAACTGGCTTCATTACTAATAGCAGTGATCTTTATCTTTTGAAAAATGAGAAATATCAGCAAAAACTAGCTAAAACAATATCTAAAGGAGTAATAAATTATTTTAATAATTAAAAAAATGTAGTATAATTAAAAATAAGGTGATATCGTGAGAGTGATATATTTAAAATACGATGATGAATTTTCTAAACCAATAGTCTGTAATTATGGACCAGTATGGCCGATTACCTTCCTTGGCCCTATTTATTTCGCCATCAAAAAAGATTTTAAATACTTCTTTATTACTTTAATAACCCAATTATTTGTAGTAGTATTAATTACAATGTTTATTAAAAATCACAAAATTGCTTCAATAATAAACATAAGTATGATATTTGCCATTAATCTATTGTTCTCATTAAACTATAACCTAATGGTTATAGAAAGTCTTCTTAAAAAAAATTATATTCCCTATGGACAGGAAAGCGTTGATATTTTAAGAGAAAAGGGAATTTACTTCAAACTATATTAAAAGACAGATAACTTTAACTATCTGTCTTTTAAAATTCAAAATATTGCATTTTATTAGTATCTTCACAATCCTTGCCTGTAAAATAAGAAACATTTTTAAAAATAACATTCAACTCTTTTACAGAGCTATTTTTATTATCTAACCATCTAACTATTTCCGCAATCATCTTTACTGCTTTATTTAATGCAATAATATATAATTCAATAAAAGAATAATCATAAGTTTCATTAATATAAGCAGGATGATTCCAAGTCTTTTTCTCCAAATTCAAATAATGTAATTTCATATCATGTCTAACCGCATAAGATAAAATTTCTTTTCTATTACTAGAAGACGAAGAGAAAAAATCTAAAAGTTTATAAAATAATTTTTTTATTCCAAATCTATCATACTTAATATATTTATAAATAATTCTAAGCCCTTTAATCCCTTTCAAAAAATAACTAGATACATCTTTTTCATTATAAGTTTCAAAAAAGACTTTATCGATAGTTGAAGCAAGATTACTATCAAATGACGTTATCTTCTTAAAATATTTATGTCCTTTAAAATACTTTGCTTCCATCTTTTCTTTTTGAAAAATCATATAAACATCTAAATAATATTCCATCTCCCCATGTAATCCATTATATTTATAGGTTTCTTTTCTACATCTATCAAAAATACCAGTTTTATAATAAACAAAAGGATGAACTACACTATCTAAAACAAAGTGTGATATATATCCATATAAAAAGCTCATTACCTCACTATTATTTTGCAGATTATCCTCTTTAATATTTGTAACTAAATTTACAAAAAAATCCTTAGTTTTATGCTTATGGCAATAACTACCTAACTTTCTAATTTTCATATTACCTTTAGTTAAGCTATTAAAAAAATAAAGTAAATCAGGGCCTTGAGCAAATATTTTTAAATAATCCAAATTTTTAATTTTATTCTTACAAACATTATCTAACTTATTATATACATCAATAGCAAAATAACTATGCGTAAGTGAACTAGGCATTTTACCCCTCCTAATAAAATTATATCAAATAAGATTACTTTTTTGTCAAATTTTTATCAATCGGTGGGTATGGTTTTTTAACATCAGTTCTTCCAATTAAATAATCTACACTAGTATTATAAAAATCAGCTAAAGTATTTAAACAATCGATGGGAAAAGTTCTTTTCCCAAGTTCGTACAAACTATACTGTTGTCTAGTAATAAGTAACAATTCTACAACTACCTCTTGAGTCAAATCATTGTCTTCACGCAAGTCTTTGATTCTTTTTATATTCATATAATAATCACCTATTTATAAATTGTCCCATGAATTCAAAGATGCATTGACTTGCATTCATTTGAATGCTAAAATAGAAATATACAAAATACGACAAAATTTTATAGCGAGGTAAAAAATGAAAAAAATTATCTATTTAACAGGGGTAATAGTAGTTGGATTATTATTTCTAACTTTATATCAAACATATGCTATGTTTACATCATCAGTATCTAGTGATACAGTAATTAATCTAGATACTACTCTAAACTATAAATTTAAAATAAATACTACCCAAACTTTTAAAGTAGATGCCAACACAGTCCTACATTTTAATGCCATTATAGAAAATGAAATGGAAGGTAGCATCAAATATGGAATATATCATAACTATAATCTAAGTAGTAACACCAATGTTCAAATAGGAGAAATAGTATTGGATGCCAGCACTGTAACTACTTCGCCAAATGGGACTGGAGTAATTAATGCTAGCGAAAGTAAAACAGTTCCTATAGCGATAATTAATAACAGTAATGCAACTATAGAAGTAAGCTTTGGTATAACAACAGGCTATACATCCAATACCTTAACCCATCCAGCAAATACCTATGCTTTGGTAAAGACAATAGATGATGATGCCATCGGTAGTGCCTCTTGTGAAAGTAATTTAACTTATAATGAAGAAGATTGCTATGAAGAGATAGAAAATGGAATTGAATATACAAAGTGTATAGTCATTACTGGCCAACATGAAATACCAAATTTAGATACCTCAGGAGCCAATGCACCAGTGCTAGCAGATGGAATGATACCAGTATATTGGAATGGAACTGGTTGGGCAAAAGCAGATAAAGATAATGTTGATTCAACTTACCAATGGTATGACTATAATGCCAAGAAATGGGCGAATGCCGTAATGGTAACCAGTGGCACTAGAACTGCATACATGAGTAATGAAACAAAACCATTAGGAACTGTTATTCCAGAAAGTGATATCCTAGCATATTATGTATGGATACCAAGATATAGATATCAATTATTTAATGTGAATTCAGAAACAATTAGTTCAAAAGAAATTGCAATTTCTTTTGAAAATAAATCTAAAGCAAAATCAACTGGAACTGTTAATAATGCTTGGCTAACTCATCCAGCATTCACATTGGGTACTGATGAATTAGATGGAATATGGGTAGGAAAGTTTGAAACTACTGGAACATCTTCTACTCCAACAATAAAACCAAACATAAATTCACTATTTAATCAAAAAGTATCTACACAATTTACAACTAGTCAAAAATTTGGTACAACAACTTATCTAACTTCAAATGGAGTATCACAAGTAGATGCCCATATGATGAAAAACACCGAGTGGGGAGCGGTAGCTTACTTAAAACAAAGTAAATATGGGTTAGGAACAACTGCATTAAACTATAGCAATGCATATATAACTGAACCAGATGACGGAACATATTATGCAAATTTTACTGGATGTAAAGATACCTATGTAAACACTAGAACAAGTTTAGTAGAGGGAGAATATGTAGAGACTATAAAAAGTGCTGGTTGTAGCCATAGCTACGAAACAACTCAAGGGGTAACCACATCAACTACCGGAAATGTGTATGGCATATATGATATGACTGGTAATGGTTTAGAAACAGTAATGGGAGTAATGAAAAATGAAGCAGGAACCGGATTAGTGTATGGTAACAGTGGTTTTAACTCAAGTACACTTGCATTAGATAGTAAATATGTAGATGTATATACATATGGGACAACATATAACGATCAAACTGCATATAATAGAAGAATACTTGGCGATGCTACTGGAGAAACAATTAAATGGGACAATAGTAAAGCCTATTATTATTTTGTAATAATTAATGGAGTATGGTTTTGTCGTGGTAATATGGTAATAGATTCATATAGTAGTAGTACAACACAATATTTATCAAGCATTTTTTCCTTTAATAATTGCTATGGGGAATCACTTTCTAACGTTACTTTCCGTTCTGTTATCACTAATAAATAAATATATTTACTTGAATATATACCTTAACCGCTAGAACACTAATTAAGTAATGTTTATATTTATAAGGAAATTCCAAAACTTTAAATTAATAATTGACTATAAAAAAGATACCTATCATATCACATATCAATCATTTAGGCATCTTTTTGTTTACTATTTTTCTTAATTTCTATTAAATATGGAGCTTCTACATTATCATCGTTATGATATTCATTAATTTCCATATCTTTAAATTTCAATTTCTTAATCGCTTGAGCTTCTTTCTTACCTTCCAAATGAGGATAGACAACCACCAAAATAAAACCTTTATTATTAAGTAACTTAAAAGCTTCCTTAATACTTTTAATAGTTGTTTCTTCTTTAGTTACAATACTCTTATCTCCTTTAGGCAAATAACCCAAATTATAAACTACTGCTGTAACCTTGCTCTTCAAATTACTTAACTCTTGAAAGATAAATTCATGTGACTTATTTATCAAAGTATAGTTATTAACATTATTATCGTCAAGTAATTTCTTAGTATTAGAAATAGCTATCTTTTGAATATCAAATCCATATACATAACCATCCTTAACAAGATTTGCTAAAAATAAAGTATCGTTACCATTACCAACAGTAGCATCCACTACAATATCATTATTTTTTAGATTAATTTCTAATATTTGCCTTTGCTTATTCAAAATACTTTTTCTAAATCCTTGATAAGTATTTCTCCTTCTAAGTTCCTTATCAATATCATTTAACACACCAAATTTCTTAACTAACCAAGTAGGTTCAATTAAATCCTCCTTTTTAGGATCTGATGAAGCTCTATGAATAACAACATTAGGACTTAATAATTCTATTTGATCACAAGTAATATCTACATATTCATCTTTAGTTAAAAGACTAAATTTTTCTTCCTCATACATTTTAGCTAACTTAGTACCTCTAACAATATTTAACATATGAATTTTAATCCCATCCACCTTTAATTTATCCAAGTATTTTACTGTTTCTAACATCATTTCTTTAGTTTCATAGGGTAGACCGTTAATGATATGAACTACGGTATGTATTTTATGCTTCTTAAGCCTTTTAACCATATTTTCAAAACATTCTAAAGTGTGACAACGATTTATTAATTTAGAAGTATCATCGTGAATAGTTTGTAAACCTAGTTCAATAGTCAAAAAAGTTCTTTTATTCAAATCACATAAATAATCAAATACTTCATCACTAATCGCATCACATCTAGTAGCAATCGATAAACCAACTACATTATCTAAACATAGTACACTCTCATACATTTCTCTTAATACATCAACACTAGCATATGTATTAGTATGAGCCTGAAAATAGGGAATATATTTAGCGTTTTTCCATTTTTTATCTATAACACTTTTAACCTTATTAAATTGAGTAACTAAATCATCATTAACATCGCCACCATATTCACCAGAACCACTTTTAGAACAATATATACAACCACCATAACCTAAAGTACCATCAATATTCGGACAACTTAACCCAGCATTCAAACTAATCTTACAAACCTTACAACCAAATTTATTTTGATAAAAATGATTAAGTGTATGATATCTCTTATTATCTAAATAAATATTTTTCAAAAAAGCACCTCCCCATCTGTAAGTATTTTATCACTTATATTTTAATATGTAAATTAAAGAAATTATTAATCTATAAAAATAAAAATATTTATCATAATAATAATGGTGATATTATGGCTAATTACAAAAAATATAATATATTTATCTTCCTATCTACAGTAGCAAGAAATATCTTTGAAATATTTTCATCAGTATTTTTATATA
>OMEK01000168.1_pt1 | contig 25757 bp, 27 predicted proteins | sample 1645351 | NCBI WGS metagenome assembly OMEK01 (sample SAMEA103958146, study PRJEB25191) | human gut metagenome
CGGACAGCGTAACGGGATCAGAGCTATGGATATTGGAGGAGGGTGCGATTCCAAGAACAGCGTGCTCCTCTCCCGCAGACACTACGCATTGAAAAAAATTGCTGATGAGCCGCAGATATTGCCCAAAACCCTACACTTTTTTATCCTGTGCATTTTCTTCTCTGCTGCAAGCTCTCGCTGTCCGCAGATGCAAGAAATCCGGTGTTTTTGTAAAATCGGCTGTTTTCAAGCAACGAACTTCTTCTTTCCTCTTGTAAGAACCACCGGCAGGCTCATATGCGGTCGCAGAGCGTATATTGTTTCGCTCGGCTGCATGAGGCGTTCGTGCAATAAGGATAGTCTGCACACAGCTCATGTTATAAGCATAATACAAGATATTCAGATACATCCTCCCGCTGTTTGTACATACTATACACTATTTGGGTGCCCGAAGTCAATACACGCGAATTAATAGTTATGCAGTTTTAATTATATATTATTCGCTTGCAAGTGAGACTTTCGTTAATCTTTCATGGTTACGTTCAGTGCCGCCCTTTCTATAACGATGATGGGAAGCATGCACAAGCGGGCTACACCGCCAAGAAGATCGACGGCGAATGGGTACAGCGGCTTCGCATTCACTACAACTGCGTGGGGGAAATGAACATTCCCAACGAACCGGCACTGCCCATCCCAGCCGTCACCGTCAACACCAGAAAAGGCGTGTTCGTGAGCTACACGACAGACGACAGACCCGCTGTTTGAGCAGAAAAAAAGCGAGTGTCCTCACAGCTTTTCAAATGCTGTAAGAACACTCGCCATGGAAAAGTACCACCATTTTGATAGAATACGCCCGGTTTTGCCGGGTGCATTTTGAATTACTCCTTAAGAGAAGCAATCACTTTTCCCACAGTACCTATACGTTTTTTGTACTCCGTCCCTTCTGTATCTGAGGCGTATACATATACGTTTGTGCTTTTGTCCTCTCTGGATAAGCCTTTGATGATCTCGGCTTTACTAAACTGAACATTGTGCATTTCAGACGGATCAAGCGTTGCTGTACTGTCAAATGGCCTATCAACAGGGTACATTTTGTTGAGTTTTCCGTCTTTCTTTATTGCAAATCCCAAATACGTAAGGCTGATTGTTCTGTTACCGACGTTCGTTGCTGTGGAAGACATCCCCACCAAACTTGTCTCAGTTCCTCGTAGTGGGATTCGGCTGACGCCAAGCAGAAGAGACGACCCAAGGAGTAGTTTCTTTTTATAAGGCAGACGCGCTGTGTGAATGGAGATAACAATTGCAATAATACTGAGTAGAAGTCCAATGATTGACAGAATGGCAGATATAAAACCATTGTTTTGGTTGCACCATTCAATAAAGCACATCAAACAAGCCCTCCCATCTGTATGGTGGGATTATCCTCCAGCACATGGGAACTCATGATCCTGCTTCCGGCATACATCAGATATTGGACTCCACTGGCCACAGCCATTTCTTCGGCTGCGGCCTGTTTAGCTTTTACGACCACATCGTCGATCTTGTTGTCACCCTTGACCTCGATCAGCTGATAGGACCCATCGGCCATCTTTGCAAGGAAATCCGGGTAATACTGGCGTATCCGGCCAGACTCGGGATCGTAGTAATGCACAGAGAGATCGCCCTGATTGGACGTAAACATACCCGTAAAGTATACCTCCTGCACTTTCGCGCTGGTGATGTACTGCATAAAGCATTCCTTCTCCGGCGCGGAGTCGAAGCAATAGGTATCCGCATGGAAGCTCTTTTTGATCTGCTCCGGTGTAAAGCCCGGATAGCGATCCGTCAGGACAAGATCATCCTTCGCGGAGAATTCATAGTATCCAGCATCCTCCGGCTCGCGGAGAAGCACCAGTTCCTTGTCCTCGGTCCGCAGCTCAGATGTCACATCAAAGAGCGCATGGAAAACGGCGGGAATGATGTAGTCATCCAGAACGGCGTTATAGCGATTCACTGCTTCAAGGATCACATCGATCCCATCAACAGACTCACGAAGAATCCGCGCCGCAAGTATGCAGGAGATGTTCAGATACAGCGCCACTTCTCCGGCCAGAGAGAATTCACTGTACCGCATATTGTCTTGCAGGTAATCAACGGTTTTCTCCTTTACCGTTGTATCACGGGCAAGGCTGTCGCCCTCATAAACGACGCTCCGATATTTAGAGAGATCCGCGCCCACCAGTTTGAAATCAACAGGGTCGGTATATTCTTTCTCATGGAGCGTGTACTCATGCCAGATCCTTTTGAGCGTGATTGTCCTCGGAGGAGGCAGTACACGGACCTTATACTTATGCCGATCATCACTGGACGGGGCTTTGATATCCTTGATCTCCATATTGAAGTTCTTGTGGAGCTCATCATTCAGCGTGTCAAAGTTCTCCTTTGACAGAAACACCGTAGCGGTCAGCCGCTCATTTGTAATGGAACGGAGGCAACGCATGGTGGCCTGCAGGACAAAAATTTTAGACTTCGGACTGCGGAACAGGGCAACACCGAACAGAGAACGGCAGTTCCAGCCCTCTTTGCCCTTCTCCACGAGAATGATGAATTGCTTATCGTTGCCCTCGGAGCCGGGAACATCCAGATTGTTGAAATGCCGGATATCCTCGTCTTTGGTGTACTTCGGATCACCAACATTCAGAAGGATGCTGGTGGCCGGGATGCCAAGGTCGGCAAGGATTTTTTCCAGCGCAGGGCGTACTTCTGTTGCGGCTTCTTCCACTCCGGCTGCGTAGATTGCCAGCTTGGGCTTCAGGCCCTCATAGGTCTTGCCGCCATAACGCTCCCAAAACGTGGTGACGACCGCTTTCAGGAACTCCTCGCTCTTTACATTCTCATAGCCGAGCGGGTCTGCATCTTTCAGAAATCCGTTCCAGATGGATTCACGCAGGCCATAGGCATAGACGACTTCCGGGAGAAGCTGATTTTTCACATATACGGCAGGTTGGCAATCAGTTCTTTGAGGTCGGCTTTGGTGGCGATCCGGTTGACGGGCATGATCTTCACCATCCGGCCATCCAACTCGCCGTCCCAAACATCACTGGCCGGGAAAGGCTGGATCTCCAGTGCGGAGATCAGGAGCTCACGCGCTTCCACGGGATTACGGAAGAAGTCATAGTTGTTGACGTTGTATACTTCAAAGCCTGTATACTTGTCTTCCTGCCCCTCCAGTTCTGCGGCAACGGACAGGAGCCGCTTTGTGGTTGTCTGGATTGCGCCGAGGTTGATATCGGCACCGATGAAACGGCGACCGAGCTTCATGGCAACAGCCTGTGTGGTGCCACTTCCCATAAAACAGTCCATTACTATATCGCCGGGTTGAGAGGAAGCCTCGATAATCAGTTCTAATAATCTCTTTGGCTTTTGCGTTGGGTAATTCAGGTTTTCAGAACTTGTTTTTCGTGTAACCGAAGTTTGACCAATATTGAGGACATCTTCTTCCCATACGGAGTCTAAAAACCGATCTGTAAACTCGTCATATATTATGCGGCCATTTTCATCACGTGCAACTTCGAGAGCTTTGGTTTTTCCATTCCAAACGACACGGTTTCGTTTGACAGGTTTATCCAGAGGAACTTTTACGCGTTCATAATAATATTTTGGGGATTTCGAATAAAACAGGATGTTGTCATGCTTCCGCGGGAGAGAAGTAGTTGCATTGCCTTGCATATAATCCGCATAATGCCAGATGATTTCATTGACGAAATTGGGTGCCCCAAACACTTCGTCAAGTAAGCATCTGAGCAGATGGGATTTATGCCAGTCACAGTGAACGTAAATACATCCATCCTCTGCCAATAGCTCACGCATAAGGATGAAACGCTCATACATGAATTGGAGATACTCATCATTCGTCCAAATATCCCCGTACTGCTTTTCCTCAAAAGAAGATGAATCTGAAGTAGCCTGTCCTATTCCTCTAATAGCAACTTTTTTCTTGTAGTCGGCTTTGCTGTCAAATGGAGGATCTATGTATATGAGGCTAATCTTGCCGCGATATTCTTTCAGGAGATGACTCATAACTTGCAAGTTATCTCCCCAAAAAATCTTGTTGATCCAACCATCCCGCTCCTGCCCATAGGACTCTCGGAGCTGGGCAGGGTAATACTGCGTGGAGCGATAGGGCCGCTTTCCCGTCCAACGGAGTTCCGGGAAGCCTTTGATCGTGGGGCGCTGCGTGAATTCAAACATCATTGTCTGTTCGTCCATGGATTACTCCTCTCTCCTCATCTCCCGCAGTAATAACGGAAGTCACACTCTTGACAGGTCTTGGGGGATTGCGCCGTCTGTGAGAATTCTTTCCTCATGATCTTATGTACGGTATCGTCAAATTCCTGAATGGTGGCGTCGATCGCCGCCTTCTGATACGGGAAGCTAATGGTCGGCACGCCAGATTCTTCACCCGTATAGTACAGGTGCATCTTGCTGACCTTATGGCCAGTGCGCTCCTCCACCAAATGGGCATACACCTGAAGCTGCCGCTGATAGCGGTCGATCCGTTCCTTGTCCCGGAACAAATCCGGTTTCTTTTCGGATTTGAAGTCCACAAGCTCGACCGTGTCACCCTCACCCTTGATGAGGTCGATCTTGCCCTCAATGATATAATCCGGCTTCACAAGGCTGATATCCACCTCGGCTTCCCGGATGGTATCCCAAGAATCCGCCTGCCGCTCGGCATACCGAAGGACTTGATTGAGCGCCGCCCGTCTCTGCGGCTCGGCCAGATAGGAACGCTCCGACTTGGACAGCGAGGTGTAATTCGCGTCAAACCAGCGAGTGATGTTATCGTCGGTGATCGTGCTCTCCTCATGCCGCAGCGCCGCCTTATGGATATCCTCAATGGTCTGATGGACCAGCATGCCAAAGAGCAGGGCGCTCACACGCACAGGCGTAAACTGCAGTTCTTTATACAGCTTATACTGCACAGCACAGGTCTCATATACGCTGATATGGGAGGTAAAGGAGAAGGTGTCCTTCAGATTCACATCCTTCACGGTATTGAATGTGAACTCACTGATATCGAATTCTTCGCTCTCCATATGCGCTTCATCGAACAATAAACGCGCCTGCGCGTATTTGGTCGCGGTGCTGTAAACCTCTGCGCCGCCCTCGCCGTCGCTTGTCAGCATATACAGGGCAAGCCCCGCAAGCAGCGTTGATTTGCCGTTTTTACGCCCCACAAGAAAGAAACTTTCCCGGTACTGCCTGCACCCGCTGTCACGGTCTACAAAGCCATACAGGGCTTGTATATAGGCTTTTTGGAACAGTTCAAGGGAAATACTATGCCCCGCCCATTCGCCTTTTGAATGCTTGCAGAAACGTTCTATAAAGGCAATAGGACGATTAGTGCGGGTTTCGTCAAAGATATATTGCCCGGACGTTTCGGCGGTCGCTGCTGCAAGACGGGCATATACCTGTTTTACCCGTCTTGAAACAACGATTTTCCCGGACTGTATCAAGTTGTTGTATTCTGTGATGTAGTTCATACCGGGGTATTGAATGCGGTCAGGGGGTCAACCTCGGTTTCCGCCTGTACACGCTTTTCCTGTTCCGCGTACAGCTTCAAATACTGTTTCTGCACGGGCAGACATACCCGGAAAAGCCGGGTGTATTCGTCCGTGTCGCCGTTGTTCCTTGCAGCGGCGATTTCATTTTGCAGGAATAGTAATTCATCATTCAGGAAATTGATTTCCTGCTGTAATTCCTGCTCATAGCTTTCATTCATGGTCGTTTTCCTCGCTTTCTTCTTTCATAAGCTGCAATAATGCAAGCTGCGCGGGAACGTATGCCTGCAATAATGCGGCGGTTTCCTCGTCCGCGAAACTTTCAAATTTCGCCTGCCTGTCCAGTTCTTCGCGGAACCTGCGCACGGTGTTGTAAAGGGTAACAACGGCGCGTTCCCGTTCTGCCTGATATGCTTCAATCAAAGACTGTTTCATAGCTTTTTCTTTCCTTTCTGAATAAGGTTTCCGTTTTCATCAAAGGCAAGCCCCGCCGCCGTTGCGCCGCCCTGTCCGAAATGCTCCGCATTGTGACAGTTCATGCAAAGGGCTTCAAGGTTGCCGGGGTTTAGTGATATTTCCGGGTCAAGCACGTTTTCGGCGGTCAGGTATATTTTATGATGGGCGATTTCGGCAGGCTGTCCGCAACGTTCACAAATGTAATGCTTCGACATAAGGAACGCTTTGGACAGTCGCCGCCATGCTTTCCCGTGGTAGAACTGCGCCCGCGTCATGCCTGCGCCCGTTCTGCCGACAGCGCTTTCAAAAGGCTGTCGATAACCCTTTGCAGCTTGTCCGTTTCGGCATTGTCGCCGTAATACCATAGTTGAAGCAGGAACCGCCCCGCCGCCTGCGCTAAGGGGGAATATTCCCCATTTACTGCCGTGTAACCCGTCGTCGCTTCAAGATAGGGCGGAACAGCGGACAGCAAAGCAAAAATCATTGCGTCGTTGTCGCTGCCGTCTATCCGTAAAATGTCGCGGGCTTCTTCAATCGTGAAAATCATTTTGCTTTGCCGTCCTTTCCGGGTAAGGCGGCATTACGCCGCCTGTACCTCTACTTTGACGAACGCGCCCGGAACAATGGGCTTGCCGTCCGCGATGCACAGCGCCCGGTAATCAATCAGGCCGCTTGTAAAGCCGCTTTCGCGGGAAACCTCGATTGCCACGCCCTGCGGGATGTTCACGCCGTAATAGCGGAAATTCCCGAAAAGGATTGTTCCGGCGGGGATATTGTCGTCAAGTACGATTTCAAAACCGAACAGACGACGAACGCCGCCGCGCTCCGGGTCGGTGAAGAAATAACGGTTTTCGCCGTCTTTGAGCGGGTACACGCTGCCGAACAGGGTTGCCGTGGACATTGCGAACTTTGCCCCGCCCGCATATCCGGCAGGCAGCAGGGCGACGGCTGCAAGCAGGTTGTCGGCGGTCAGTTCCGTTGTCTGAATGCGGTTTTTGTTGTTCCACGTAATGCCGGACAGAATGCCCGTGGGCTGTCCGTTGCCCGTGCCGGAAACAATAGCCGCGCCGATTGCGTCCGCAATGCAGCTTTTCAGTTCGTCGGTCAAATAGCGTTCAAACGCTGTTGTGTCCATGCGCTTGACGGCTGCGGACATGGATAGGATTTTGATAAGTTCGCGCCCGGTGAACGTTACGGCTGCGGTCGTTACGTTCTTGCGCTCCACGGCTGCGCCCTCGGTGTGCCATGCTGCCGCGTCTGTCGGTGTTCCGACAGGGACGGAAAGATTGTTCGGAACAGAGAACAGGCGGATTTCGTTATACAGCCCGTTCACGCCCCGCGCCTGCTTCACAACTTCATTCAGGGTTGTGGTCGGGATAACGGCGGCGGAATTGGACAGGGTATTGAAAGCGTCGGCGCGTTTCTCTGCCTGCGCTGCCGCAAATGCGCGGTTTTCTCCGTCGGTCAGTTCCTTGCCCAACAGGGACTTATAAAAGGCGCTGCGGTATTCCGGGGTGTTGTGGGTGTCGGTGTTGATGCTGCCTTTTTCAAGGCTTGCGGTGATCGGATTAAAATTGCTCATGGTCTTTTCTTCCTTTCCGGCTCTCGCCTGTACATTGGTTTGTGTGTATGCGGCATAATTTACGATGCTGATTTCGTAAATTTTGCTGATTTGGGTAATTGTCCGGGTCTGCGTCTGTTCGTCAAAGGTATAGTTGCCAATGTCGAACGCAAAGGACATTTGCGACAGGTCGCCACGCTTGACGGCTTCATATACCGCCCGTGCCTGCTCTGTGTCCGGCAGTTCTGCCGACATTTCAAGCCCCTGTTCTGTGACGGTCAGGGAAAGGGTTTTCGGGCTTCTCGCAAGGGGTATCTGTCCGCCGTCGTGATTGGTAATCAATACAATGTCGTCAAGGTCAAGCCCGCGCAATGCGTCCGGGGCGATAACCTCTTTGATTCCGCCTATATCGGCGGCCTGATTGAATACCACGGCAACGCCCGTCAGGGTCAGGGGCTTTTCTGCCGCCCGGACTTTATAACAACGGGTCTGCTTCTCATTCTTCATTTGTGTTTACCTCGCTTTCTTCAAGTTGGTATGCGTCCGCCTTTTCAGCGGAAACATAATTCAGGGATTGCAAACGCCTGTCGCCGTCCTCGACGGGCGGTAATGCCAACAAATGCCGCGCTTCGTTTACGGTCATAAGCCCCAACGGGGCGGCTTCATGCAGCAGCTTGATTTTCGTTTCTGCGCTTGAAAACTCGATGCGCTCCGCCGTGAATGTGATCGCCGCGCCGCTTTTCAGGTGGAATTCCTGCGATAGCTGCAAGGCGAACGGTTCAACAACGCTTTCATAAAACGCGCTGAATTCGTTTTCCGTATAGCTGCCGGAAATGATTTTCCCGTTTACGCCTATGGATAGCTTGTATTAGTCTTTCTGCCCCGGACGTTTGACAGGTGTAAGGTGAAAGGCTTATTCAAACTTTGCGTCATACAGTCCGCCCCCTTACTTTAAGTAGTCAGCAAAGATTTCCCGTGTGATATAGCAGCGGTTTCCTACCTGTATAACGGGAAACGCTCCGCGCTTCACAAGTGTTCTGATTGCGTATTCCGGGAACTGGAATTCTTTCGCGGTTTCCTTGATGGTCAATGCGGGTTTCTCCACGGTCGCGCCCCCTTTCTGTAAAATTCGCTTTTATTGTACGTTTATATTGACAAAGGCGTTTCCCCTGTCTATAATTGCATTATAGCAGGTCTAACCGCTAAGTCAATATTTCTTGAACTTACTTGAAGATGTTCAAGAAAACCGTCATTAGAAAGGAAAAAGAAGATGCCGAAAACAAGAAAAGGTTCGTCAATCGAACTCTATAATTCCCATTTTGCGGCAACGCTGCGCGAATTGATGGAAAAGCACGGGACGACACAGAAAGAACTTGCCGATGCCGTGGGCGTTCGTCCGCAAACCCTTTCCCTATATACAACGGGGGAAACACAGCCCAACGTGGACAAGCTGTTGAAGATCGCGGAATACTTCAACGTAACAACGGATTTCCTTATTACAGGAACCATTCTTGAAGATATTCCCGTGCGTGAAATGCTCGGACTGTCGGAACGGACAGTTGAAAACATGAAACTGATAAAAGACGGGTATTTTGAAGATGCTCCCTATATGCTTTCTGTGCTTGATCGTCTGTTAGGTGATAAAGATTTTTACCTTGCGTTGGAACAGGCGGCGACATGGTACGGCAGAAAGCAGCAGATTGAAGCAGCAGGCGGCGACACAGAAAGCGAAAGCGAATTCTGCGAATGGAAAGCTGCAAAATACATGGAAACATATTTGCTTGACTTCATGCGGGCAAATATGAATATACAATAAGAAAGGGTGGTTTTATGGCAAGTATCAGAAAGCGCGGCGACACGTACACCATAACCGCATACATGGGTTATGATGAAACCGGAAAGCAGCGCAAGAAAACAACAACGTTCCGCCCACCGGACGGGGTAACGCCGGGAAAGGCGGAAAAACTCGCAAAGCAGTTCGCGGCGGTGTGGGAAGAAAAAATCAGGGGTTACGTTGCCCTTGATGAAAACAGGACGTTTGCAGAACTCGCGGAATGGTACTATTCCACGGTTGCGCCGTCCACGTTGAAACCAAATGTTCTTGTGAACTATCAGAAAGGCATATATGACCATATCATGCCTGTAATCGGGCGGGAAAAGTTGAAAAACATCACGCCGCCCATGCTCGACAGTCTGTTTGCAGAATTACAGAAATCCGGCAATATGGAAAGTTCTTTCAGGCTGAAAGATAAATCCATTCTTGACGGTGTGAAGCGTGAAGAATTTGCAGCAAAAGCAGGGGTCAGCCGTTCTATTGTGTTTAACGCGCTTGCAGGAAAAACCATGCGGCGGGAAAATGCGGAAAAGATCGCTGCCGCCCTTGATATGAAGCTCGACAAGGCTTTTGACGATGTGACAGAAAGGCGTGGTCTTTCCGGGGCTTCTACAAACAAGCTGAAATTGAACCTGTCGGCAATCTTCACGGCAGCGGTCAAGAAAGAAATCATGCGCCGGAACCCGTGCAAGTTGGTAACGCCGCCGAAAGTGGACACAGCGCCCGCCGCATATCTCGATGAAGCGCAATGCCACAAGCTGCTTGATTTGCTTTCACAGCAGGACGATTTTCAGTTTGAAGTTATTATCAATCTGTTCATTGCGTCCGGCATTCGCGCCGGGGAACTGTCCGCTTTATATTGGGAAGATATAAACCTTGATACAGGCATGATGTTTATACGGCATACGCTTGTTCACGTCGGCGGGGAATACGTCAGGCAGGAACCGAAAACGGCAGACAGTACGCGCCGCATTATTCTTCCTGAATACATTATCGGTCTGTTGAAGAAACACAAGGCAAAGCAGGCGGAACGGCGGTTCAAGATGGGCGGACGGTACAAAAACCCGGATTTGGTGTTCACAAATAAGTCAGGCGGTTTCTATCTCGGCACAAACATGAACGGCAAGTTGAAAAAGGTCATTGCCGGAACGGACTTGCCGCAAGACTTACACCTGCATTCAATGCGCCATACTCATGCGTCACTTTTGATTAACTCGGACGTTGCGGCGCGGGTGATCGCGGACAGGCTCGGACACAGTACCACGAAAACGACGCTTGACACGTACAGTCATGTATTTGCGGAAAGTGAAGCGCGGGCAATGCAGGCCATTGATATGGCGTTGTTCCGGCAGGCAAAGTAATAAAGGGTATGAAAAAAACCGCCGTGAAGCGGTTAAAATTTGTCGCTTATTTGTCGCTTAAACCTGCTAAAAGTAGCTTATTGAAATAAGACGATATTCAATCGGCAATCAATATTTAGTGCCTTTATAATCTAATATCATACTATATATTGTGGTTCGTTGGGTATCATGGGATATCGTTTTATTTGAATATACTCTGAAAAGGAGGCGATCTGGACCTTTGATGGGCGCGGAGAATTATTATTGACCATCATGAGCAGCCTTGCCCAAGAGGAGAGCCGCTCCATTTCCGAAAATGTCACATGGGGCCAGCGGAAGCGCTTCGCAGACGGGAAGGTCACGATGCCGTATTCTTCTTTCCTCGGTTACCGCAAAGGGGCGGATGGCCTGCCTGAGATCGTCCCGGAGGAAGCGGCCATCGTCCGGCAGATCTACACGCTTTTCATACAGGGCAAGACGCTCAACTGGATCGCGAAGCACCTGACGGAACAGGGCATCCCGACGCCGCGAGGGAAAGTCAAATGGCAGAGCAGCACCGTTGAGAGCATCCTGACAAACGAGAAGTACAAGGGCTGCGCGATCCTGCAGAAGAAGTTCACGGTGGATTTCCTTTCCAAGAAGATGAAGGTGAACGAGGGCGAGGTCCCGCAGTACATAGTGGAACAGAGCCACCCGGCGATTATTGACCCTGACCAGTGGGAAAAGGTGCAGACGGAGATGGCAGTCCGTAAATCCAAAGGGCGGCACCATAACAGCCTGAGTCCATTCTCGGCAAAGATCGTCTGCGGTGATTGCGGGGAATACTATGGTCCCAAGGTATGGCACAGCACTGACAAGTACCGCCGCGTGATCTGGCAATGCAACGGGAAGTTCAAAGGTGAGCATCGCTGCAGCACACCTCATTTATACGAGGAGGACATCAAGCGCCTGTTCCTGCAGGCTGTGGCGGATCTTACAGAAGCGCGGGAAGTCCTGATGGAAACCTGCCAGATGCTGCTGGATGAATACCTGAATACGGAGAAAATTGATGCAGAGTGCGCTGCGCTGGAGACCGAGCTGGAGATCGTTTCTGAGCTCACGCGGAAGCTGATTGCGGAAAATGCTACCACAGTCATACAGCAGGATGAGTATAATCGGAGATACGATGCGCTGGCTCAGCGATACCGCGATGCCGAGGATAGAGCCCAGCAGCTTCAGAGCCAGAAGGTCACCCGGCGTTTTCAGGCTGATGTGATCGAGAGCTTCATGAATGAGATCCGCGCCTTTGATAATTCTCTCCCTGTCCAATACAGTGACCGCTTATGGCTCAACCTGATCGACCGGGTGACGGTTTATGAAGATGGGCGGCTGGTCTTCCGATTCAAAAATGGAACAGAGATCACCGAGACGCTGTAACGCCAGATACGAGTATAGCCCGTGGTGGGGACCGACTGATCCTCATCACGGGCTTTTATCATTGAAACGATTGTGGCCGTTTGAAACGTTTGCTTTTCCGGCCAGCGTGCTTGTTTCGGGAAAACACCTTCTGAAAGGAGCTTGATTATGACGGACGCCTGTACAAATGCACCCACTCACAGCAGAAAGCCTTGCTGTAAGCGGCTTTCCGGGCAAAAAGAAACGGACCAAACATCGACACATTGTATCAATGTTTGGTCCAATTATGCCTTACAACGATACCCTTAATACAATAACACGATTATCGCAAGGGGGTTCATAAGGGGGTGCAGATTGGGTTTAGGGGGTTCAAAAACCGATATAGTACCGAATTTTTGCGTTTTTTCGGAAATATCTGCGTATGTAACCAAAAACGGCTTTGCAGCCCGGAAGTTAGAGGTTTCTCGCTAATAGCCATCTGCGATGTCTTAAAAAACGAGAGTGTGACTTTAGTTTTCGGGGCTGGAATCAAAGGATGACTCGTGTTTCTGAGAGCATAATAATACGCCAATACTGCAAGATGTGCCTATTAGTGGTCAGCGAAGCTTGGGAGTACATTATCATAGTAGCACAAATGCATAACGCAAGAATTCCAAAGAAAAGGAGCATGACCATGGCTATAGAAAAATCACCGCTTTATACTGCTGGCTTTCAAGAGACGATGAGTTACAAGGCGATAGTAATAACATAAAAGTCAAGTCGGAATTTTTCAAGGGGTTTCTCTACAAATAATCACTTTTTATGAATTCATACAACCAATAATAAGGTAGCACTTGCTCTAATCATAGTTTTTGAGCAAAAAAGTGCCACTTTTGTCGTTTGTGTCTCCAAAAAGTGACAGCAAGCCATTGAAAAATTAGGGATCTGTGATATAATGATCATGCTTTTAATTTGTATGGAGGAATGCCGTGATGAAAGAAAATAGGCAAAAAATCAAGCTGTTAAAGCTGATTGAGCTATTACAGCAAGAGACGGATGAACTCCACCCGCTTTCGACCAACGAAATATGTAACCGTCTGAGCACTATGGGAATTTCTTGTGAGAGACGAACATTAGCCAAAGATATTGCCCTTTTGAACGAACAGGGCTTTGAGGTCATGTGGTGCAGAGTCGGCAAAGAAAAGGGATATTACATAGCAAATCGCAGTTTCTCTGTCCCAGAGTTGAAAATACTGATTGATGCGGTGCAGGCGGCAAATTTCATTACTGAGAAAAAGAGTGCCGAATTGATTGATAAGATTGCAGCATTGGGAGGCAGCCACCAAGCAGACATTCTGCAAAGCAACCTCGTGTGCTTCAATACCCGGAAACACAGCAATGAAACTATTTATTACAGCGTGGGTTATTTAGAGGATGCGATCCAACAGCAAAATAAGGTGCTGTTCCGCTATTTCGATTTGGACGAATACGGCGAAAAAGTATATCGCCGCGAGGGGCATCGTTACGTTGTGGAGCCTGTGGCGTTGGTATTCCATGAGGACAACTACTACCTCATGGTATATAGTGCAAAGCATGATAGTACGGCAAATTACAGAATTGACCGTATGGATAGCGTCGAAATCATAGATGAACCGGTATCGCAAAAGGCGTTGGCACTGCGAAACGAAGTTGCCGGTTATACTGAGCGAGTTTTCAAAATGTACGGTGGACAGCCCGTTGACATCGTAATCGAATTTGACGATAAGCTTATTGGCGTAGTTTACGATAAATTTGGCGAGAACACAAAAATGATCCGCACTCACGAGCATACGTGCGTGGCAACCGTAAAGGTGCAAATCAGCCCCACTTTTTGGGGATGGTTGTTCCAATTTGGTAAGCAGATGCGGATACTATCCCCAGCAGGTTTGGTCGATGAACAGAAAACGATGATACGAAAATTGATAGAAATAGAAGAAGACAGCCTTCCCCTTTGATGGTTTAGACATTAGGCACCAATGTATACATCTGGCGGTCAAAAACAAGTGGGAGGTTATCATAACAGGAGTGGGTCGTGATGAAACCAAAATCGATATTCTATCGCTTTCTTTCTGTAATATTGGTGCTGACAATGTTGTTCAACTTGGTAGCCTGTTCTTCGAAACCGGAGACACCGAACAACAATTCTTCCGTCAATAGTGAGGGAAATCTGGTAGTAGACGGCGTAGAGATTACGGATGTATTTGAAAGCTTGGTGTTGGAAGCTGTTTCTGTAGATGATGTACAGACCATAGAGCTAAATGTTGACGATTTAGTCGTTCAATGTACGGTGGTCGAGAAAATCGACATGATTGAGGCAGAGGTTGTACCGCTGAATGATACCTTTGTATATTTGGCGTATCAAAACTTTGTTCAATACTATGACGAGGATATTGATTTTGCCAAGTTGCTGAAAGATGTGGCAGTCGGTGCAACATGTGTGATTGTCTGCGTTACGCTGTCTACGGTAAGCGGACCAATTGGTACATTCTTTGGAGCAGTTATTACCTCTGAATTTACAGCGGCCACTATTGCTGTTGGCGCTGCTATTGATGCAGCAGTTTCTGGTTACTTGGCGTATCAAGACGGAGGCGATGCTTCCTACATCATTGGACATATGTTAAATGGTGTGGCAGATGGATTTAAATGGGCAGGCATACTGGCTCCGATTTCGGGCGCAGGTGCAGGCATTAAGGCACTTAGAGCGGTAAATAATCTGCGGAAAGTGCCAGGATTTGAGGAACTGTCTGATAAGGCGTTACGTGCCGTGCTTGAAGAGTTCAAGACAATAGCAAAGGGAACTGCAAAAGAGGCACTTAATTCCAGCGACGATGCCTTGCGCGCGATCTATCGGAACCTGTCCAGTGAACTGTCGGAGGAAATTACAGAGGACATATTTATTGCTGCATTCCGGAATAGCGGCGATATTATCCGCATTATTGAAAAATTTAACCCATTCAATACGGCTCGGGAACTGTCCAATGTTTTAAGAGAAGAGTTTTTGAAAGCATCTGGTGCATCTGATAAAGTTGTTTCTGAGTGTATTAAGAAAATTAAAAATAAGTCCATCAAAAAGCTTTCGGATATTTCTGATAGTGGCCTTCGTGAATATGTCAGTCAGAATATGGCAGAGTTTGTAAGATTGTTTGGCCCATCGTTGTCAAAGGAGTTCATGGACGATTCACTCATTCGAATTTTAGGTGATGATGCATTTGAAGCCGTCAAAAAGGTTATTGCAACTGATCCAAATTCGTACGGCACATTGATTGCAAGACTTGGAAGAGAATCTGTCGACGAGTTTTTGGAAAACGCAGACGTATTGATGCTCATGCAAGCAAGATATGGCATCAAGAACACCAATAAACTTATTCATCTCCAAGGGCTTTACAAAAATATTCTTCAAAACAGTGATGTTGATTCCGCGGTAGTGGCCAAAGTAGTCAACGGACTGTTAGATGGCTCTGTCAAGTCAATTGATGACATTACAAGAATCAACTCGACGCTGGGTAGAAACGCCTACAAATCAAGTGATCTTGTTTGCGCAACGCTTAGAAGCCTGGGGTTGGATGGTAAAGCATCTGCTTTCATGGACGATGTTGCAGCATCAAGATTAGAATTCCTGATTGATCCAGACCTATTCCCCGGTGAAGCTGCAGACAGGGTGATTGCAAATAACCTTACGAAGGGACAACTGGTTGCAGAATTTGGACAAGAGGCATACAACACACTACTTGCGAATGGCGACCAAATTATTTGCGCTCTAAGCGTGCAGGGCAAACCCAATGTACAGCTTATCAATGACCTAACTAAGGATTCCCTCTCTTATCACGGTATTAGCGATGATGTAATCAAGAAGATATTGTCCGGTTCATCAATTGCGGAGTGGGGACTTGCAGATGAGGCTGTTGAGGAAATCGGAAATGTTGTTGCAAGCTATTACCGGACTCTGGATGACACAACATATATCAACTTTATAAATGAGTACGCAGAAATTCGTTGCACAACAGCAAAAGCCTATAACCAGTCTATTAACTACACGACCCGAAACGGGAAATACGCTGGCTTGATTATGCCGTCCAATGATCCGATAATTAAGGCAAAGTATGGAGATATTTATATGAATTCCGCTGGATACCCCGTGTTCGACCAGTATGCAGTTGCCAGATTGGAAATGTCTGATTTGACAGGCGTAACTGAAAAGGATATTGCAAACGCCAATAAGCTTCATCATGGTGTTACAAGTGGTATTCCTGGCTACACTTGGCATCACGCAGAAGATGGGAAGACCATGTTGCTGATTCCTACAGATCTACACGAAGCCTATCGGCACGATGGCGGAGCCCAGCTTCTTAGAGATGGTGTGTTCGGAGAGAGGTGATGGGATGATTTTACTGGACTCAATAGATGATTTCCTTAAGATAGACCGACATGGTGAATATCGCCTGTGTTGCGATATTGATTTCGAAGGAAAGCAAATTCCAAAGTTATTGGATGATTTTCGCGGTGTTTTGGACGGTAATGGGCATAAGGTAAAAAACCTTGTGATTTCAAGGCGTGTTCGGTTTGATGGAGAACCCGTGGCATTGTTCGCCTCAGCGAGAAACGCAGAAATCAAGAATATCTCCTTTGATAACCTGCGGATTTGCGTCGATAATGATGGCTATAGGCCAGAGGTGGCTTGTTTATGTGTCATGGCTGAGCGATGCCGGTTTAGTAACATTGTTGTCTGTATCGCAGACTCGGAATGCAGGCCTCTGGTTTACGATTCTAACGAGTGCACGTATGCACAGATTAGGCATCCTGGCACAATTACTCACTACTCGGAAAATGATTGCTTGGAGGAATAAAAATGAAGCGAGTTGTAAAATCTGTTGTGTTGATACTGTTGGTTGCAGCGTTATCCCTGTCACTTGTAGCCTGTGCGCCAACCGCATCTCCTGCGGTGGCAATAGGCTACAAGGTTGGTGGTCTCGAATCGGGATCCTACAGTGAAGCCATTGAAAAGTTTGTTATTGGCGAAGATATGTACTGCTGTGTTACGGTAAAGATCGTGACGGATAAAAAGGCTATGCACACCTATACTGTTGAGATCTCTGTTCCGAAGACCGAAGATGTTGAGATTATCAAACGCGGCGGCCTGGATGCAAAGGAAGTAATTGATGATGCAGCCAATGGCTGTGTCATTATGCGCTTCGATGTTCAGGGTAGTAAGGAAGCTACTGAGCAGAAGATGATGTTCAAGGGCAAGCCCTTCGACGAGGGTGATGCAACTGTTCAGGTCACGATTTACGATGAGGGAGAAAAGATTTACGGATATTCCTCTACTGTGGAGTTTGTCTATGAATAAGAAGCAGTTTAAGAATCGACAGTTTCATGTCGAAGCGCGAGACTTGATTATAGTTGTGCTGTGCATCTTGCTTGCGTTGAGTTTTTCTTTCTTTGCAAACACCTACCGGACAACAGAAGAAAAGTTCAACATTGAGAATACTTATGTTGATTTTATTATTCAAACACCGGGGATGGAGCAGATTGCGGAGATTCAATCGTTGAATCACATTGACGCTGTGACTCCGTACTACTTCGCATCTTGCGAAGCGGATATTGATGGAAAAACCGTGAAGGCGGAGCTGTATATGATTGAAGATAGCACCGCTTTTTCAAACACATTGTTTTCTGAACAGCTTTTGAAGAGCGGCTCGGTTCCTTCGTCTAACGATGTAATCGCAGTAGATACTACTATTGCCTCTAAGTATGGTGTATCTGTTGGGGATTTGGTGACTATCAAAAGCGGCAACGGTAGTGTGAAGTGCGAAATCGGGGCTATCTATGAGGCAGATGGACGGCATGATTCTGGCATGATGATGGCGTTGTATGCAGGAGAGCTTTGCACAATGCTCAATTCTAAAGCCGATCTTAAGTATAGCGGTGCCTATATAAAGAGCAGTGATCTTACTTCTACAGAAACCTTCTTGAAAAGTTTTGTGCCTACCGGAGATCTCCGGTCTCGTGACGAGTTTAATAGTGACGAGTTATATAATGAGTATCTGGAACTGAGAAAAGATACCGACTATACTCAGACGATGTTTTATCGGGGTAGATATGTTCAAGAATTGAATAACCGATATGATGGGAAGCTACTCCAGAGCATCATTGGAATGAATGCCGCTTTGGTGATTACGATAATCGCGGTTGCAGTTTTCTTATCCAAACGAGTGGTAGGCTATGTCAAAACCGACTTAATCAAGGATGTCCGAAATAACTTCAAAGAAGAACAGGAAATGGAGATGGTCTCCGCCTATCTAATTAAGGTAACAATTGCTTCTGCGCTGGCAGCAGCTTTTTGCAGTGCCGGGGTAGGTTTGATCTTCTTTAAGTATGTAGGTTTTGTTCCTGTTTGTGCTCCAGTTGTTGCGGTAATAATTGGTGGAGTCAGTGCTTCTGTTGTAGCTTTGCGGAAGGCAAAACGAGACTTCTTTATCATGGCAGAACAGGAAAAGAAGAGAACTCAGCGCTTAAAATAATTGAAGGGTGAATAAAGTGATGGGCGTCACGCTGGCAAAAAGAGAGTTTGCAGATTTGGTTAAACGAAATAGAAAGGCACTTTTAGGTGGCTCTTTGATCTTCATGCTTCTTTCTGTGATTTGCTGTTTGGCAATACAGTTCCGAAGTGCTCCCAGTCAGTTGATGTCCACTGTTCAAAATTATGGATATACCGATGTGGTTGTGACAAAAAACGCCTATAGCCAAAACTCTTTCTACAAGCTGAGTAATATCAATTCAATTCAAGCCGGCGGAAACGTAAAGCAGGTAACGATCAATACATATATGCAGGTTCCCGGCATGGAGTATTCCGATTCGTGTCCGATGAGCAATGTTAGACTCGAACCGGGCGAGATTGCAATTTCAAGGAAAGTTTCGGAAGTGCTCCATGTCGACATTGGCGATGTTGTATATCTGAGTTTTGTTATGCGTGACGATCCCGTAGAGTTCAAAGTTTCTACAGTGTTCGATTATGTTACGGATTTCTACAAGTTTTACCAGAATAAAGACTTTTCTGTGGTGTTGATCCCTTACAATGAAACAGATCTGGAAACAATGCGCCATGACGCAGTGTCATTTTTAAGCCCAGAGGAATTGGCGGTATTGCTATCATCGGATTATTCTTATTATGAGATACATCCTATTCAGGCGGAACTGTCTGCTATTAGAAGAGTAGTGAAGATATGTGGCTATGTGGTTGTTGCACTTCTTTTGGCAGTTTCCTTGGCCTATTCCGGAGTTGTGATTAAGGCGATCAACGCAGAGGTTCTTCGCTATAAATATGATGGCTATTGCAGAAAGCACATAAAGTTGATCCGAACCAAGCTGATTGGTTTATCCATTGCTTTGCCGATGGCAATATTGACATTCCTTTATCTTGCCCTTTGGCGTTTTGACTATATGCATGGTTCCGAAGCAATGATCTGTATTGCTGGCAGTGTTGTGATTATTGCTCTCGCATTAAGGGGGAACAGATTGTATGAATAAGATTTTTGAATTTGACAAGGTGAGGATTAGTCTTAATGACCGCATTTTGTTTCCAGATATTACCTTCACAATCTTTGCAGGTGATTGCTTAATGCTCCGCGGCAAAAATGGTTCTGGGAAGTCACTGTTGTTGGAACTGATTTTTGGTGGGTACACTAATGAGCTTAAGAGAAGATATTCCGGGCTAAAAATTGAAGGACACATTTATGATGCTCAGGGGAATGATCTGCTGGATCCTCACACAGACCGGGTTATTTCCTATGTCACGCAAAATGAAGACTTCCATAGCAATGCTACCTTTTTGAGTGAAGCTGTTACGGCATCGCGTGGTGTCGGAATTGAACTTGATGAGAGGTGGTTTGATGAGCTTCTTGCTCGTTTCGGAATTGCTGACAAGAAAAAGCAAAAGATTCAGCGGAATGTAAGCTGTGGTGAAGGTAAAATCATTCACTTAATTACGAGAATTTTAAAGCTTGGCGCAACCAATATTCTGCTTTTGGATGAGCCATTAAACCACCTGTCTTTTCAGAATTCGAGAGTGTTTAATGATGTTTTGAATGAGGTTAAAGCGAAAAATCCTTCCCTCACGGTCATAATGATTTCTCACTGCCGGGCTATAAACTTTGTTGATGGAACGATTCAATATAACTATGATACGGAGCAAATGGAACGGCTTCCGTACATTTCATACAATTGTTTTGATGCCGAATGATGAGTGTGGAGAGAATAAGATGATTGAAATTCTTATTACATTGGCGGTGTTGACTGTCCTGTTTTGGATCGGATTTCATGTCACCGGTGCATTATTGTCGGCAGCAATCTGGCTGTTCATTAAGTTGCCGTTTGCGGTGATTCTTGGATGCTTGGGATTGGTCTGCTGCGTCACAATACTGTTAATTCCGCTGGGCGGAAAGTGTTTCAAGTTTGCATTTGAAGTTCTTACATAAAGGAGAACCTATCGGCCATTTCCTTATTATACTGTAATCCGTGTCCCACACTGGAACACAAAGGATAGATTGTCCGGTGGCCGCACTTCCACAAAATCCAGTGTTCGTAACATTAGCGCATAGTCAAATTCAGTAATGCGACCAACTGTATCCAACAGTCCTATCATTAGAGTTCTCACAGTCAACTGCCATAACTACCCGCTCTGCATCTTCCACGAAATCGTAAATATTGCTCTTCACAAAACTGCCTGCGTCGGACACACGGCTGTAGTCAGTGAAGTAGTCGTTATGCATTTCATAGATGATGGATACAAACTTCTTGTCATTATATAGGATGTTTCCTCTGGGCTGCGGCTCCCAGTTTATATACACACGATATGGATAACAGTCCAGGTTTTCAAAATATGTATTGGCTGCTGCGCGAGTACCTTCCTCAGTCAGACCGTTTGGCATCAGAATAAGGCTTCGTATATAGTCCCAATTCAGCCATGAGGGAAAGATGCCCTTACAGTTGTTAATTCTATCAGATAATATTCGATTGATTTCAATGATGTGGTGATTCAGCTTCGTGCTTGATTTCTTTACAAAATTGATGCCATCAAGGGCCAGCTGATTGATTGACTCCTGCGGGATGTGTTCCGGCATCGCAAGGATGCTACGGTACTGGAACTTCATTTTTTCATTTATTTGGCGGAATGCTCGTTCTATGGAAGTACGGACAATGCACAAGTGGCGGATGATTCTGGCATTCTTATCTTTGTCCAGGACTTCATAAATATCTAATTTCGGTGGCTCGTGGGCATTTTCAAAGATACGCTTGGGTACGCCAATCAGATACGCAACTTTTGATACGATATCATAGGTGCTGTCTTTATAAGCGGCATACTCATCATCCAACTCTTGTATGCTAGGAATATGGTCATCGTCGTATTCATATTCGTTCATATCGTTTTCTTTCCTTTCGTTGGAGTCATTTCAAAGACCATCCGACAGTCTTCGACATCTAAACCTATTTTAGCTGATGAAAGCCCAAAAATAAAGGGCTGCAAACGAAAATAAGCCCCTCAGAACAACAAAGGAAAGTTGCTCCGAGGGGCTTGCGTGTTAATTGGGAATCTTCAGTTTTTGACCGCTGTAAATGACATTGGAAGTCAGGCCGTTCAAGCTGACGATCTCCTTGTACCGGGAACCATCGCCGAGGTACTGGGCAGCGATCTTCCAGAGTGTGTCGCCGTGGACAACGGTATGGACCCGATAGCTTACCGGGTAAACCAGGGTGCCGTTGCTGTCGAATACGCTGTAGCCAGGATTGGCATCCGCGCATTTCTTGGCATTGGCCAGAACCGTGTAGGCCCCCTTCTGGGACTTAGCATCCGCCCAGGTCTTGCGAATGCGGTACAGCACTTTCGTTTCCGTTCCTGTGGACGGAGTGGTCGTGGTGGAAGTGCCGCCAAGAGCGGCTGTCACTTTAGATGCCAGATCGCCCAGACGGCTGTACAGCCAGTCACCCGGGCAGGACTTGTTGGCAAACCAGCGGTGGACGGTCAGCACCATCTCATCGGACTGGGGCGTGTAATTCAGCGTTTTGGTCTTGTCCGCAAGCCAGATCAGCTTCTTTTTCCCGTTGCGCTGGCAGATGTCGGTACACAGCTTGACCAGGGACTCATAGACCTTACTGTTCATGGCATAGGGCGCAGAGGTGTCGCTGGCGCACTCAATAGTGATGGCTCGCTGGTCATTTTCCCTGCTGGAAGAACACCAGGAACGGTTCTTCTCCTCCACGCAGAGAGAAACCCTGCCGTCCGTACCAATGCCGTAGTTACAGCTGGCCTGACGGTCAGGGCTGATGAAGCAATCGCAGATGCGTTCAGCGGTGGCCTGTCCCACAACACAGTGGGGCGTGATGCGGTCAATGGAATGGGTGCGCTGGCCGGAGTGGTTGGGACTTAGTTTCGTGTAAGCCACCAAAGGGCTGTTGGTATAGGCCATTACTGTCCCTCCTTCCCGTCAGAACGGTCATGGAGCTGCTCCAGTACGGTCTTGATAGCATCCGGCACAGGCAGACCCAGATGGGCGGCATTTTCCAGCAGGGATACCCCCTCATTGGAAAGGTAGAAGAAAATCACTGCTGTGCGCAGGACACCGGGCGCACCCAGCACCTGGACATCGATAATGTTGCCGATGCCCACCAGCAGGAAAATCAGCACCTTGCGGCAGATGCCCTTAAAGCCCACCTCGCTGGACAGGGTCTTGTCCGAGATGGCACACATGACTCCGGTGATGTAGTCGATAGCCACAAAGGCGATCAGGGCGTAGAGCAGGCCATCACAGCCGCCCAGGAAGTAGCCAAGCCAGCCGCCCACAGCGGCAAAGGCCAGCTGAATGGTGTTCCAGAATTCTTTCATAGTAGTTGTCCTCCTTTGAATTTTGAATATGAGAAGAGCGGCCACCCGTCATAGGCAACCGCTCTTGACTCTGTTATTAGGGTTACTGACCGCAGATATCCGGATAGTCCTCAATGGCTCGTATCTGGTTTGCGTAGGTGCTCCAGTTTGTCGCTGCCTTATACGCATCTAACAGTGCCGAGGGAACATAAATATACCCTTCGCCTTTGGCGATTTTAGAATTGATGAAGGCATCGCTGGTTTGCTGACAGACTTGCTCCGTATTGCGAAGGATCAGCGTTTCCAAAGCAGTACAGTAATTGAAGCCATTGTACCCAATCATCGTCCTTCCAGAGAACCCTGTCGCTGGTGTTGTTGAGGATTTCCCAGGACTCATCGCCCTCGGCAAAGCCGAACACCTCCGGGGTTGCTTTATCGAAGTTGAAATTGTACTTTCCAATGAAGCTGGTATTCTCACCGTCATACCAGAAGACCACAATGGGGAAACCATCAATGCCCTGGCGGATACGGCTGTCCTGCTTCTGAGGTTCGGTCTGGAAGGGACAGGTTTCATCATAGAGCCGGGCCAGTTCCACATTGTTGGCTCCCTCCGAAGAAGCCACATCCGCCTTGAAGGTGAAGGTGTTCGTGGGAACGGAATCAGAGCGCAACTTGTAGGTCTCCTGGGTGTTTCCGCTGGGGTCCACAAAGCCACCCTTGAACTTGATCTTGTAGTTCTTCCGGGCATAGTACTGGGAAGAAGTACCCTGCACATCCACTTCGGCCCCGGAGAAGGTAAAGGACTTGCTGCCGTTGACCGGATCGGTGTAATAGCCGCTCATGGTTTTCACATCGCCCTTGTACTGGGGCAGTTCCGTGCCATCCAGCACCAGATACGGCAGGTCCTTCGGCAGCTGGGAAATGACGATCTGGGAGTAGGCATCGAATACATTATTTCGGCTGTACCGCTCCAGCATGGTTTCCACTACCTGAGTGTCGGCGATCCAGTTATTCAGAACCTGGTGCCGGGTCAGGTCGTTGTCATAGACCCGGATGCAGTAAAGGTCGATGGCGGCATCCCGGGAGCCGATGGAAATATCCACGGGCGCACTCTGGGCAAAGTCATCGTCCGCCGGATACTGCACCACACCGGACATGATGCCATTGATGTAGCAGTAGATGAGCCGGTTGGCGGCTTTCTTCTCCACCACAAAGGACAGGCGCAGATGCTCGTTCTCCTTGTACCGGGTGGTGATCTCCTTCTGCTCGGAGCGAAGAGTCGCCAGCTGAGGCGTGATGGAGATGCCGCGATTGCCGCTCATGCAGGACAGCACCACAGCATCGTAGTTCATGACATCCCGGGTGGCAAACTCGATCTCGATGGTCTTGCCAGTGGTACGGAAGTCCTTCCCGAAGGGCTGTACCGGAATGGTCAGTCTGGCATCGCCGGACACCCGGAGAACGGGGATATTGTCCTCATCCAGCTGCCAGCCGTCCGAGGTGAAGTTGAAGTTCTCGAAAGCCGCTTTCACAGAACCGTATTCCCATACCGCCGGATTATCTTCCGTATTGCTTCTTCCTGCACTGGAAAGATACAGAGACAGCCCCTCGGTTTCTGCTTCAATTTCCATCTCGCTGGCGGTGACCGACACCGCAATGGTGCGAGAGGCACTACCGCAGGAAATTTCCAGAGCCAGATCCCCGGCACTGTCCGCCCGGTAAGACCAGATCTGCTGAGTGCGATCTACCGTCTGGCGGGACACCACATTGCCGTTCACTGACAGTTCTATCTCAGCGGTCAGGTTTGCAGGGTCATAGACCGTAAACGGAATGACCAGCGTGGTGTACTGGGCCACCGTACCATCCTGAAAGCTGGTGGCGATGATGGGCGTGGTGTTCAGACTCTCCACGCAGATGATCTCATAATACAGATGATTGGACTCAATGGTCTGCCCATTGACCGTGGCATCGAAGTAGGCTTCCAGTGTATGCGCACCGTGTTTCTGGGCGGGAATCGTGTAGGACATCTGCCTGCCGCTGGAGGTGGTGGTCACCGTGGCGATCTCCTTGCCGTCCAGCAGGATATGAACCGTCTTGCTGATGGCTCCCACCGGCACATAGGTAAAGGTAATAATGCCATCGAAGGCAGTCCCGGAGTCAAAGGTGGAGCTCATGGATGCTTCGATGGCATTGATGTTGAAATTGATGGTGCGGCTGTTCTCATAAGCATCTGATACCTGAATTCTTACAGCGTTGCTGCCCACAGATAGATACGGCCCAAGATCAGCGGTGACCGCCCCTTGGGGAATGTCCAGCATGGCCTTGACGATGCCGTTTACCGTGACCTTCATCACGCCGTTGCCGGTGGGCATCTCATCCTCCAGAGAGGACCAGGTGATCTGGATAAGACACTCCTTGCCATAAGCGATGGACTTACTCAGCCAGCCACTGGTGTTGGAGACCGCCAGCACGGCGTTATTGCCGCCGGAACCACCGGAGCCGCCCGTGCCGGAGAAGGGGCCGAGGGGACCAGCCACCACTTCATTGTTGGAGGTCAGGTACAGATAGCCGTTTTCCACGAAGGCCCCATCCACCTTCCCGGAAAGCAGCAGTTCCATATTGGAAAAACTCTGCTGCATATTCTGGGCGGCGTACATGGCAAGCTGCGCGTCCCCGGAGGCATTGAAGGATTCATCCTTGGCGTTCTTTGCAGTGGCCAGGGCTTCGCTGGAACTGCTCTCTGCCGCCCGGGCGATGGTCTTGGCATCATCAGCGG
>OMEK01000183.1_pt1 | contig 24420 bp, 22 predicted proteins | sample 1645351 | NCBI WGS metagenome assembly OMEK01 (sample SAMEA103958146, study PRJEB25191) | human gut metagenome
TTTTTTTGTTTTTTTAATTCTATACCCACCAGTACAACAGATAGCACAAACGCTGAAAAATCAGCAACAGGCCCCGCAAGCAATACTCCCATAATTCCGAAACGAAGCGGGAGCAGCAGGGTAAGCGGAATCAACAAAAAGGTCTGCCTTGTTAATGCCAACAGAGCACCTCTTAACGATTTTCCTATTGCGGTAAAAAAACTGGAAGAAAGCAACTGCACACCATTTACCAACACCATGAAAAGATAGGTACGCATGAACAAAACAGCAAATTCAAAATACAGCTCGTCCCCATCTCCGAACAGCGAAATGATAGATTGTGGGAAAAATTGAAATGCGATGAAAGCAATAGTGGAAACAACAAGGTTCCATTTTACCGCAAGCAGGTAAGCCTCCCGTACACGATGGTATTGCCTTGCCCCATAGTTGAAGCCGATAATCGGCTGTGTTCCCTGCGAGATTCCTACAACAATCGCAAGGATTATGGCATTTGTTTTCATAACGATTCCGCAAGCAGCTAAGGGAATATCTGTTCCATATTTTGTTAATGCGCCGTAATAAGTCAACGAATTGTACTGAATGATTTGAATCACGGTAACTGCAATCTGGTTTGAGCTGCTGCTGATTCCCATGCTGCAAATTTTCATGCTTTCTTTGATGTCCAATAAAAACGACTCTTTTTCAAAATGAATTGTTTGGAAACGCCATAGATAACGGAGTGCGAGTATGAAGGAAAAAATTTGCCCAATAACTGTTGCCCAAGCTGCGCCGGCAATTCCCCAATCGCAAGCAAAAATAAAAATGGGGTCAAGAATGGTATTGATAATAGCTCCCACAACCATGCAGACCATTGAATACTTTGGTTTTCCATCTGCTCGAATCAAATTGCTCATACCATTCGTTACAATGAGAAACGGCATTCCAATCAATGTTATGCTGGCATACTGCTTTGCATATGGAAATACATCTGTCGTTGCCCCAAATGCCTTTAGGAGCAAAGACAGAAAAGTTTCTCCAACCAGCAAATAAATAATTCCGAAAATTCCCATCAGAACAATACCATTTCCCGCTGCTTTGGCGGCAGCTTTCGGCTCTTTGCATCCAAGACAGAGGGAAACACGGGAAGCACTGCCAATTCCGACCAGTAGTGCAATGGCAAGGCAGATGGTAGAAAACGGGTAGGCAACATTGGTTGCTGCATTTCCCAAATAACCGACCCCTTGACCAATAAAAATCTGATCCACAATATTGTAGATTGAACCGACAAGAGACGCCACAATACTGGGAACAGCAAAATTTTTCAACAGCTTTGAAATTTTTTCATAGCCCAGAGGATTTTCAGTCATTGAACTCCTCCCCCTTTCTCTCTATATGGAGTTCCGATGTGATATTTCTGCCCGCCTGTATTAAGAAATCCATAAAAAGGTTCTGCTCGGATTCGCTCATACCCTGCAATAAAAGAGCTTCTGTCTTTTCGCATACCGTCTGTACCTCATCAATTACAGACAGCGCACGTTCCGTAGGATACAGCTTACACGTCCGCTTATCCTTATCATTTGGGGAACGCATAATCATTCCCTGCTTTTCTAATGCCGCAACTGTCCGTACAATATTGCTCGGATGAACATAAAACATATCCATTAAAGAATCCTGTAAAATGCCGGGCGAACGACAGATTTTGATTAAGAACATATATTGACTGTTGTTGATTCCATAGGGGGCAAGTTGCTTGTCCAAATAGATTTTGTAAAATCGGTCTGTTACGGAAAGCCATTTTAATAGTTGCATAGATATATTCCTCCTAACCACCAGTATTATAACGCAATATGCGTGCGCACGCAACTACTTTTAACATTATATCTGCCGCATTCTCCTTCTCTCTTTTATTATTCAGTTCATTTCTGAACGGTTGTATTATGTTTTATATTAGCAGTTCATTTCTGTACTGTCAATACTTTTTAATCAAAAACATTTCATTTTTGTACTGTTAGTGTTATACTGTATATAGTTTGAAAAAGAAGGAGTTTTTGTATGGGCGAAAAATTCACTAGCCGTGTGGGCTATTTGATTCGAAACTTTAGAATTGCATCGGATATGACCCAAAAGGAATTAGCTGATAAATGTGGACTCAACGAATCCACTATAAGAAACTATGAGCTTGGCAACAGATATCCAGACGAGGCAACATTATTGAATATTGCAAATAATCTGAATGTCAGCTTCTTTGCTTTGTCTGATCCGGATGTTGCAAATATCTTTAGTGCCTTGCATGTACTGTTTGATATTGAATGGGCATACGGACTGCGTCCTACTATGAAAGATGGAGAAGTGGTATTAAAGTTTGAAGACCGCCTTTCCTGCACCGGACCACGTCCACTAGAAGATTTAGATGCATTTAAAACAATGGTTGAATACTGGGCCAGACTGAGAGATAAGTTAGAGGACGGAGAAATATCTGAATCAGAATACTGGTTTAAAGAAATCAAGTTCCCGAAGAATCCGATACATGAAGATAATTCTTATTCTGTATCACTTAATCTTGATGAAGAAGACCAATTAGTTGTGGAAAATATTGATGATAGCGAGGAAGTCTCAGATGCGTTAAAAGACTTGTTCCCTGATTTCTCTTATGTAAAGAGGAAGAGAAAACCGAAAAAAGATTAAAATACTTGAGGTATTAATATGAATATAAAGAAACGATTTAAGAAGAGCAAAAAATACTATTTAAAACATATTAATAGTGAAATATATAAGCAAGAAAAAATTTCCTATGATGCCTCTCGCAAGCAAGACCATGAAGAATTTTTAAAAAGTAAACCTGAATTTACCAATCGTACTGATACATATGATAATTACAGCATTACCCATGTTACCATCTGTGATGTATTATCAAACGATGGAATAACTAACTTGCTGCAAAAATTGTATTCTCTATCAAACAAAATATATAAGAAAGATATTATTTACAAACGCCCTACTTTATTTAAAAAATACGATTATGTGCATTTACTTTACTCGCATTCGTTTCATGGCAAATTTGCTGATATTAAGTTTCTTAATGATAAATATATAGACTCTGTCAGCATTACTTGGGCTCAGATAAACAGTTTTTACGCTGTATTAGAATATAATTTTTCACTAAAAAGATGTTTAACGCAAGAAGACTGTACAAAATTTGTATGCGACAATATCAATTTACTAAATTCTAAAGATTTATTGTTTTATTACAATATTGACAATGAAAAGGAAATTGATATGCTCGCACTTGAAGAAATGGATAACGACTATTTTGAATTAATTTTTCAACATTATATTACAAGTCTATTTTTCAGTGAACAAGGTCGCACCAACAAAATGGTAAGCATGGTTCATATGACAAGAAATCAACCTATCAATATAAACACACTTAACTTGGAATTTTTCGGTATATCTTATTACAACAAAAAAGAAAACTATATTATTACTGATGGCATTCATAGTAATTATTATCTTTTAGCTGGCAATAATCATATTCCTCATTTTAGCCTTACACATTATATTTCAAGATATGGAAATAATTTCTACTATATGTTTTTCGGGTATAGGGAATTAAAACTATTAGAAACTAATTTTTCAAAATATTCTACCGGAAGAAAGAAAATCAAATATGATAAATCCTTTATTTCCTTGTTAAACAAGTCTCAAAGTCTTCTTGACACAAGGCAAACTACAAAATCAGATATTTTTAAAGCTTTTAACAAGGACTGGGAATTATATTATGGTTGTGAAAAAAAGAATTTCAACAAAGAAATGACACGTTCTAATATTGATTACAAGGAAATATATGCAAACACCTATTCCTACTTAACTGCTTTATCAAATATTAACTATACTAAAAGCAATATAATTCTTTCCATAATTGCATTGGTTATTGCAGTAATATCTCTCATATTATCAGCATAAGGAAAGAATTATTGTCATTCTATTGTCACAACCAAAAGCAAGAGCCAAGAAACGCCGTAAATTCAACATTTCTTGGCTCATTTGCATTATTCAAACTCAATCGTTCCAGGTGGTTTACTGGTCAGATCATACATTACTCTATTAACGCCCTTGACCTCATTGATGATCCTGTTCATAACCTTCTGAAGCACCTCAAATGGTATCTCTGAACAATCAGCTGTCATGAAGTCTGTTGTATTTACAGCACGGAGTGCTACGGCGTAATCGTAGGTTCTGAAATCTCCCATACAGCCAACTGAACGCATGTTGGTCAGGGCTGCGAAATACTGGCCGAGGCTTCTGTCGAGGCCTGCCTTTGCGATCTCCTCGCGGTAGATGGCATCGGCATCCTGAACGATCTTGACCTTCTCGGCTGTGACCTCTCCGATGATTCTTATTCCAAGGCCTGGGCCTGGGAATGGCTGACGGAATACCAGGTACTCTGGAATTCCAAGCTCAAGGCCGGCCTTGCGGACCTCGTCCTTGAAGAGGAGACGGAGTGGCTCCACGATCTCCTTGAAATCTACATAGTCAGGAAGTCCGCCTACGTTGTGGTGGGACTTGATGACCGCTGACTTGTCAAGGCCTGACTCGATGACGTCAGGATATATGGTTCCCTGTACGAGGAAGTCCACGGCACCGATCTTCTTGGCCTCCTCCTCGAATACACGGATGAATTCCTCGCCTATTATCTTTCTCTTTGCCTCAGGCTCGGTTACTCCGGCAAGCTTGCTGTAGAATCTGTCCTGCGCATTTACTCTGATGAAGTTCAGGTCGTAAGGTCCATCTGGTCCGAATACCGCCTCAACTTCGTCGCCCTCGTTCTTACGGAGAAGACCGTGGTCTACGAACACACATGTGAGCTGCTTGCCTATCGCCTTGGACAGGAGAACCGCAGCTACTGATGAGTCCACACCACCTGACAGGGCGCACAGCACCTTGCCATCGCCTATCTTGGCACGGAGACTCTCTATTGTATCTTTAACAAATGAATCCATCTTCCAGTCGCCTGCACACTGGCATACATCCATGACAAATGCTCTGAGCATCTTCATACCTTCCTCGGTGTGCATAACCTCTGGGTGGAACTGAGTCGCATACAGCTTCTTCTCAGCATTCTCCATGGCTGCCACTGGGCATACAGGAGTGTAAGCTGTCTTCTTGAAGCCCTCTGGTACCTCTGCAATATAGTCTGTGTGACTCATCCAGCAGATGGTCTTGTCATTCACATCTGCAAACAGCTTGGATGTCTTGTCAACCTCAACCTCTGTTCTTCCATACTCGCTGACAGGGGCCGTGCTGACCTTGCCGCCCAGCAGATGAGCCATGAGCTGTGAACCGTAACATATTCCGAGAATAGGAATACCCAGTTCGAATATCTCCTTGCTGCAGCTAGGTGAATCGTCTTTGTATACGCTGTTTGGTCCGCCTGTGAAGATGATTCCCTTTGGATTCATCTCCTTGATCTTCTCCAGCGGCAATGTGTACGGATGTACTTCGGCATATACATTACACTCTCTTACACGTCTGGCGATCAGTTGGTTGTACTGTCCGCCAAAGTCCAATACGATAATCAGTTCCTTATCCATGTATATCTCCTTTGTTGCCTTTTATTACTTATAACAGATTTCTGAACATTTCCTAGTATAACACAATATGCAGCACTTTTGTGCTGCATATTATCTAAAAATTATGTTGTTTTAATTATTTATGCATTTTACATATACGATAGCATTCGAACAGATACTTCACTGACAAATTTATATAACGCAGTAACGTCATCTGCCCTGCCCACTCAATATTGAAATCTATTATATAACTATATTTATACCAATCTCTATCTTAATCCCTACTTCAGCTTCTCCTTCAAAACCTCAATACCCTTCTGGTACTGGCTGTCATTCTTGCCCTGGAAATCCTCATAGGTATAATCATCTGGAAGATCCACCTCAATGTCAGGCGCAACACCCTTCTTGTGGATATCGTTGTCATCGTGTGTGAAATACTTCTGTGTCGTGAGCTTGATCGCTGTGCCATCACCAAGTGGTATAACACTCTGCACGATTCCCTTACCGTAGGTATTCTTTCCTACAACAGTTGCAGCCCCGAATTCCTTGAGTGCCGATGTAAGTATCTCTGACGCACTGGCACTGTACTCATTTGTCAGGACTACCATAGGCATATCGAGGTATTCATCATCTGTCGATTTATACTCGTCCACAACCTTGCCGGTCTTGTCCTTGATGGACACTATGGTTCCTTCTGGGAGCAAATAGTCGCAAATGTTTACGACCGTGGTGAGCATTCCACCCGGATCACTTCTGACATCGATCATCAGTGCCTGCATGCCCTCATTCTTGAGCTCCTCAACTGCCTTCTGGAAAAGCTCGTCTGTGTTGTCTATGAACTGCGTGATCCTCACATATCCGATCTTGTCGTCTATCATAAATGATGATACCGTACTGTACTCAACGATCTCCCTGGTGATGGTGACATCGTGGTAAGCCTTATCACGCTCCCTGTATATCTTCAGCGTAACATCAGTTCCAGCATCGCCTCTTATGAGTGATACGAGGTAGTCAAGATCATCGTCTGTAGTGATCTCGTGATCATCTATCTGTACAATAATGTCATCAGGCTGTATATCCACCTTCTCAGCCGGTGCACCCTCAAGGATATTTACCGCACGGACATATCCCGTATCCTCATCCTTGCTGACCGTAACTCCGATTCCGGCATACTCACCTGAATCATCCTCCTGCAGCTTGGCATACTCTTCCTTGGTGTAATACTGTGCATACGGATCGTCAAGGGATTCCATTATACCCTTGTATATGCCCTCCCTGATCGTATCATCGTCAATATCATTGTAATAATAATTGTCTATGATACTCTCGATCTTCTCTGTCTTGTCAAGTACGTCCGCATCCAACAGATTGCCATCATAGGTTATCTTGGTGGAACTGCCGGTTTTGCCGCTGAGTGTGCCACTGAACACACCTGATGTACCGCAGCCCGTCAGACCGATCACCGTACTTGCCAGCACCGCTGTCACTACTGTCTTCTTCAACATTTTCCTCATATCATTATCTCCTAACCTTGTATTGCCATCAAATACCTGAATCTCTCCATATCCCCTGCCCGGTCTACTGTCCAAGGAAGTCATGCGGATTGACATACGTTCCGTCTATCGACACGCCAAAATGGCAATGCGGACCTGTCGACACACCCGTACTTCCTGCCTTTGCTATGACCTGACCTTTCACAACCTTGTCGCCAACATTTACACATAGCTGTGAGTTGTGCATATATACCGTACATATTCCGCCGCCGTGGCTGATCATGACCATGTTGCCACCGCCGCCATTGTAGCAGGACATCACGACTGTGCCGGCCTCCGCCGCAACAATATCTGTTCCATAATCACAGCCTATATCAAGTCCCTGATGATATGTACTTGCTCCCGCTGTAGGAGCATCTCGGTAACCAAATTCATCCGTGATAACACCTCCGGTCGATACCGGCCACATGAATTTGCCCTTATATTTGGAGGTGTCGTATACCTTTCCATCTTTCGTATACGCACCCGTACCATTTGCATTTGCCTTGCCCATCTCCTGTCTGGATATCTCCGCGATACGTCTCTCGGCTTCCTCACGGGCCACAGTGAACTTGTTCATCAACGACTTCTGGGCTTCTATATCACCATCATATCTGGTAATCTCTTCCTGCTTCTGATCTATAATGGTCTGCAGTTCAGCCTCGTTACTCTCCAGATCCGTCTTGACCGACTCCACCTGTCTGAGGTCAGATTCAAGCTGCGCCTCATAATTGGCTATATCTGTCTTGGTCTTGATCAGCTTTGCAAGCTGCCTCTGATCGTATTCCGATATCTGGTCTATATACTCTGATTTGTTCAGGAGATCGCTGAATGATATGGATGTGAGCAGGGCATCGACATATTCCGTCTCCCCCTCCTCATACAGATACTGTATTCTCTGCTTCATCGCCTCATACTGCTCATCCTCTGCCTTCTGAGCTTCATCCAGACTTTTCTGAGTTGTGTCTATCTCCGTCTGGAGCTCGTCTGTCTGCTCCTGCAGGCTCGTTATCTGAGTCTGGACGGATGTCATCTTGGCATCCAGATCCGCAACGTCCTGAACGATCTTGTTCTGCTGTTCCTCCAGAGAATCCAGAACGTCCTTGGCATTCTTCTCGTTTTCACTGGCATCATCCTTCTGACGCTCAGCCTCTTCCTTCGTCATGGCATATGCCATATTTCCCCCGGTCTGAGACGCAGCCATGCCCCCCATGACTACACATCCCGCAACAAGCAATGCCATCCTTCTGATATTCCCTTTTACATTGACTTTCTTTTTCATAATCTACTACTCCTTGTTATCCCCATCTAACAATTAACTAGTATATCTTATGTCGTCGTGCGTGAGCGCGATGACCTGCGCACGCATCAGCGTGCTTCATTATATTATATCGCCTGCCGGCTCAATGAGGGCATTCGCATTATGACGTCTTGCGCAAGCGCATCCGTCGCTATGCTCATTATATCATACTCTCAAATGCTTCCTCGTGGTAAGGATACTTCCTACCAGTCCAACACCGATACCAAGCACAAGTCCAACCGGTATCATGGTCTTGAACAGGTCATGCTGGCTCACAAATGCAAACAGCGTTGTGACAACCTTAAATCTTCCGGCAACATATGTCAGTATCTTATCATACATGTAGTACAGAAGGACCAGAGGTATAGCCGAACCGACCGCACCTATGATCACACCCTCTATGATGAACGGCGCCCGTACAAATACATTTGTCGCACCGATCAGCTTCATGATCCCTATCTCTTCCTTTCGCACCGTGATACCTATGGTGATAGTGTTGCTTATAAGGAAGATAGATACCAGCATCAGTATCACAACTATTCCTATGGATGCATATCCGACAAGGGATGACAGTGTCGTGATGCTGTCCGCAGTCACGTCAGAGCTCTTGACCTTTCTGACTCCTGAAAGCCCCTGGGCAAATGCCACGAACTCCGGCTGTCTGGCCACATCCTTGAGCGTAACCTCATATGAGGCCGAATTCTTAAGTGGATTGTCCTCGCCAAATGCATTCTTTGCCGCCTGTGGATCATCGTAGTTCTGTTCAACAAATTTATTCCATGCGTCATCCGCCGACACGTAATCCATCGTGTTTACATAATCCAGAGTTCTTATCTGTGATCCGATAAGCTGTATCGTGTCGTCCGACACATCCTCGTCAAAGAACACTGATATTGTAACTGTATTCTCAAGCTCCTGCATACCGGACTGAAAGTTTACAACCACCGCATATATGATTCCAAAGAGGAACAGACATGATATGATGGTTCCCAGTGATGCAAGTGAGAACAGAATATTTCTTCTTATATTTGCAAAGCCCTGTCTGAGGATATAGAAAAATGTACTAATCTTCATCTATATATCCTCCTTCCTTCTCGTCGCTGATAATTACACCCTTCTTCAGGGTGATAACTCTCTTCTTCATCTCATTGACGATATCCTTGTTGTGGGTTACCACGACAACTGTGGTTCCTCTCTTGTTGATATCCTCAAGGAGGTTCATGATATCCAGTGAGTTCTTAGGATCAAGGTTTCCTGTAGGCTCGTCCGCCAGTATGATGTCCGGATTGTTGACCAGTGCTCTCGCCATGGCAACTCTCTGCTGCTCACCACCTGAGAGCTCCTTCGGGTATGATTTGTATTTGTCTGCAAGTCCAACCAGCGTCAGCATGGCCGGAACTCGTCTTCTGATATATCTCGCCGGGGTCTGGATGACTCTCTGTGCAAATGCGACATTCTCGTATATAGTCCTGTCCTTGAGAAGTCTAAAGTTCTGGAACACAACCCCTATCCTTCTTCTGACCTTCGGTATATCTTTTCTCTTTATCTTGCCATAGTCGTATCCGGCAACAGTGATATTGCCCTCCGTAGGATCGAGCTCCTTGAGCAGAAGCCTGAACAGAGTGGTCTTGCCTGATCCACTGCTTCCAACGATAAATACGAACTCGCCTTTTTCTATATTGATGTTCACATTCTTGAGCGCCTGATTGCCCCCAGGGTATGTCATACTCACGTTCTCTAACTCTATCATCTCATGTCTCCTATATTGCCTCTTTACGGCATAAACTGTACATTATCTTACATTTGTCCATAGTCGGATGATTCTGATTCATTTCATCCACGCTTCATTATACTACATATTGATTGTTTTGTTGTGTATAGTTTGTGAATTAAAATTAATACACGATGCGGCAGTCTTCATATATCCATATGTAAGGCTGCCGCTTCTATGCAATCTATATTCCAGATAACTGTCCACCGGACATTTTAATAATCCAGTGACTCCATGTACTTCATGTACTTTACAACCATAAGAGCGATCTTGAATGTGATGGCATCCTCGAATACTCTCAGATCAAGGCCTGTGCTCTTCTGCAACTTATCAAGTCTGTATACCAGAGTATTTCTGTGGATGTACAACTGTCTTGATGTCTCTGATACGTTCAGGCTGTTCTCAAAGAACTTGTTGATAGTTGACAAAGTCTCCTCGTCAAACTCATCAGGGCTCTTGCCGTCAAATATCTCTCTGATGAACATCTTGCACAGAGGAAGTGGAAGCTGGTAAATAAGTCGTCCTATTCCAAGATTGCTGTATGCTATGATATCTGTGTTCTCATAGAATATCTTTCCAACATCCAGAGCCATCTTAGCCTCTTTGTATGAACGTGAAACTTCCTTTATCTCATTGACAATTGTTCCGAATGATACATGTACAGATGACATCGCCTCGGTATTGAGCATGTCAACGATGACCTTGGCAATCTTGTTCATGTCGTCATATGTCTCGTTGGACTTGACTTCCTTGACAAGAATGATGTTCTTCTCGTCCACAGCAGTGATGAAATCCTTTGTCTTGGCTGAGAAGATATTACGTACTGTCTCAAGTGCATTGGTATCCTTCTCATTCTTTGTCTCTATGATAAATACGATTCTTCTCACATCAGTATCTATGTGGAGCTTCTTTGCTCTGTTGTAGATATCAACCAGAAGGAGATTGTCTAAGAGAAGGTTCTTGATAAAGTTGTCCTTGTCAAATCTCTCCTTGTATGCGACCAGAAGGTTCTGGATCTGAAATGCTGCAATCTTGCCGACCATATATGTATCATCGGTCTCGCCCTTTGCCATGAGAATATGCTCTAACTGGTTATCGTCAAACACCTTGAAGAACTGATAACCTCTTACAACCTGGCTCTCTGCCGGTGAATCAACAAATGCACGAACTGAATCCTCGCAGTCATCTATATCCTTAAGTGTTGACGCAAGCACTTTTCCCTCTGTGTCCAACACGCACAGGTCAGTTCTTGTTATACCTTTTAATCCGTCTATTGTATCCTGAAGAATCTGGTTTGATATCATTCTTTTCACTCCTTATACTCATTATACGTTTTATCCCGTAATCCATTACTCTTATTTTAAAGCAAAATTGTAGAAAAAAAAAGAGAAAATGCAGATTTTTTATATGTATTTTCTGCATTTTCTCAATTTTTCAAGAATTAAACTACTGTTTCCAGTTATCTGGAGTGTAATTGTAAGTTCTATGTGTTATCTAAGACTAGTTAACAAGGATCTCCTCTGTCTCCTTATCGAAGATATGAATCTTGCTTAAGTCAAATGCGAACTGAACTGTGTCGCCAGGTCTAGCTGTTGTACGAGCATTTACTCTTGCTGTGATATCGAACTGGTCGATTGTGAAGTATAAGTAAACCTCGGCACCAAGCATCTCGTAGATGTTGATTCTTGCATCGATTACGCTCTCTGGTGATGACTCGATGAAGAGCTGCTCATCATGAATATCCTCTGGACGGATACCAAGAACAACTTCCTTATCGATAGCATCAAGTGCGATAAGTCTCTCAGCCTTGCTGTCTGGAACCTTGATTGAATGTGAACCGAACATAAGGAGAACGTCAGCACCTGACTTAACAACCTTACAATCGATGAAGTTCATAGGTGGCATACCCATGAATCCGGCAACGAACAGGTTACATGGCTTGTCGTAGAGGTTCTGAGGTGTATCTACCTGCTGGATGATACCATCCTTCATAACTACGATTCTTGTACCAAGTGTCATAGCCTCTGTCTGGTCATGTGTTACGTAGATGATAGTTGTCTGGAGTCTCTGATGAAGCTTTGAGATCTCAACACGCATCTGTACACGAAGCTTAGCGTCAAGGTTTGAAAGAGGCTCGTCCATAAGGAATACCTTTGGCTCACGGACAATTGCACGTCCCATAGCAACTCGCTGTCTCTGTCCACCTGATAAAGCCTTTGGCTTTCTGTCAAGAAGATGCTCGATATCAAGAATCTTAGCTGCCTCATGTACAGCCTTGTCGATCTTCTCCTTTGGAACCTTTCTTAACTTAAGTCCAAATGCCATGTTATCATATACTGACATATGTGGGTACAGAGCGTAGTTCTGGAATACCATCGCAATATCTCTGTCCTTTGGCTCTACATCGTTTACGAGCTTGTCGCCGATCCATAACTCACCTGAGCTGATATCCTCAAGTCCTGCTATCATTCTAAGAGTTGTTGACTTTCCACATCCTGATGGTCCAACAAAGATGATGAACTCCTTGTCTTCGATCTCAAGGTTGAAGTCCTTAACTGCGTTGAATCCGTTAGGATATACCTTGTAAATGTTCTTAAGTGATAAACTTGCCATTTGAAATTACCTCCGTAGTGTATATAATCTTGTTTTTGTTCACCCTAAAAACTATTGTTATTCTACATCATTGGCATTTTTCATTCTATGTGATTATTGCTCAAAAAAATTTTTAAACTTTTGTCTAAATTGTATACATGCACAAATTTTGCAACATTTTGACGATTTTCGAACCGTTTTCCCTTGGTTTAAACTTCCTTTTTTGTGAAACCTTCACCATACTCATTTATGTCAATAGGGTTTTTCGTCACGTTTTCGGTATATTTTATTACTTTTGCCTATTGTTTTTACTCATATATATACTTGACAAACCAGAAAAATGTAGAACAGCCGGCAAAATCTGTAACATTTTGTACTACAGTAAAAAAACTCTGCTGATATCGGTGTTTTCCATTCAGATATCAGCAGAGTTTTCTATATATTTTCTACATATTCTTCTATATCTAGTTGTTGGCTGCGTTGTCCACACCTATTACTACGACAATGTCTGCACCTGAAATGTCAACATCTGAAGCAACAGATGAGTCAATATCTGATCTGTCAGCCGTTGCCGCTCCACCCAGAAGGCTTACAAGTCCGCTCACATCATATGAATCTGATGTGTAGATAACTGTTGTTGACTGATCTCCGTTGTCATATGTTCCTATATCTACTGATGTGTATCCATCCGCTGTGAGTGTTGTCTGCCATGTAGCTGCCACACCTGACACGCCTGATGCGTTGAGCACTACTACTTTTGCATCCTTGCCATTTCCTGCATTTGCATCCTCTGTTGAAGCGTCCTGTGAGCTGTCATCCGCTGATGTGTCTGAGCTGTCTGCAGCATCGCCTGAACCTCCAAATGTAGGATCTGACGGATCTGACTCCTCAGTCACGATGCTTGTCTTATTGCCCGTGTCCGATGCGTCTGATTTCTTGCTCTTGCTGACGGTTCGTGCAAGCAGTACGAGCATGACAACTATAGCCACTGCAAGTATGATAACCGCTGCTCTGAGCATTGTATCTAAGAATAATTTCATTACTTTCTTACCCATTATATAGCCTCCATCTCAATATAAATGTATATTCTCATTTGTTAACAAAAACAACTAGAGTATACCAAAGTGCTTTTTTATTTTCAACATTTAATTCGCATGATATACTAGAATTAAATTTTTGTTCACAAATAGCGGAGGTACAGATTTGAAAACAGCGATAATAATTGGCGCCTCGACAGGCATCGGAAGGGCGACAGCACTGGCGCTTTCAAGCAAATATAACAGCATATCTATCACTTCATTCAAACACAAAGAAGAGCTTCTCTCTCTGAGAGACGAACTTACGGCAAAAGGCTGCATCTGTTACTGTGAGACCGGAGACGCCGGGGATATGGAATTTATGGAGAAGTTTATACAAAATACCATAGATCATCTCGGCAGCGACATCGATCTCCTCATCAACAATGCCGGCATATCTTATGTGGGGCTTATAAACGATATGACCGCACAGGATTTTGACAGAACCATGAAGTCAAATGTGTACTCGGTTTTCAATAGCTGCCGACTCGTGGTTCCTCACATGATCCAGCACCACAAAGGACACATAATCAATATCTCGTCCGTGTGGGGAAATGTCGGTGCGTCGTGTGAGGTCGCATATTCAGCCTCCAAGGGTGCTGTAAATTCCTTCTCAAAGGCTCTTGGAAAGGAGCTTGCTCCAAGCGGTATAACCGTCAACGCCATAGCATTTGGCGCAATTGACACCTCCATGAACGGTCATCTGTCACCGGAGGAACGCCAGATGCTGGAGGATGAAATACCTGCAGGAAGAATGGCCAAACCTTCTGAAGCGGCAGATTTCATTGTGCACATTGCCGAGTGTGGAGAATACCTGAATGGTCAGGTGATCACATTTGATGGCGCATGGCAATAGGTGCTTTTCATCAAATTTTACAACAGTATAGGCAATTTCGTCCAAATTTCTATTGCTTAATTGTATATATTGCATTAGAATATTTTATATATGTTATAGAATCGGGGTTATAAAATGGGATTTGGATTTGGGAAAAAGAAGAAAAATATTTCATCGGACACAACTCCCGCCGCCGCAGATATCAAGACTACTCTTGACGAGGACGGCAATGTGGAGATTGTTTCCAAAAACTTCAAGATGAAGCCGACACAAAAGCTGGCGGAGCAACCATCCAGTGAAGGGGACACTTGGATCTGCTGGGGATGCGGACAGCCTACGGATCAGGATATCTGTCCTGTCTGCGGTAAGAAACGCACAAAGTAACAACACACACACACAAGGGGCTGTGAAAAAACTCGATTGAGTTTTTTCGCAGCCCTTTTTTACTTTATTGCAATGCGGTCACTGCGCATCGCTTACATTTATTTTCTCTACACTCTGCTAAAATGTGATTCCAAGAGCATTTATTATGAGTCCCCACGCAAGTCCTGCAGCATACAGCACCACTGCTATCCTTATATTCTCCACAGGTCTATGCCTGTTCATCCTAAAGAGCACCACAAGGCCTACTCCTGCACTCACCAGAAGTCCTGACATCATAGCACCCGCGCTGAGTATTCCCTGAAGATACAGCTCGGTTATTATGACTGATGCCGCACAGTTAGGAATAAGGCCCACCAACGCTGCTGCCGCCTCTCCAAGCACAGGCACATCATTGAATATGCGGGCTATGGATTCCTCTCCTACAGCCTCTATGATCACATTTATCACAAGTGAGAATATAAATATAAATATCGCAATCTTTGCAGTGTGCACCAGAGCAGATCTGAATATTCCACCCTCGCAGTCGCAGTGTTCCTGTTCGCACACCTCATGGATATTCTTCTCTCCCAAATGTCCGTGGTCGTGACTGTGCTCATGGACATAGTCATGCACATGTCCCTTTCCTTTCTTCTCAGCAGCATCCTTATACACTATATTCTGTGTATGTATGGAGCTTTCTGCCGCTTTTGCAGTGTCACTGTGCACATGTCCGCCATGGTGTTCGTGTTCATCATGTCCGCCATGTCTGTGGACTGGATCTATCTTCTTTACCTGGACCGGCTTTCTCAGTCTGTCCAGCACAAATCCTACTATATAGCCTGTTATTACGGCTATGACCGCCTTTGTCGCAAGGATCTTCACTATTGTCCCCGCGCTTATCGCGTCATTTGACAGCATGATCGGCAGCATCTCGTCCGAGGTTGACATGAACACGGCTATGAGCACGCCCGCCCCTATCACGCCTCCGCTGTACAGGTTGGATGCCATAAGTGAAAATCCGCACTGTGGCACTATTCCCAGCACTCCGCCAATCAATGGCCCAAGCTTCTCTGCCTTTCCAAGCACATGTGCCTGTCGGCCTGCAGTTTTTCTCTCAAGCCACTCCATGACCACATAGGTGATGAGCAGAAACGGGATGAGCTTCACCGTATCAAACAGTGCATCCTTAAATGAATCTATAAGCAATTCCTTCATATTATAAAACACTCCTTCTCAGATCAGCACTCGTAGATATTGTACCCACAATTGTCCTGACTGAATCCAAAATACTCCTCGTTGGTCATATCCATGAAATAGCTGCATATCACCCTGCATATTCCGTTATGGCAAACAAACAGTACCGACGAATCCGGATAGGTCTCGCGGGTTTCAATTATCAGATCGTACGTTCTCCTGGCAATATCCATCATGGATTCTCCACCAGGATATCTGTATGCGAACATTCTTTTATTGTTCAGGAAATCCCTGTCGTCCCTCTGGACACCCTCATACACACCGTAATCCTGTTCTATAAGCCTTTCATCCGTAAGTACCGGCAAATGCTTTCTCTCCGCCACCGCTCGTGCTGTCTCCTGTGCCCTGGAGAGCGGCGATGCTATTATCACGTCAATAGAGCAGCTATCCAATCTCTCTGCAAGGAGCTGTGCCTGCTGAAGTCCTTTATCTGTAAGATGGGAATCTGTCCTGCCACAGACCTTATTAAGTCTGTTCCATTCCGTCTCTCCATGTCTTGCAACATATAACTTCATATGTTTTCTCCTTCCAGTCATATTGGGTATCTGCTCTTTTTACCAACTGTGTATTAACTACAAAAATCTCATGTCTTTATAATATTAAGCATTTTTGCAAATTAATCAACTGTTTTCGGCTATTAAAGCGTCTGGAATTATCTTCTATATGCTCATGCTGTCTGAGCTCGAACTATTGTCTTTGTTCTGTGAACTGCCATTTGCGCTGTCATTCTGCCCATTATCTGAATCGCCATCCGGTCTCTGCATATTTCCATCATCTGAATTGCCACCTGGTCTCTGCATATTTCCATCATCTGAGTTGCCGCCCGGTCTCTGCATTCCGCCATTATCTAAATTGCCACCCGGTCTCTGCATTCCGCCTGAGCCCTCGCTGTATGTAATATCATCCAGTGTAAATGTACTGCCCTGGTCTCCAACAGTCAGAGTGTAGATCCCACCCTGTTTCATATCTGATGTACTGATGACAACCGAGTTAAATTTCTTGTCTGCCTTGTAGCTGAGCACTTCTTTGCCATCGGAATTGGTGAGTGTGATCGTCTCTCCGGCGTCTATCCACTCGTCAAAGTTGACCAGAGCCGAGCACTGTGTGGACTCATCTCCAAATCCCTGTGCCATACCAGAACCACCTACAGCCACGATCTCGCCGCCTGTTATCGCAGCACAGATTCCGTAGTCCATCGCGCCATTGCCATTGTCAGAAGGGCCAAGTACATACACGCTGCCTCCTGTAATTCCAATGCAGCCGTTGGAGTCTATTCCATCACCATCAGCATTTATGTTTATCGTTCCTCCTGTTATAAAAATATATGCATCACTGTCGGCATCCATGTACACTCCGCCCATGCCTGGGCCGCCTCCAAAACCATCATGGTTGTATCCCGAGCCTGAGCTTCCTCCGGCCGCATTAAATCCGTCATCGCTTGACACCACGTCTATATCACCGCCAGTCACAAGGATCTTATACCCCTCTACCCCCTCACAACTCTTAGATACATCTATATCTCCACCAGTTATTATCAGAAGTCCCTCCGCATGGAGCGCGTCATCCCCAACCGATATGTTGATGTCTCCGCCTTCTATATATACATATCCATCCTGCTGGTCGTCATTTCCCGCATGTATACCATCCTCATCACAGCTCAGGTTAAATGTTCCATCCGCAATTCTCACGCTATCCTTGCCATTCAGGCAGTGATCCTGACTGTATATGGTATAAGTACCGCCTGTAACCACCAGGTCATCCTTGGACACGATTCCATGTCCCATGTTATCCTTGACCGTCAGGCTTCCAGTGCCATTAAGTGTGAGATCACATTTGGCAAATATCACAGCGTCCACATTATTGTCATCCGTCTGGACGTAGTCTCCGGATACCGTAAGACTGTTCCCTGCCCCTTCCGCCAACGTAACAAACACCTTGTCAGCGTTCTTTGCATATATAGCCGCATAGTCCGCAGCCATGATCGATACTCCGTCAAGTACAAGTTGAACCTTATCATCATCGCCCGCATCCACCACGATGGTGCCGTCTGTGAGTGTCCCTGACAGAACGTATACACCTGCCGCTTTGATAGTCACCACTCCATCCTCGATTTGAACATTTGAACTATTACATGCGGCTGTCTTTCCCGATAATGTTATCTTTACAGCCTCGCTCTCATCATAGGTTCCCGCCAGATCCCGCTTCGTGAACATATCTGTTATATCTATAGCCGCATCGCTCATGGCTTCATCTATAGCCGCCTGCATTTCCTCCACAGTCATCTCTGTCTTTACACTGGTATTCTCTGCATCCGCACTGCCATTTGGGCTTTCTTTATCAGCGTCAGTCTCTGTGCTCACATCACTTGTCACCTCAGTATCTGAAGTCGAGCTTGTGCTCTGGCTGGTTGAACATCCGGCAAGCATTGCCATGCACATGGCCGCTGTCAACCCTATAGCCAGACATTTGCGGATTCCCGCTATATGTCTCATATATTTATTCTTCCTCATACGATCATCTCCTTACTAAGTATCTGCCTTATCAACTGACTTCTACAATGTCATGACCCCCGAATCCACCTGCGCCAGCATGATCTCAAGGTTGCCATTTCTCACTCTGAGCTTATCTATCATATCCTTCTGATTTGTGTGCTTCTTAAGCTTCACCACATATGTAAGCTTGAACAGGCTTCCCATGTTGGTCGTCTTCACATTTATCAGTCTGTAACTGTCTGTACAGTCGGCAAGTATCTCATCAAATGCCTCTGTATAGTCGAGATTTTCAGGCACGGTGATCTTCAGGGCTCTCTCTTCATCCCTTCCGCCGCCAAATCCAGTAAGGCTGCAAATGAACATCGCTCCGCCTAGTATGGTGGCAAATAATACTGCATATCCTATAAATCCCATTCCGGTCACAAGTCCAGCTCCCATCGCAAGGAATATGGCGCATATCTCCTTTGCCGAACCTGGAACCGCTCTGAACCTTACAAGGCTGAATGCACCTGCCACAGCAACACCCGCGCCAACATTGCCATTTACCATCATGATCGCCACGCACACAACCGCAGGTATAAGTGCCAATGTCACCAGAAAACTCTGGGTGTATTTACTTCTGAATGCGTAAACCAACGCAAGGAATACTCCTATTATAAGGGATACCGCTATGCAGGTCAGAAACTCCTGCACTGATATCGTTGTCGCCGTTCCAAATATACTGTCAAATAATCCTGTCATCTTCTATCTCCTCCTGTCTATGTTTGCCACTTTATCATTTACATAATTCGTCTTTTTTAGTTTCTGGCTTTAAATGTATATGATCCACTTATGTCAGCCTACCATCTGTTTATACGCCTCTCCATACTTTGAAAATGACGTCTTGTATGCTCCATACTTTGTCAGCAGATGTGACAGCCACAGCGGGAACCCACCTGCCATCTTGATCTCCATCAACACCTTATATTCTGGTACGACCTTGTGCCCATATGGTTCTTTCTGAAGTGTCAGATCATCATTCTGCCACAGTATATTGTAATCAAACGTGATCCTGAGCTCCGGATCATCTATCCCTTTGTAGGAATCTCTCTCATACGAGAGAACCACCGCAGGCTCCAGATCTTTGTATACCTGCATGAAATAATCGATCTCTCTGCCGATCTGACAATCCTTGTGCAGCGGCTGGCCGCCCACCAGATAATCCATAGCCTCCTGTTCAGGCACCTCCAGCCTTCTTTTGTACACAACAGATTTGTATTTCTTCTTGAGCTCAATAAAAACCTCTGAATCGTCATCCGGGACTCCATAGCTTCTGAGCCTGAGCTTTTCTTTGTAAACCGGCTTTTCTATGGAGTCTCTGATGAGCCTGTGGGAAGGAGTGTCGAAATATATGTTAATGATCTGGCTATGTGCAAACCTGTCCGGTTGCATATACCTTATCATTTCGCTCATTATCTGCTCGTACTGTTCTCTATCTAACATGTACTTAAGTTCATATCTTTTAAACGTGTTGTCTGCCATAAGCATCATCCTTTCTTTACCTTATTCCCTCTTGATGATGCTATAATAGCCTGTAAAACTTAAACGAACTTTAAATATAAAAAATTGTCTTCGGTGACTCCTGTTGGTGTGTATTCTCTACGTTGTATATCCAATCGGTAGTGTCGGCGACCGAACTTTGACGCTTCTGTGCCGCCGCAGAGAGCTAGGCGCCCTTATCGTGCTTGGCGCGGCGTGCACGATGGAAACAAAGTCAAAGTGAGGGTAGACAAACGTGATTGGATATACAACATAGAGATTACACCAACAGGAGTCACCGAAGACAACCGCAACGCAAAAACGCCCATCTGTGGATCACTCCACAGATGGACGTCTATAGTCTTATATTATAATCTTATGTCTAGTTGATTTGAAGATAAGGCTCCCGCCAAATGCTTAGGATTAGCAAACGCCCTGAGCAAGCATAGCGTCAACAACCTTCTCGAAGCCGGCGATGTTAGCACCTGCAACATAGTCTGCGTTTCCGCCAACTGTCATGTTGTATCTCTTTGCTGCATCTGAGATGTTAGCGTAGATTGTCTCCATGATTCCCTTGAGCTTGCCATCAACTTCCTCGAATGTCCATGAAAGTCTCTCGCTGTTCTGGCTCATCTCAAGAGCTGATGTAGCAACACCACCTGCATTTGCAGCCTTACCACCAACGAAGAGAACACCATTCTCCTGAAGGTACTTAGTAGCCTCAAGAGTTGTAGGCATGTTAGCGCCCTCTGTTACTGAGATAACGCCGTTTGCAACAAGCATCTTAGCATCGTCAAGGTTAAGCTCGTTCTGTGTAGCACATGGAAGAGCAAGGTCACACTTGATTGACCATACGCCGTGATCATTTGCATCCTTCTTTACATGGTACTCAGCTGATGGTCTAGCAGCAGCATAAGCATCAAGACGTGCTCTCTTAACTTCCTTAACTTCCTTAAGAAGTGCAACATCGATTCCTTCTGGATCGTAGATCCAACCTGTAGAATCTGAACATGTAACACACTTAGCACCTAACTGATGTGCCTTCTGGATTGCGTAGATTGCAACATTACCAGCACCTGATACTGCACAAGTCTTGCCTGCGATATCAATGTCATGATCCTTTAACAGTGCGTTTGTAAGGTAAAGCAGTCCGTAACCAGTAGCCTCTGTACGAGCAAGTGATCCACCATATGTAAGTCCCTTACCTGTGAGAACTCCCTCGTATGATCCACGGATTCTCTTGAACTGACCGAACATGAAACCGATCTCTCTAGCACCTGTTCCGATATCTCCAGCTGGAACATCGACATCAGCACCGATATACTTACAAAGCTCTGTCATGAAGCTCTGGCAGAATGCCATGATCTCTCTGTCTGACTTACCCTTAGGGTCGAAGTCTGAACCACCCTTACCACCACCGATTGGAAGTGTTGTAAGTGAGTTCTTGAAAACCTGCTCGAAACCAAGGAACTTAATGATACCAAGGTTTACTGATGGGTGAAGTCTGAGACCTCCCTTGTATGGTCCAATGGCATTGTTGAACTGTACACGGAAACCTCTGTTGACCTGTACCTGTCCGTTGTCATCTACCCATGGTACTCTGAACATGAGCTGTCTATCTGGCTCTGTGATTCTCTCGAGGATAGCATTCTTTCTGTAAAGCTCCTCATTTGCCTCGATGCAAGGTCTGAGTGAATCAAGAACCTCTGTTACTGCCTGTAAGAACTCAGGCTGATCTGCATTCTTCTTCTGTACTATCTCGAGTACTTCATCAACATATGACATAGTAAAAATCCTCCTAAACTGATTATATATCGTGACCTGTTAATTATTTTCTGACCACGCTCCCTATTATAGTATAGGAAATTAAGATTGTAAAGAAAAAACTTGTGAAATCTAAGTATTTTTTTGTTTTTGCTTAATTTTCCCCTGTTTTTATCAATTAAGCTTATTATTTATAAACATTCTTCTTGTTTTGGGGTATTTCCCGCTGAGTTAAACGTCTAAAGTCTTTTCGACACAGTTTTCACTTTTTACTTCTTCTCCTCATCGTGGTGAAGATCATTCTTCCAGTATCTGCATCTGTGCTTTACATTTGTGGAGAATACGATCTGAGTCTTTGTCTTGCCAAATCTCTGAAGTTCACCAACAAAATGATCGAGATCTGCTGTTGTCTTGAAACGTACCTCAATGAGCATTGAGTAATCTCCTGTCACACAGTTGCACTCCACAACATTTAACACGCTGTCTATATATGGATAGAACTCAGCCTTCTGCTCAGGTGAAACCTCCAGATTGATAAATGCCTTGATATAATGACCCATAGCCTCCGGGTTGAGCTTGGTCGTAAATCCCTCAAGCACGCCCTCGGCAAGCATCCTGTCTATTCTTGTTCCAACTGCTGTAGGTGACATGGACACCTCAGCGCCTATATCCTTAAGTGATACACGTGCATTGTCCTGAAGCATGGCAAGTATCTTCTCATCCACCTCATCCAGTCTGTAGTATATCAGTTCTTTCTTTTCCATAAGATGTCTTCTCCTTCTCACTTTCTAAGGCAATTACAATATTATCCTACATAACCGCAATTGTCCTTTTCCCTATTCAAGCACCTTATCTCGTGGTGCAACTTGTGTTTCACAATCATATTAGCATATTTACTTAAGATTATAAATGTGTAGTGTCATTATATACCCTGCTCTGCGCAAATTACAACCTGATTTTTATGTATATTTACCGTTATACCCAACCTGGATTTTTACCCATAAGTTTTCGTCATTTTACGATATAATTATCCTCAAGCCAGTGCGCCACCCCATCCTCATCATTTGATGATATAACCGATGTGGCATACCTTTTTAGCTGTTCATCAGCATTTTGCACTGCGTAGCTTTCGTCAGCAAGTTCAAACATATCTATATCATTCCTGCCATCTCCAAAGGCAACCACCCTGTCGCATTCCAGAAGTTCCTGCAACTGTTTTATTGCATTTGCCTTAGATGCTGCAAACGGCATGATCTCCAGCCATTGTTCATCTGTATAAATGTCTTTCTGATATACACAGTGAAATTTATCCTTATACTTATCGTACAACGGTTTTAATTTTTCCGGACTGTCAATGCAGGTTATGTAGAAAATATCTCCCACTTTCAAGTTCTCTGCTGACTTTACGATATTTGTCCTGACATCCCCCTGCCTGCTGAGCAGGAATTTCTTCATACCATCTGTGCACAGCTCCGGAACATACGAAAATTTCTCCTTGCCATCTATCCGCGCATACACTATCGGAAATATCTGATTACCGAACAGATCGTCAAGCACTGATCCTACCGATTCATCAAAGTAATTTGCAGCAAGGACTTCACCGGTAACATTGTCTACGATAAACGCCCCATTGTATACGATCAGTGGAATTTCTGCCCGCAGTCCGCTTGTCACCTTCTTAGCTGTGATAAGGGAGCGCGCCGTGGCATAAGAGAATATCATTCCTCTATCTGTCAGATTATTGATTACACTGTTTGTATACTCGGATGTGGTCTCATCGCTGCGAAGAAGCGTACCGTCCAGATCTGATACATATAAAGTTTTCATGTTGTCACCCACCTATCACAATTTTTCTGCAATACTTACTATATTTCTACAACTCACACATTTTCATACAACGTGCATTATTTCTTATAATGCTTTCGTTTTCCCACAATTCACTCGATTTCCTACTACCCACTAGATTTTCAATTTTCTACTACATACTAGTTTCCATAACACTCTATCTTCTGTACAGGATTTCCACATCGCCGTCCACGAATCCAGCGGCAACAGCCTCGTACTTCTTAAGTTTCTCAGCATATTTTCCTTCTGTGAGATACTTTCTGATCATCTCACAGGAAATATCAAGTATCTTCTCCCAGCCTACACCCTGCTGCCATTCGTACAGATCTTCCCCTGTCGTGAACTCCTCGTAACAATTCCAGTCCTCGTCCTCCTCGTCAAAATAAGTTGAACTTATCAACTGGATCGACCAATGCAAATCCACCTCTTCATATATATTGAAATTGATCGCCACTCCCGGCAGCGGCATATTCTCGTCCAATATCCGGTCTAACCATTTTGCAAATTCATCGTACATATCGTTTCCCCC
>OMEK01000185.1_pt1 | contig 24358 bp, 17 predicted proteins | sample 1645351 | NCBI WGS metagenome assembly OMEK01 (sample SAMEA103958146, study PRJEB25191) | human gut metagenome
TACACAGGAAAGCCGGTAACTCCAGCCGTTACAGTGACAGTCAACGGTGTTGTGTTATCAGCAGCGGATTACACAGTGGCTTACAGTAACAACACTGAGGTCGGAACCGCAGAGGTAAGCATAACAGGAAAGGGCAACTACACCGGAGAGACAACAGGTACATTTGAGATAACAGCAAGAAGTATCAAGAACTGTACAGTTGAGTGCAGCACATCGATCGAGTACACAGGAAACCAGCTCATACCTGTTGTAAAGGTAAAGAATGGTGATGTGGAGCTGACAGAGGGAGTTGACTACATACTCAGCTTCGATATGAACACAGATGTGACAGGACGCGCAAAGGTGGTTGTGACCGGTAAGGGCAACTACAAGGATTCAGTGACAAGATACTTTGCAATTACAAAGAAGAGTATCGCTGGAGCTGAGATCAAGGGTATTACAGGAAAGGTATTCACAGGTAATGCAATAACACAGGATATTGAAGTTGAACTGGATGGACAGAAGCTCAGCCAGGGAACGGACTATACTGTGAAGTACGAGAACAATGTTCATGTAGGAACAGCAGTCATAACAATAACAGGTGCAGGCAACTACACAGATTCTGTAAAGAAGAGCTTTGTGATAAGCAAGGCAGATATAAGCAACACGGCTGTTATAAACGGAATTGAGTCCGAGGTTATATACAAGGGCACAGCATTTAAGTTTGATAATGTCACGATAACATGGGGAACAAATGTGCTGAAGGAAGGCAGAGATTACACGATCACATACCAGAACAACAGCGGAATCACCATGACGAGAACAAGTAAGGCTTCAGTCACTGTGAAGTTCATGGGCGACTACAAGGGAAGCGTTACAAAGCAGTTCAGGATCAAGGCATTTGACATATCAAAGGCAACCGTATCAGCGATAGCAGACAAGACCTACACAGGATCAGCGATCAAGCCGGCGGTTACAGTTAAGATCGGCAGAACAGTGATAAATCCAAAGGAGTACACGGTTGAGTACAGCAACAACGTGAAGCCGGGTGTTGCAAGTGTTACGATCACAGGACTTAACAACTTCTACGGAACAAAGAAGGTTACATTCAACATCCTTCCTGCAAAGGTGAAGAACCTTGCGGCAAGCGGTGAGACAACAACATCACTGAAGCTATCATGGAGCAGCAGTGCATATGCCCAGGGATATGAGGTGTACAGATATGATACAGGTAAGAAGACATATGTGAAGGTTGCAACAGTGACGGGCACAAGCAGCAATATCACAGGTCTGGCAGCGGGAACTGATTACAAGTTCGCGGTATCAGCATATGTGAAGTCGTCAGGCAAGACACTGTATAGCGAGAAGACAGTCATAAATGCAGCAACAAAGCCAGCTAAGGTTTCAGGTATTTCATTCAGCAGCAGGGCAGAGAAGTCGATAGCGCTCAAGTGGAATACAGTTAAGGGAGCTACAGGCTACAAGGTATACAGACTTGTAGCAAAGGACAATTACAAATATCTTGGTTCGACATCAAAGACAGCTTATAATGTAAACGGTCTGACTGGAAGTACAGCTTACACATTCAAGGTAGTTGCATACAAGAAGGTCGGCAACAAGGAGCTCGTTGGTGAGAATGCTACAGCAAGGATCATGACAACGCCATCGGCAGTCAAGAATCTTAAGATCAGTGCCAGAAGCAATGCATCGATAACGATGAAATGGAGCAAGGTAAACAACGCTGATGGATACATAGTTTACAGATACCGCGGCAACAGAGCAGTCAAGATCAAGACCATCACAAGCAAGTCAAAGGTCGTATTTGTAAGCTCAAAGCTCAGTGCCGGAACAACGTATAAGTACAGAGTTGTGGCATACAAGAAGGATGGAAAGGCGATCGTAGAGAATGCCGGAACATATGTATCAGGATTTACACTTCCTGCAACACCTGTTGTATCAGCGAAGGCCGGAGTCAAGCAGGCGAAAATTGCATGGAAGAGAGCCAAGGGAGCAACAGGTTACATCGTATACATGTCAACATCAAAGAGAGGCACTTATAAGGCTGTTGCAACCATAAGAAAGGCCAGTACGACTTCGTACACCAAGAAGGGCCTGAAGAAAGGCAAGACATATTACTTCAAGGTGCGTGCATTTAACAAGTCAGGTAAGACAACATATAAGAGTTCATACTCAACAGTAAAGAAGATCGTTGTCAAATAGTGACTGACAGTTAGATAAGGGAAAGCCGGAAATAAAACAAAAAAAGCATCCAACCGGGTGAGCCTGGAAACAGGCTTATCTGGTGGATGCTTTTTTGTTATCTATGAGGCGGAGGAATCTGTCCGCCTGAGAGATGATAAAGTCCTTAAGTGCTTTATATGGAAATACATTCGTTGTATTATTGCCTACATCGGTGTCTATGGAGGTGAATGAGTCGAGATCACTCTGCAGTCTGCTCTGTGAGAAACATAGACATTTTTTTATGGTCATATCAGGTGATGAAACCTTCGGTATGATCGGTGAGAAATCCCTGATAAACAATGGATTTGTCACATTGTAATCACCGTAGAAAAACTGTTCTGAGAAGAAATCCCGGAATGGGATGCACCTTCCCTCCGGCTGCATGCTGAGCTCGTGCATTCGGACATGGTCTATGTCGCGTGTCACACAGGTGGGAGTGTTATCGCCTGCCTCAAACTGAAAATATTGCGGCCAGAATTCCTCCACATAGGCGGCGTCCATCATGAGATGGGCAAGTATGCCAAGGTCGGCAGGTGTCATAGCTTCCACTGGATATTCTGACAATATGTGATCGATGTCCGGATATTTTGTTATGAGATCGTTCTGCCATTCCGGCCTGAAATGTGTCAGGGCTTTGTCCATAACCGCATCTGGAAGAACGCAGCCCAGCAGGAAATCATTCAGCAGCTCCGGCTGGGATTCCTTTGAAATATGAAGTTTATCTGCGATGTATCTGCCCTCGCACAGGTGTATTATGTATCCCGGCATTGCAGCCCTCCCATATAGAATATATTTGTCAATTTGTAAAAAAGTGTACCCCCGGAGCCCCCGTAATGTCAATAAAGACAATTTCATACAAACAGTTTACTTGACTTATAATTTGTTAGGCGGTAAAGTCATAGATGGATAAATGGGATATCCATATCAGAGTAAAAGGAGAAACGTGTTGAATAACGATTACAACAAAGAACAAAACGACAAGAATGACGACAACAAGAATAATGGCAACAAAGGCAAAAACAGGAATGTCATGGTTCTGCTTGTCATCTCGGTGATATTGACACTGCTGTGCTGGAGAGCATATGACAAGATCACAAATGGAACGAAAAAAGAGATCCCGTACAGCGGATTTGTGGAGATGCTGGATTCGGGAGAGGTGGACAATGCGGAGATATATGCCAAAAAGATCAGATTTACCTCAAAGGAGTCTGACGGCACTCTGGATAAGAACACCTATGTGACAGTGAGGATAAGCGACGATAAGCTGGCAGACAGACTTAAGACAGCCCATGAGAAGTATGCCACAACATACAAGGGCAAAGACGAGAGCGGTTCAGCCATGGTCGGAACGATACTCTCATATGTAGTCATGATAGCTGCATTCTATCTGTTCCTCTCGTTAGTGACAAGGCGGAGCGGAATGATGGGCTTTGGCAAATCAAACGCCAAGGTATATATGGAGAAGAAGACCGGAGTCACATTTGCAGATGTTGCAGGAGAGGATGAGGCAAAGGAATCCCTGACTGAGATGGTCGACTTCCTTCACAACCCTAAGAAGTATATGGCTATAGGTGCAAAGCTTCCAAAGGGAGCACTGCTGGTCGGCCCTCCGGGAACCGGAAAGACACTTCTGGCAAAGGCTGTTGCCGGAGAGGCAAACGTGCCATTTTTCTCCATGTCGGGATCAAGCTTCGTGGAGATGTACGTGGGAGTCGGAGCATCGAGAGTCAGAGACCTGTTCAAACAGGCATCTGAGATGGCTCCTTGTATAATATTCATAGACGAGATAGATGCCATAGGCCAGAGCAGAGACAGCGTGAGGGGCGGTGATTCGGAGAGAGAACAGACACTGAACCAGCTTCTTGCCGAGATGGATGGATTTGACACATCCAAGGGAATAGTGATACTGGCTGCGACCAACAGGCCGGAGACACTTGACAAGGCACTCCTGAGACCGGGAAGATTTGACAGAAGAGTAATAGTTGAGAAGCCGGATCTTCAGGGTAGAATAGACACGCTGAAGGTACACTCCAGAAATGTCAAGATGGATGAGACTGTGGATCTCCGTGAGCTTGCGCTTGCCACAGCAGGTGCGGTTGGAGCAGATCTCGCCAATATAATAAACGAGGCGGCGCTCACTGCGGTCAGATCCGGAAGGAGCATGGTTTCACAGGCTGATCTGATTGGTGCGGTGGAGCTTGTATTTGCAGGAAAAGAGAAGAAGGGCAAGCTGCTAGGCGACCAGGAGAAGAAGGTCGTTGCATATCATGAAGTTGGACATGCTCTTCTGGTTGCTCTCCAGAAGCACACTGAGCCTGTTCAGAGAATTACAATAGTTCCTAGAACGATGGGTTCTCTGGGATATGTATGGCAGGTGCCTGAGGAAGAGAAGTATATGGAGACCAAGGCTGAGCTTGAGGCGAACATTGTGACGACCCTCGGCGGAAGAGCTGCAGAGGAATTGAAATTCGAGTCAGTGACCACCGGCGCGGCAAATGATATAGAGCAGGCGACCAAGACAGTGAGAGCGATGATAACCATGTACGGAATGTCAGACAAGTTCGGACTCATGCAGCTTGAGACTGTTCAGGGAAAATATCTCGACAGAAATGCAGTGCTCCAGTGTTCAGACAAGACTGCTGCAAAGGTCGATGAGGAGATTAGGAATCAGCTCAAGAAGGCATATGATGAGGCCAAGAAGCTTCTCTCAGAGCACATGAATGCGTTGGATGCCATCGCACAGTATCTGATAGAGAAGGAGTCGATAACAGGCCAGGAGTTCATGGAGATATTCAACAGAGTTGAAAATGCTGAACAAAATGTTGAACAGGAATAAAATTAAAACAATAATAAGATCAAAAAAAGAGAAGCCGGGGCTGGCAAAAAGCTCCGGCTTCTCTTTTTTCTATATCTGCTTTAGATTATATCTGCTGAAGATCGTCCAGGGTCTTGCCGTATGCCGGTAAAAACTCGCACACGAAGTCGTTTACCTCAGGATAAGTCTCAGCCATCTGTGACACGGAATTCATGATCGTACCCATGGCACTGGAGAACTCGGTATTTCCCGATCCTGTCTCCTCCATGCATTTGATCAGGGCGGACAGCTTGTCAGCCGCCTTGACGAGCTTCCAGAGATATACATCGTTCTCGTCGTCGGCATCCTTAAAAAATATCGGTTCATAGGCTGGTCTGAGATCGCCCGGCAGCTTGTCAAGAAGTGTGTGGCATGCGATATCTTCCACATCCTTGAAGGCTGTCTTGATATCATCGTTGTAGTATTTCACCGGGGTCGGCATGTCGCCGGTGATGATCTCCGATGCATCGTGATAGAGACCTATGAGTGCAGCTCTCTCGGCGTTCAGAGTCTTGCCGTAGCGTACATTGCCGATGGTTGCCAGTGCGTGGGCTATCATGCTCACCTCCAGGCAGTGCTCACACAGATTCTCCTCGCGGTTGTTCCTCATGAGTGCCCATCTGTCAATATATTTCATTCGTGATATAAGTGCAAAAAAGTTGTATTCCATCATAAAATCCTCGTTACTTCTGTTTATCGTTGTGGAAAAAGTTATATACCGCAGTGGCTGCAGTCTTGTTCATTCCCTGCGGGATCTCGAGATCAGCAATGCTGGCGGCACGGATCTTGTCTATGTCCTTGAAGTATGCCAGAAGAGCCTTTCTCCTTGCCGGACCGATGCCCTCAATATCGTCCAGAACTGAGTGAATCTGGGATTTGCTTCTGAGACTTCTGTGGTACTCGATTGCAAATCTGTGGGCCTCATCCTGAAGTCTTGTTATCATGTTGAAGGCCTGTGTATTTGCAGGGAAATCTATCTCCTTGTTGTTGTAATAGAGTCCTCTGGTTCTGTGGTGGTCATCCTTTACCATTCCGCATACCGGGATGTTGAGACCAAGCTCGTCAAGAACCTCCAGAGCTATGTTGACCTGACCCCGGCCGCCATCCATCATGAGTACATCAGGGTAGATATTAAACCGCTCGTCTGTGAACCTTCTTGTGAGTACCTCCCTCATGCTTGCGTAGTCATCCGGCCCGTCTATGGTCCTGAGCTTGAACTTTCTGTAGTCATTCTTCTTGGCGCGTCCGTTTTCAAATACCACCATGGATGCCACGGAGTGATAGCCGCTTATATGCGATATATCAAATGCTTCAAGGCGTCTTGCGGATGAAACTCCGATAAGCTGTGCCAGCTCATTTGCTGCACCCTCAGTGCGCTCCTTTTCACGCTTGAGCTTGTCGGCATCCTGGTTCATGACCAGAAAAGCATTGTCCTTTGCCAGCTTGAGAAGCTTCTGCTTGTCTCCCTTCTGGGGAACAATGATGTGTACCTGACTTCCCCGGCGGGCGCTCAGATATTCCTCGATGACCTTGTAGTCCTCGATCTGCTGCTCGATAATGATCTCCTTTGGCAGATATGGAGTGGAAGCGTAGTATTGCTTGAGAAAAGACTCCATGATCGTGCTGTAAGCCTCAGCATTTACGCCGCTCATGTGGTAGTGTTCCCTGCCGATCATCTTGCCGGATCTTATGAAGAATATGGATATGACACACTCATTTCCAAGATCGGTGGCCATGGCGATCACATCCCTGTCGTCTGCGCTTGTGTCACCGACTCTCTGGGTGGACTCAATGTGATGGATGCTCTTTATCAGATCCCTTATCTCGGCGGCCTGTTCAAATTCCATATCCTCGGCCAGCTCCTTCATCTGCTTTTCGAGATCCCTGATCACATGACCGTGGTTGCCGTTCAGAAAGCTTATGGCATCCTGGACATTTTTGTTGTAATCCTCCTTGGAGATATATCCCTGACAGGGCGCCATGCACTGCTTTATCTGGTGATACAGGCAGGGCCTTTCAAGGCCCATATCCCTTGGCAGAACCTTGTTGCAGCTCCTGATGTGATACAGCTTTTTCAGCAGCTCTATGATATCCTTCACCGCTTTGGAATTGGTGTATGGGCCGAAATATTTGGAGTGATCCCGTTTCATCTGATGGCTGTACAGTATGCGCGGGTAATCCTCATCCACAGTAATGCGGATATAGGGATAACCCTTGTCATCCGTGAGCATGGTGTTGTAATGCGGTCTGTGCTCCTTTATAAGGTTGCACTCTAGAACGAGAGCCTCGATCTCTGAACCGCAGACAATATATTCAAACCATGCAATATGGGATACCATCTTCTGAATCTTCGGGGATTTCTTGTAGCCGGTCTGGAAATACTGATGTACTCTGTTGTACAGATCTATGGCTTTTCCTACATATATAATATGATCCCCCGAATCGTGCATGAGATATACTCCTGGGACATGGGGGAGCTTCTTAAGTTCTTCTTCAAAATCAAACATGTCATTCACCTCAAAAATCTTAGATAAGTATATCACTATACTTACTATCATGTCATTCTTTCCTCAGAAAATTTGAAAAATAAAAAAGGATTTTGAGAAAAAACGGAGAATAATAAAAATGTGTGGTAAGAAATATTGATCATGTGATAGGAGAGATTCTATGACGATACGGGAACAGCAGGAAAAAAGGGAGCACGAAGTGCTCAGCAGATATGCGGCGTTCAGTGATCAGTCCACAGGACGTGACAGACCGGAGGAGCAGTGCGACCTCAGAACGGTCTACCAGAGAGACAGGGACAGGATACTCCACTGCAAGGCGTTCAGGAGACTTAAGCATAAGACTCAGGTATTTCTGTCGCCGGGTGATGATCACTACAGGACCAGACTGACCCATACTCTGGAGGTGTCGCAGATAGCAAGGACGATAGCCAGATCACTCAGGCTTAACGAGGATCTGACGGAGGCGATAGCGCTGGGACATGACCTGGGACATACGCCATTTGGACATGTCGGTGAGCGGACACTTGCGGCCTGCGCGGGCAATAATTTCAGCCACAATGTTCAGAGCGTAAGGGTTGTGGAACGTCTTGAGAACCGTGGTGAGGGACTTAATCTCACCTGGGAGGTCCGGGACGGAATGCTAAACCATAAGACATCATGCACTCCGCATACGCTGGAGGGACAGTGTGTGAGACTGGCGGACAAGATAGCGTACGTCAATCATGATATAGATGATGCGATAAGGGGTAACATATTGAAGGAGGAGGATCTTCCGACCAATATCACCGACATTCTCGGGAAGAATACCCGCACCAGACTGAACTGTCTCATACATGATGTGATAAATACGAGTCAGGACAAGGATTATGTCGGTATGTCGGCGGAGATCGGGGATGCTCTGGGGAAGCTGAGAACATACATGTTCAGATATCTCTACACTAACCCGATAGCCAAGAGCGAGGAGCTCAAGGCCGACAAGATGCTGAGGATATTGTATGAATACTTCATTGAGGACGCCAGCAGGCTGACAAATGAATGTGTTGAGATGATATATATGGGAGAGGATCCCAAGACAGTCGTGTGCGACTACATAGCTGGTATGACAGACAATTATGCGATAGAGACATTTAAGAGTATATATATACCGAAGTCCTGGAAGGTCTGAGCATACCTGACAAACAGGAGGAATCGAATTGTATTATTCGGATGACGTGATAAATGAAGTCTTGTCAAGAAATGATATAGTGGATGTTATCGGAAGCTACGCAAGCCTTAAGAAGAAGGGCGCGAATTACGAGGCATGCTGTCCGTTCCACCATGAGAAGACTCCGTCATTTAAGGTCAACAGGGAAAAACAGATGTATCACTGCTTCGGTTGCGGAGTCGGTGGCAACGTGTTTACATTTGTCATGGAATATGAGAACCTCAATTTCCCGGAGGCGGTGGAGAGGCTTGCGGAGAGGGCTGGAGTACAGCTCCCTGAGAAGTCCATGAACGCCCAGGAGAGGTCGAGGGAGCAGTATAAGATAACGCTCAGGGAGATGAACAAGACTGCGGCTGCATATTTTCATTATATATTGAAGCACAGCCAGCATGGTGAGAAGGCTTATGAGTATTTTCACGAGACAAGAGGTCTCTCTGATGAGACGATAAATAAATTTGCGCTTGGATATTCAGATATATACAGGGATGATCTGTACAGGTATCTGAAGAGCAAGGGATATACAGATGATCAGATGAAGGGCTCGGGACTTGTTGAGATCAGTGAGAAGGAAGGTGGTGTGGACAAGTTCTGGAACAGAGCCATGATCCCGATACTGGATATAAACGGCAAGGTCATCGCATTTGGCGGACGAGTCATGGGCGATGGAAAACCGAAATATATAAATACCAGTGATACTGCGGTGTTCGACAAGAGCCATACGTTGTTTGCCATGAACATAGCAAGGCGGAGCAGGAGAAAAGGATTTATATGCTGTGAGGGATATATGGATGTCATCTCCATGCATCAGGCAGGATTTGACAATGCCGTGGCATCCCTTGGAACGGCATTTACATTTGGACATGCTGGGATAATAAAGAGATATGCCGATGAGGTTTATCTGGCGTACGACAGTGACGGCGCAGGCGTGGAGGCGACGAAGAAGGTCATAGCAATTCTCCGGGAGGTCGGAGTCGGCGCAAGGGTCATCAATATGAGACCGTACAAGGATCCCGATGAGTTCATACAGAACCTTGGAAGCGAGGCATTTGAGGAGAGGATAAAGAAAGCTGAGAGCGGAATGATGTTCCTTGCAAGGATATATTCTGAGGAATATGACCAGAGCGATCCGGGTGAGCTGACCAAGTTCCAGAACCAGATAGCGAGGGAACTGGCATATATTGAGGACGACCTGGAGAGAAATAATTATGTCGATGCCATAGCGAGGAAATATGTGATCGACAAGGATGCCCTTGCCGCGAAGGTACATGCCTACGGTGTTGCGGGCACGGCAAAGCCGGAGATAGTGGAGCGGGAGACCCGCAGACTCCAGGAACAGCAGGGCTATGAAGAGTTCCCGGGAGACCAGAGCGCGGGAGCTCCGGGAAGACCTGAGACAAAGGATAATAAGACCGCCAAGCTGCTGCTCACATGGCTTGTGAACCGGCCGGAGCTGTTTGCCAGACTTGACGGCGTGGTGAGTGAGGCGGACTTTGAGCCGGGAATATACCGGACCGTAGCGGACAAGCTGTACTCACAGTACAGGGAGAAGCACAAGGTTGAGCCCGCTGTGGTTGTGAACACATTCCAGGATGTGGAGGAACAGAGACTGGTGGCAGGCATGCTCCAGACAGATCTGGCGATAGACATGACCGAGGAGGAGATTGGCAATGCCATAACCGAGGTCGTGAAAAAGATAAAGCTTGCCAGCATAAAAAAGCAGCTTGAGAGCGAGAATGACATGATGAAGGTTCAGCAGCTCATCAAGGACAGGAAAAAGATAGAAAAGTTTAAAGTTATTTTATAAGAAATAAACAATACATTATGTGGAGGAAAGATATGAGTACAATGGATGCGATCAATTCAAATGAAGACAAGTATATGATCAAGGTGAGTGAGGACGATGCGATCAACGCAAAGTTCAACACAAAGCTTCAGGAATTGCTTGACATAGCTCACAGCAAGAAGAACGTTATAGAGGACACAGAGCTCATCAAGCATTTTAACGATCTCAAGGAGGTTGCCCTTGATCTGGATACCATGCAGAAGATCTTCAATTTCCTTGAAAAGAACGGTGTGGACATACTTCAGATAACAGATGACGATGAGGAGGAGCCAACACTTGACGAGGACGTGATCGCTGAGGGCGAGGATGTTGAGAAGATAGATTTCACAGATACAGGTGATATATCAAGCACAACACAGGATCCTGTCAAGATGTACCTGAAGGATATAGGAAAGGTGCCTCTGCTCAGCGCGGAGGAGGAGATAGAGCTTGCCAAGAGAATGGAGGCAGGCGATGAGATGGCAAAGAAGAAGCTTGCTGAGTCCAACCTCAGACTTGTTGTAAGTATAGCCAAGAGATATGTTGGACGTGGAATGTTATTCCTCGATCTAATACAGGAGGGTAACCTCGGTCTGCTCAAGGCCGTGGAGAAGTTTGATTACAGAAAGGGTTACAAGTTCTCAACATATGCGACATGGTGGATCAGACAGGCCATCACAAGGGCCATCGCAGATCAGGCGAGAACCATAAGAATCCCGGTTCATATGGTTGAGACCATCAACAAGGTTACCAGAGTGAGCAGAGATCTGCTTCAGAAGCTCGGCAGAGAGCCGCTTCCAGAGGAAGTCGGAGAGGTTATGGGACTTCCAAAGGAGAGAGTTCAGGAGATCATGAAGATCGCACAGGAGCCTGTATCACTGGAGACTCCTATCGGTGAGGAGGAGGACAGCCATCTTGGAGATTTCATACAGGATGAGAGTATCCCTACACCTGTTGAGGCGACAAACCAGACACTGCTGCACGAGCAGCTCGACGAGGTAGTCAGCACACTTACAGAGAGAGAGCAGAGAGTTATAAAGCTCAGATTTGGATGGGATGACGGAAGACCAAGAACCCTTGAGGAAGTCGGCAAGGAGTTCAATGTCACAAGAGAGCGTATCAGACAGATCGAGGCAAAGGCGCTCAGAAAGCTGAGACATCCTAACAGAAGCAGAAAGCTCAAGGATTTCCTGTATAACTAGCAGAGAGGACCGCGCGATCTGGCATGGATGGTGCGAGGATAATAATTATGAAAGATATAGAATTGTCACTTCGTATGAAGACTGTTGCCGACATGGTAAAGCCCGGCGGCAGAGTGTGTGATATTGGATGCGACCATGCATTTGTGTCCATATACCTTGTGGCAAATGGCATATCGGACCGGGTCATAGCATCAGATGTTAGAACCGGTCCGTGTGCTATAGCCAGGGATAATATAGCCAGATGGAATATGACAGACCGTATTGATCTGAGACTCGGAAACGGACTTGCAACCATATCTCCGGGTGAGGTGGATTCCATCATAATAGCCGGCATGGGAGGAATCCTCATAACGGATATACTTGAAGCCGGCATGGATGTGGTACAGTCAGCCGGTCAGCTCGTGCTGCAGCCCCAGTCGGAGACAGAGCATTTGAGAAGGTACATCGCAGAGAATGGCTGGAAGATCACAGAGGAAAAAATGCTGATAGATGCTGGCAAATACTACGTTGTACTGAACGTGGATGTGACAGCACAGGATTTTGGTAATAAGTCAGCCATGGATGAAGTATATTATAAATACGGATATTACCTCATACATAATCATGACAAGATCCTCGGAGAGTATCTGAGGGATAAGCTTGATTCGACCGGAAAAGTCCTTGATGGACTGAAGAAGGCGGATACGGTCAATGCCAGACGGCGTGCCGGTGAGCTCACACATGAAAAGGAATGCATGGAAGAGGCATTGAGACTTATATCGGATATGGAGTAGATATTTATATGGGTGATGAGCAGAGAAGTATAACATCATTAAAGACAACTGCAAAGGAGTGGGCGAGGAAAGTCGGTATCGATTCGATCGACAGGCTGAACGAGATGATCGATTCAGGAAAGGGACTGGAGCTCATACTGGTATGCGAGGCTATGCAGAGTAACTGCATGTATGAGATAGCCAGAAAAGTTTCCGAACAGAAGCGTAGGATAATACTGATATCCGGGCCGAGCTCGGCGGGCAAGACAACACTTTCCCACAGACTCAGTATCCAGCTTCGTGCCATGGGACTCAGACCACATGCGATAGCTGCGGATAACTATTTTGTGAACCGTGAAGACAATCCTAAGGATGAGAATGGCAACTATGATTTCGAGTGCCTGGAGGCCATGGATCTTGAAACACTTAATAGGGATATGACAAGGCTGTTGGACGGTGAAGAGATAGAGCTTCCGGTTTTCAACTTCAAGACCGGAGTGAGGGAATATCATGGGGACCTTCTCAAAATAGGTGAAAATGATGTTATCATCATGGAAGGAATCCATTCGCTTAACCCGAAGATGACATACGGACTGGCGGATGAAGACAAGTACAAGATATACATAAGTCCCCTTAATCAGTTGTACGTTGAAGGTGAGGACGGCGAGCCGGCAAAGGTTTCAACCATAGACAGCAGACTGCTCAGGAGAATAGTCAGAGACAGCAGGACCAGAGGGAACGATGTGGAGAAGACACTTTCCATGTGGAGCTCAGTCAGAAGGGGAGAGGAGAAATATATCTTCCCATATGAGAGCGAGGCTGATGAGATGTTTAACTCGGGACTGTTGTACGAATATACCGCCATACGGCGTGAGGCGAGACCATTGCTGCTCGGGGTAGATGAGACTTCAGAGCATTACCAGGATGCGGCGAGACTTCTGCGTCTGATAGATATGTTCCACGACATAGACACAGAATACATACCAGCAAATTCCATACTCAGAGAATTTATAGGTGGCGGATGCTTCAGGATATGATGAAGGTTTACACAAGGATAAAGAATAACCAACAATACAAAAATACGGCACAGAGGCAAAACAAATGTCTCCGTGCCGTATTTTTTGTTCAAAATATAAGAAAAATACTATGAAAGGGAATGAGTTGGACTGTAAGCCGGGTTATGTCGAGAGTGATCATCTATCTAGGATTTATGTTACCATAAAACTCAAGCAACCTACCTGGAATGCAGCGGGCAACTGTATCATTCCACAAGCTCCTTTGCAGAAGCTATATTTGGTCTTGCTTCGGATGGGGTTTACAGAGCCTGTCATGTTACCATGGCAGCGGTGAGCTCTTACCTCGCCTTTCCACCCTTACCATACGAATATGGCGGTATATTTCTGTTGCACTGGCCTGGGAGTCGCCTCCACCGGACGTTATCCGGCATCCTGCCCTGTGAAGCCCGGACTTTCCTCACCTGCAAAAATGCAGCCGCGATCACTTATCCAACTCATATAATCTTATAACAAATCACCGGCAAAAAGTAAAGTGAAAATAATCAAAAAACAACGAATGTAGTTTTTAAAACTACTTAACACAGTTAAGAATGCTTGATGTGGATTGCGATTCATGATATAATCTATAGCAAAGACGAGCAGACTAATATATGACTTCAGGCATATGGCGCACACAGCGCTGGAAAGGACTAACAATGGAAGATGTATATTTAACTAATAGAGATTATGTGAAGATAAAGAATCTGAATCTGGTGAGCTACGGTGGCAATCAGAACTGGTCAAAGTCAAAGAAGATGCAGAAGGTCGGATGTGGTGTTATAGCCATGGCAGACCTCACGATGTATCTTGCTGAGCAGAATCCGAATATGATGACCGATGCCATCCGAAAGATCAACAAGCCAAAAGGCTTATACAACAAGCATGACTATCTTGAGTATGTGAGATTTTTCTATGTGCACTACGTGATACTTCTCATGCACAAGGGTATGCTGGGAATAGCACTCAAGCATACGATGAACAGATATTTCATGCTGAACGACATAGGGCTCAAGGCAAAGTGGAAGATGATGCAGTCCGATGAATCGATGCTGAGAGATATAAGACATCTCATAAGAAAGAATAAGCCGGTCATACTGGCCATAGGACCTAACAGATACAATCCATTTGGCAAGAAGGGTATCAGCCTTTATGTGGACAAGGACGGTGAGCTGAAGAGCTCCATCAGGGAGAATGTCCACTCACATTATGTGACTGTTACAGGAGTGTGCACCATAAAAGGAAGAGAATATCTTGTTGTATCTTCATGGGGAAAGAAGTATTATATAGACTATAAGGAATACAGGAATTACGTGAATAACGTCGGTGACAAGTTCACGAGCGGGATATTATATATCCAGGGATTATTATAAGATTTTACACCAGGAGGACATTGTATGAACGCAGTAGAATGTATCAAGACCAGAAGAAGTGTGAGAAAGTTTACAGATGAGATGGTGAGTGTTGACACAGTCAGAGAGATTGTTGAGCTGGCGTCATATGCGCCATCATGGAAGAATACACAGGTTATCAGATATACACTTGTGGAGGATCCGGAGATCATCGCTAAGATAGCTGCAGAGGGCGTTATGGATTTCCCTCTCAACCAGAAGACAGTCAGCAGAGCGAAGCAGCTCATGATAGTCACCAAGAAGGACGGAATATGTGGCTATGAGAAGTCAGGAGAGTTCAGCACAAGCAAGGGCAGCGAGTGGGAGATGTTCGATGCCGGTATAGCAACTCAGACATTCTGTCTTGCCGCTCATGATAAGGGCGTTGGAACAGTCATACTCGGAATATTTGACGATGCAAAGGTAGGAGAGATAGTTGGTATTCCTGATGGACAGACCGTTGCCGCAGTTGTGGCTATGGGTTATCCTGCATTTGCACCGGAGATGCCGCCTAGAAAGTCAGTGGACGACCTTCTCACAGTGAAGTAGATCACAGAACGGTACAATTACATATAAAAAGAAATTGATGTAAGCTGCACTTTAGTATACACTAAGTGCAGCTTTTTTTAATAAGGAGGCAACATGACGGACAGGATTTCTTCAAAGGCTGATGTTCTTAAGAGCCTGTATGGAAAATTGAAGTATTCGAGAGTGGAAAAGCTGAAGATAGTAACCGGAGCTGAGCTTGATGCCGATCCATATGGACTTGCGGCGGAGATAGTAGAAGAATTTGCCGGAGGGTATATCGTGGTCAGAAGCTCGTCCTCAAATGAAGACGGACTCAACACTTCGAATGCCGGTCACTATGAGAGTATTCTGGGAGTGGACCCTTCAGACGGAGAGGCGGTAGTAAGGGCAGTCAGGGAAGTGCTGGATTCATATAAATGTGATCTGGACGATGTGTCCGGCGAACAGGTTCTCATACAGAGACAGATCACGAATATCAGCTACAGCGGCGTTATATTTTCAAGGGAGATCAAGAAGGACAGGCCATATTATACGATAACCTACGATGATTCATCCACAGACGCGGTTACAAGCGGAAGGGGAGGAAAGACGGTATACATAATCAGGAATGTGGACTGTGATGAGCTGCCGGCGAACTGGGCTGCGCTCATCAGATCCATGCGTGAGCTGGAGGAGATGCACCCTGAATATCCACTGGATGTGGAGTTCGCAATAGATGAGGGCAATACAGTCACGATATTTCAGATGAGACCTCTTGCAGCCAGCATCAATGGTGTTCACTCCGATGTCGATGACGAAGAGGTGTTCAGGACTGTTTTGGAGGCTGAGGATACATACAGGGAGATCAGCAGCCTGGTTGGGGACAGGAACACCATATTGTCGGATATGGCGTTCTGGAATCCTGCGGAGATCATAGGTGAAAATCCCCATCCGCTTGACTATTCCCTGTACAGGGAGATCATCACGTCTGCGGCATGGAATCAGGGACTCAGCTACATTGGTTACAGAGAGGTGGATGGAGACCTCATGTATAAGCTTGGCAACAAGCCGTACATATCTCTTAAGAAGTCGTTCCTGGGGCTGATGCCGGATGAACTGGATGACAGGCTGGAGGCGAAGCTTCTGAAGTATTACGATAAGAAGCTTATAGATGATCCGACCGCCCATGACAAGATAGAATTTGAGATAGCATTTTCCGAATATGACTTCTCGACGGAGGACAAGCTGGGGACACTGACGGAAGCCGGGTTCACCAGGGAGGAGATTGCGGACCTCTCGGATTCGCTGTTCAATCTGACAAACAATGCGATATGCAATTTCAATAGAAACAGGATGAAGGATCTCAGGGCTCTTAACGGCCTTCGTGTCCACCGTGAGAATACGAGAAGCAACTGGCTTATGGCGCACAATGATGTGGTAACGCTGATACAGTATTTTGTACAGCTCATAGAGAGCATAAAGCATTACGGAACCCCGAAATTTGCGCGACAGGCGAGACTGGCATTCATATCGAAGGCGATTAGCAGATCCCTTGTGTACAGAGGATATTTTACGGACAAAGAGATAGACGATTTTATGATGTCGATATATACTGTTGCGTCGGAGTACGATTCTGACTTTCAGGATCTGGTGGACGGCAGGATAACAAGAGTTACATTTGATGAAAAATATGGACATCTGCGTTCAGGCACATACGACATAACCTGCGAGACATACGCCCAGCGCGAGTTCGACCTGTCCAAGGGAAGCGCTGCTGCGAGAAAGCAGAGGCAGACCATAGAGGAGCTTAAGCATAATCCTCTGGATTCGGTTAAGCTCATGGAGGCACTTGAGGATATAGGCTTTTATGTGGACCTCAGGGAATTTCTGGATTTCCTCAAGGATTCCATGGAGGAGAGGGAATTCTTCAAGTTCGAGTTCACCAAGACATTAAGCCTTGCCATAGACATACTTATAGATATAGGCGATAAACTTGGCATAAGCAAGGAAGACATGGCATATCTTGAGGTGCCGGATATTCAGCTTATGGTGAACAGACCTGCGGAATTCACAGGCGATATATGGAGAAAGATCATAGATCAGAACAAAAAGAAATTCCAGAGGGCGTCCATGCTTATACTGCCGGATGTCATATATGATCCGTTGCAGTTAAAATGCATAGAGATATGGGAGGCCAGACCTAACTTCATAACATCTGAATGCGTCACGGGTGACATTCTCCTGCTTGAAAATTATGAGAATGAGGATCACGAGGATGTGGCTGACGTTCAGGATAAGATAGTAGTTCTCCCGAAGGCGGATCCGGGATACGACTGGATATTTGCAAAGGGGATAAAAGGATTTATAACGAAATACGGCGGAGTTGCATCCCACATGGCGATAAGGTGTGCGGAGTTCAACATCCCGGCGGCAATAGGCTGCGGAGACTGCATATACAGTTTCGTGGAAAAACAGCAGACGGTGACGCTCGACTGTGCACACGGTAAGATAACAAAGGGGGTATAGGTTTTATGTTACATGCACTTATAACACAGCGGGAAGGACACAATATGTATGGAAAATATACGGACGTTCTCGAGGCTGCTTATGTGGAGTTCTATGAGAGCCTTGGAATAAGACTCAGACCGGTATCCAACTTTACAAAAAACTTTGATGAGATAGTGGATGAACAGTTTGATCTCCTGATAGTGACAGGGGGCGGAACGCTCCATCCGAGACATTATGTGGAGCCGCACAATGCAGAGCTGCAGCCGCACCGTGATGCGCTAGAGGAGCAGCTCATAATGTACTGCGTCCAGAATGAGATCCCAGTGATAGGCGTGTGCAGGGGAATGCAGCACATAAATGCGCTGTTTGGCGGTAAGATAAGTTATTCCGCGCGCTTTAAGGTGCCAAGACCCAGAGGCACAGACCACATGGCAAGGATAGTCAAGACGGACAGATATATCAAGGTAAACAACTTCCACAGCGACTGTGTCTATCTGGAAAATCTGTCGACGATGTTCTATCCGATAGTGGTCGATGAGGAGAATGAATCTGTCGAGGCATTTGTATCACCGACGATGAGCATACTTGCCTTCCAGTGGCATCCTGAGCGTATATTTGAGAGCGAGGAAGGACGGCTTTTTACAAGACATCTTATACAGGATTTCCTTGGGCTTCCGAGAGATGATGTGAAACCGGCGATAGATTAACGTTGAAATGCCATATGAAAGATGCTAAAATAAACTAGCGTATACTTATGAGATAGAAAAGTTGCGATGGAGGCACTATTATGGAGAACGGAAAAGCTAAACAGCTTTTAGATAGAATACAGGATATAGTTGGAGATGGACAGAACGTTCCATTTGCAGCAGGTAAGGTACTGGTCAACAAGGAAGAGGTTCTTGAGATCGTTGAGGAGCTCAAGACTACTATAGATCTGGAACTCAAGGCATATCATGAGATCACAGACAAGAGAAGCAAGATCATCAAGGAGGCAGAGCAGGAGGCCGATGAGATCATCGCAGAGGCCGAGGAGACCGCATCCAGGATCAGGCTTACAAAGCCAAGCCCGCTCTTTGTGGACCGCAATGTCAAGAGCCTTGGCAAGCAGGACAGGCAGGCGCTCAGAACGGCCAACGAGATATATGCGGCATCTATCATTTATACAAATGAGATGCTGATGGAGATCAACGAGACCGTGAACCAGGCATATAATATGATAAGCATGGAGAGCGACAGAGTCCTTGATTCTCTGAGAAAGAAATCTGAGATCATTGAGAACAACAAGAAGGAGCTCATGGAAGGTCTCATGGATATGAAGAAGCAGGAGCGCTATGCCGATATACTGGAGATCAGCCAGCTTCTGGCGAATGAGCTGTATTATGAGAAGAACAAAGCCAAGGATGAGGAGCACAAGGATAAGAACGGTGAGCCGGAGATGGTTCAGTGGGAGTTCGATTTTGAAGATAAGAAGGAGCCTGAACCAATCCGAGTGAAGGCATCCAGGGAACCGGTCAAGAGTGTCCAGAGGGAGACTGACGATGCGGATTCTTCGATACATGTCATAAAAGACAGTGATCATGACGATAAGATGAGACGCTTTGGAGACAGAACACCGGTGAGACTTGAGGAGTCGATAACGGATGCGAGTGCCAAGGGAAGCGACTCAGACAAGAACGGCAGACCTGATTTCAGAATAGGCGGACGTATATCCGATGCCTATGATGACGTGGATGACGGAGTCGTATAAAAGTTTCGTGCAACATGCAGGGGACGCGCTAGTTTTGAATATTAAAGCCTGATAAGTTGGCGGCTGATACTTTACAGGGGGTAACGTGTCGAATAGCACATTATATGATGCAGCAACACAGCATGCATGGCATTGCGCCGGAGCATGGGAGATCATATAATGGTGGTGTCGTCGACAGGAGGCAACATTTAATATTATATACAAATAAATCAACCTAAAACGCGGAGGTAAAAAGTTATGGGAATTTTAAAGAGATTTAAGGACATTATGTCATCAAACATCAATGCACTTCTTGACAAGGCAGAGGATCCTGAGAAGATGATAGATCAGTACCTCAGAGACCTTCAGGAGGATCTCAGAAAGGTTAAGTCAGAGACTGCAACTGTTATGGCAGAGGAGCAGAGATGCAAGAGACAGCTTGATGAGTGTGACGCAGAGATCGCAAAGATGCAGACATATGCAGAGAAGGCACTTGTAGCAGGTAACGAGGGCGATGCAATGAAGTTCCTCGAGAAGAAGAACCAGCTCACGCAGAAGCAGGTAGCTCTTCAGCAGGCATATGATGCAGCAGCAGCTAACGCAGCCAAGATGAGACAGATGCATGACAAGCTCACAAAGGATGTCAGCGATCTCAATGCAAGAAAAGAGACTATCAAGGCAAAGGTTCAGGTTGCTAAGACTCAGGAGCGTATGAACAAGATGATGAGCGGTATCGGCGATTCATCAGCTTCACTTGATGCATTTTCAAGAATGGAAGCAAAGGCAGACGCTATGCTTGACAAGGCAAATGCAATGAGCGAGCTCAATTCATCAAGCGCAGATTCAATAGATGATCTTGCAAGCAAGTATGATGCAGCTCCAAATGCAGACGTTCAGGATGAGCTTGCAGCACTTAAGGCAAAGATGGGATTATAATATTCCAAACATATTGCAGAACAGAGAGGAGTGCACTACATGGGTTTATTTTCAAATCAGTTTGCTAATGTTGTAGAATGGGAAGAGTACAGAGATGACGTCATCTTCTGGAAGTGGACAAATAGAGAGATCAAGAAGGATTCAAAGCTTATAATCAAACCGGGACAGGATGCTATATTCCTTTATAACGGAGCGGTTGAAGGTATATTTACCGAGTCTGGAAACTACACTATTGATTCACAGATCATACCATTCCTTTCAACATTGAAGGGATTTAAGTTCGGATTCAATTCAGGACTTCGCGCAGAGGTTCTGTTTGTGAATACAAAAGAGTTTACATGTAACTGGGGAACCAGTTCACCGATCAGACTTCAGGCACCGGGACTTCCGGGCGGACTTCCTGTGAGATCAAATGGTAAATTCTCATTCAAGATAGACGATTATAATGTTCTAATAGAGAAGGTTGCAGGTATAAAGCAGCAGTTCACAGTCGATGACATAAGAGATAGGATAAGGGGTATCCTGGACGGACTGCTGATGAAGTGGATCACAAAGGTTGGCGGAGACGTATTCAATCTTATGGCCAATTCCGTTGATATAGCTAAGGGTATCAAGGAAGATCTGGACATGGAACTCTTGGGAATCGGACTTACGATAACTGATTTCAGAATAAGCGAGTTTACATATCCTGAGAATATACAGAAGCGTGCTGATCAGGCTGCTGAGTATTCTATGATAGGGGATATGAACAGATTCCAGCAGGTGAATATGGTTGATTCCATGGCAAGGGGTGGCCGTACAGGAACAGCCGGAAGCAATGCAACGGATATGGCAAATGCCATGGTAGGAATGCAGATGGGAATGGCTATGGCAGGTCAGATGGCCGGAGCTATGAACCAGATGAACAATGCAGCAACACAGGCAGCAGGAACCGGAACAGCTCCAAAGTTCTGTCCTAACTGTGGACAGCCAACTAACGGTGCGAAGTTCTGTGGCAACTGTGGAACGAAGCTGATCTAAAGACAAATACATTATAATTGAATAATGATATTTTCAAATAAACGCTGTTATGATATACTAGGCAGATGGAATAAAACATATGTTTGGTATATATAACGGCGTTTTTTACGTCACAGGATACAGGAGGAATTATGGCAGGACTTAACGATATGCAGGAACAGGCCTGTGAGCATGTGGATGGGCCACTGCTCATACTTGCGGGAGCAGGAAGCGGAAAGACCAGGGTTATCACACACAGGGTAGCCTATCTCATGGAGCACGAAGGAGTTAATCCTCTGAACATACTGGCGATCACATTCACCAACAAGGCGGCCCGTGAGATGCGGGAGAGAGTTGATCTGATAGTTGGGGACGGAGCTGACAGGGTATGGGTCAGCACATTTCATTCGCTGTGTGTGAGGATACTCAGAAGATATGCTGATAAGATCGGCTATGGCAAGAACTTTGATATATATGATTCGGATGACCAGAAGAGTACGGTGAAGAGTATACTCAAGGATTTTCAGATAGACCCGAAGAGGTATCCCGAGAAGATGTTCATGGCGGAGATATCCAAGGCCAAGGAGAAGTATCTGTCACCTGATGAATTTGCAAAAAAGAATGCTGCAGACTATGCAGGAACAAAGGCTGCAGAGGTGTACACTGAGTATCAGAGTCGTCTTAAGAAGAACAATGCGATGGACTTTGACGATCTTATTTACAAGACGGTGGAGCTGTTCGAGCACAATCCTGATGTCCTTGATACATATCAGAATAGATTCAGATATATCATGGTTGACGAGTATCAGGATACTAATCACATACAGTTCCTGCTGGTCAAGATGCTTGCGAGAAAATACAGGAACCTGTGTGTGGTGGGAGACGATGATCAGTCCATATACAAGTTCAGAGGAGCGAATATAACCAATATCCTGAACTTTGAGAAGGAATATGAGGATGCGAAGGTTATCAAGCTGGAACAGAACTATAGATCCTGTGGCAATATACTTGCCGCAGCGAATGCAGTCATACAGCACAATGCAGGCCGTAAGGATAAGGCTCTGTGGACGGATAAGGATGCCGGTGAGAAGATCTCGTTTGAGCAGTGCGATTCGGAATATGCAGAGGGAGATATGGTGGCGAGCCGTATCAAGACTCTTGTCAGACAGGGAGTGGACTACAGGGATATAGCTATCCTCTACAGGACGAATGCACAGTCCCGTGTGCTCGGAGAGAAGATGGTGTATGCGAACATACCATACAGAGTATATGGCGGCACAAACTTCTATGCCCGAAAGGAGATCAAGGATGTTCTGGCATATCTCAAGGTCATCAACAATTCCACTGACAACCTGTACTTCAGGAGAGTGGTAAATGTTCCGAAGAGAGGTATAGGCGAGGCGAGTCTCAGCAAGGTTGAGTCATTTGCGGATGCGTATGGATTGTCGATGATGGATGCTGCGGCGAGAGCTGACGAGATACCGGGAATGGCTGCCAAGACCTCGGCCAAGATCAGGCAGTTTGCGGAGCTTATCACATCATTCAGGGATATGCTGGCGGATGGTGAGAGCCTTGACTCGGTGTATGATAGGATCCTTGAGGATACGGGTTATGAGTCAGAGCTCATAGCAGAGCACACAGAGGAGGCCATGACTAGACTTGAGAATATCGATGAACTCCGCAACAAGGTGGTGGAATTCACAGAGGATAATGAGGAGGCAGGGCTCAGCGAGTTCCTGGAGGAGATAGCGCTTGTGTCTGACCTCGATGCCATGTCGGAGGATGACAATCAGGTCAAGCTGATGACTCTCCACAGTGCCAAGGGTCTGGAGTTCCCATACGTATTTATATGCGGAATGGAGGACAGAGTATTTCCTAGTGGAATGGCACTCAACTCAGATGATCCCGATGCTCTTGAGGAGGAGAGACGTCTGTGTTACGTGGGTATAACCAGAGCCATGAAAAAGCTGTACCTGAGTGCGGCGAAGGAACGAATGGTGCATGGTAACAGGGTGTACAGCGATGTGTCCAGATTCATAAGAGAGATCCCGCCTATGCTGTTTGAGCATGAAGCTGATATGAAGAATATGGCAAAGCGAAGAGAGTCGGAGTCTGTCGACAGATATAACAGAGGTGAAGGACGCAGAGATGCGTATGGAAGTTCATATGGTGATACATATGCCGGCTATGGCGGTGGAAGAACCGCTGGAGCAGCCTCAGGCAGAAGCTATGGACAGAAGAATCCATACAGCAGCTATGCAAAACAGCAGTCATACGGGCAGCCGTCTTCCCAGCCTTCGTTCGGCAAAGCCTTTGTGGTAAACAGTGTTGGCAAGCCTGATTATGCTGTTGGAGACAGAGTCAGACATATTAAGTTTGGTCCGGGTACTGTGGAGGCTTTGGAGAAGGGCGATAAGGATTACGAGGTTACAGTGAATTTCGACAGATGCGGTGTCAGGAAGATGTTTGCTTCGTTTGCAAAGCTCAAAAAATGCGAGTAGTCAATTAAACCGCATGTTAGATTTATTTATAAAATACATATAGAAATAATCAAAACCGTATGCTATAATTTTGGTATGTGTTGGGAGATAATAACTGTATGTTTCTTCTCTCAAATCAATATAATATAATGAAACCCGTTACAGGGTTAAGAAAGGGTGGAATGTAACGATGAAGAG
>OMEK01000206.1_pt1 | contig 22889 bp, 26 predicted proteins | sample 1645351 | NCBI WGS metagenome assembly OMEK01 (sample SAMEA103958146, study PRJEB25191) | human gut metagenome
TTGGAATGATGCCTATCTTATTAAGTGCTATAGGCAATCCAGTTGCAATTTTCTCTCGTTCACTTATGTATATCCCGTAAGATATCGGAAGAGAACGAAATACACTTACAACAACAGGATCATCCAAAAGAGCTTCACCATAACTGATGCGTTCAGCTAATCCCTCTGCAACGAGATAATCATTAAAGTATTGATTGCAGGCTTTTGTGAAGCTTTCAGGAAAAACAGAACCGGCAGGCTCTGTCCCTATAGGATTGCCAGGTGTAATACTTTGATTATTGGATAATTCAATTTGTTCAAACAGCTCATCAAATATCATAGTCTTACTCCTTTCTTCCATACAATAACTGATTCTCTTCGCCAACCTTCCTGCATAATCCCACTACTGGCCATTTTTTACCAATCATTGTAGAGAACCATTCACTAAATTTAGCTGGGTCTCCACCCTTAGATAACTTATTAACCTCATCCTTATTAAGAATTACAACAAGGCTGTCCTTTCCGCAGGTGCAAGGTACTTTAATAGTTCCATTCGCCAGCAAAATAGCAGCACTGCTTACTATCACGCTGCCATTATAAAATGCGGATTTTGTATCCTTTTCAGTGGGAATAAGTCCATCTGTGTAATTGGCAATCAACTGCTGCTCATTTCCATATGTCTTTTCAGAAGAATATGTGATTTCAACAGTTGTGCCAGGTTTAAATGTAACAGCAATAGCTTCAGGAGAAATCCCCGTTTTTTTCGACATTTTCTGGACAGTTTCACTGTAAAATGTTATTACCTTAGGCTGCCCGTTGTGTATACAAGGGACTTTTATCATCTTGTTGCGAAGATAAACGCCAGCCTGAGTAATCTGCACAGTCGCTTTCTTTAGGGAATCGCCGCTGTTAGATGTTTTAACAGCTTCTTTTTTTGGTTTCTCTGGAGTATTAATAAACTCCATAAGAGCCATTTTCTTTGCCACTGTCTGAGCTGATTTGACTGCATCAACAATGGATTGGTATCCATCTCCGGTTTTAAGCTTTTCCAGCTGATAAATACCAAAGGCGGATGTTTTGTTGCATATGCTTCCATCATCATATTTGATAATGGAAGAAACCTTAACTGAGACAATAATCTGTCCGAATTCTTCTTTAATTCTGTACATGTCACCATCAGAATTTAAAATGTTCGGATCAGTCTCCCAATTAAAACCTAACAGGTTCCTTACCTTACTTGTCAAAGTTTCAGCTTTGAAGTAAGGTTTGTTAGTTACGTCCATAATGGAATAATCTTCAGTTTTTAGAATGGTCATTAATTCCTTCTGGATCTCATTTTCAGGTTTTCCCTGAATGGTTTTTGCCATGAGGCACCTCCTTTCGAGCAATAAGCTCATATTTTTATTTTCTATAAAACAATCATGTATCCATTAAGCACATAAAAAAAGAGCCCGTAACAAAGTTACAAGCTCATTAAATACAGACACATGATTGTAAATAGCACCCTGCGACACAAAATGTGTGCAACAAATCCCATATAGGAATTATAAAAAATAAATAAAATACTTTATTATAGTATCATAGATACATGTAATAAACAAGTATAAATTAAAAATGGACAAAAAAAAAACGGACACATAGCATATGCCATGTGTCCGAAAAAATCAGCGCTGATTCCAGCGGGAAACAGCAACTTTGCAAAGTGCATCATTGGTCATTCCGGACGAATCGATTGTCCGCATAGGACCAATAGTGCCACAAAAATAGCACTTGCATCGCACAGTAGTAAGAATATTTTCATATGTATATTCTACGAAATCAATTTCCACTCCTACTCTGCTTTTTTTGCAGAATGGACAAGGATATGTGGAAATACATGTAATATCTTTCGGTGTATAACTGACATGAGCAGGTACACCAATTTCATTATAATCTGTTTTCATAAACACCTCCATAATGCCTTTAGCATTTATATTAGCAAGGGCCGCCATCTGCACCATGATAAGCGCCACAAGGTAGATGCCAGTCTTTTACATATATTTCATTTGCATTGAATGTTCCCTCAAGAGTCTGTCGAAGAGCTTCTTTATCAGCCTTGTTTACACAGCTTGAAGCATTTCCCACAAAGGTGTCAAGGTCACACCTGTTGTCAAGAGTAAACCCGAGCACTTCTTCGTCATGCCTTAAAGCATCATACACATCTGGGAACAACTCTCTGATTCCGGCAAAAAACTTTGGTGTGGAGAAAATACAGCACATACAGCTGCACCTATTCCAGCCAATGCGATAGCATGGATGCGGATTAATATGGTTACGACTTATAATCTCCCACACATCTCTTTCAGACCAGTCTATAACAGGTCTCCATTGATGTACTTCCCTGTGCCGCTTTGCTACGGCATTAGTACGATGAAGTTCAATCTCATTATAATGACTTCTTCCAGCACTTTCTCCCCTTCTTTCTCCGGACACAATAAGAATTTTCTTATTTGTATTGGTTGATTCAAGATTGGAAACAACACTGTCCGCAACAGAAGCTTTTAAAGCCCCGGAACACCATCTCCCTTGATGAGTGCTGCCTTTAGCCGGGAATTTACCCCGCTTTCCTCCGACAGCAATAAGTTCATCAATAGCATCAAGATTCGATATAACACTGTCTGCAACCATTATTTTTAAGTATGCGGAACACCATCTTGTATTAAGGGAACCTGTTTTGGCGGGAAACTTTCCCCGTTTGCCATATTGGGCAAGCTGTGTTTCCATATCCGGAAGACTCCGCCTGCGTATTTCCTCACACTTTAGATAAGTCTTAGATGGCTTGCATTTAATAACTTCTTCCGTATCAGGATCAATCCATACAGGAAGACCAGACGCACCTATGCGGTATAGTTCTCCAAAAAAACCACCCTCACGATAGCTTACTCTCAATGGCACCCCTTCGTATTCTGCAAATGCCTTGCAGTATTTTTGAGTAACGGGCCAGTCCATCTTACGACCATAAGGATTATCCTCAATACCGCCATCGATATTATGATGCCACAATTCTATTTTAGACAAGTCAACACCAAGCTCTTTTAGATACAGATAGCAGGCAAGGCTATCCTTTCCACCACTGAAAAGGACTATAATTTTGTCGTAGTCCTCAAGTGGATGAAGATTTTCAAGGTAAATATCACAAAAATGCTTTGTATCCGTTCTGCCTTTTACCCTTGGATATATTTGCATATGTTTGCCGTATATCCTGTCTGGTTTAAAACCAAACTTAACAGGAGTATCCCTTGTGCAGTCAGTATCTTTTATATATCTGACTTTAGGAAGAGCCCTTGGAGCATCCATATAAGGGTTTTCCAAAAGCTCATCTATCATCATAAGGATACCTCACAATGAAGAATATCAGCCGTATCTATTGATATAAGGCAGCCACAGGATTGTTTAATAATAATATATCCTGGTCGCACAATATAAATTGTGCCGTCATAAGTATCATCACATGTATTAAGTATAACATGTTGACCTACACAGTATTTTACATTCATTAGAACCTCCTTCGATGCTTTAAGCATCTTTAAATAAATTTACTCCGAATTTGTCTACATTTTTGCAAAACATATTCGGAGTATTATTAATCACTGCTTGACAACTACAAATGAATGATGCAGCTCATCCGAGCATTTACCATACATATCTGCAACGCCACCAGTTTCGTTTTTATAAGTTCTGAAAGAGAAGCAATATCCTTTTGAAATGGCTTCTGCAGAACTGTCAGCATAACCATCAATATATACAATTCCTCTTTCAGTAGAGAAAGATTTTCCCATATTAACCTCCTTCCTGCTTAAAGCAGATATACACATTAAGATAAGTACAACAGACAGTCTGATAATGCATTTTTAAATTCGACATCTGTCATATAGCCGCTTTTTAGATTAATGATAGCTCTACATAATCGGTCATAACATTTACTTAACTGTTCTGTTGAATAATTATAGTTATTAACACGCCTTGAACCTATTCCCATGGCTTTTACTGCTCTATCAGTTAAAACCTTATCTCCTTTGAAATAAGAGAGTTTGAGAAGGATTCTGACATCAATAAGAACTGCAGAAAGAGCACCTATAGCAGAGCCTTTGGCTTTTAATATAGAATCAGCAATTTCCATTACTGTCCCAGATTGTCTTTTCATAAGACAATCCTTCAAGAGAAATACATTGTCAGGAGTGTATTTGGGTACAATTTCATCTATATGCTCCCTGCATACACCCACTGTCATTAACCGTTCTCCCCAGGATATTATGTCTCTGGCCGATATAGTTACATCCTTGTCATGGAACCCACATCGCTTAGCAATATACTCAATATCCGAAAGACTAAGTTTGTCCTGCGTCCTACCTCTAAGAAGCGCCTGAAATGTCTTAAAGTCAACATCAAATTCCGCTATGCACTTCATGGCAGACAGCTTATTGTAAAGTTTTCTGCCTTTAACAAGCTGTTCAGTAATTATATACAGATTATTGTCAGTACCACTTTCGAGAAGAGCCAATAAATCATCATTAGCCTCAAGTCGCTGTGTCTTATAAACAAGTGTATTTGTACCAAAAAAACCGAGAGAACCTATAAATGCAAGTTCTTCAGTACCAAAACAGTCAGATTCCATATATGTAAGCGAATTATTGCGTACATTTTCTGGAATTTCAGTTAATAATGCGTGATTGCAAAGATACATATCACCAACAAAGGCTTTAACCATGACTCCTCCTTCCCTGCAGTACTTCCCTGCACATATAATTAAATTCATTTACCATACTGTCCTGCTTACGGAAAGACTCTATAATAACGAGTTTTTCCTTTGCTCTGGTAAGAGCAACATATAACAGCCGCCTTCCTTCTTCATCATTTTTGAAGTTCTCAACGCCATATACAATAACACAAGGAAACTCCTTTCCCTTGCTGTCATGTGCGGTAACAAGGTTTACTCTTTCACAGTTCTCTTTGTAGCCTACCCTGGCACTATCGTTATAAGTTACCATGGCCAGCATAAGCGACAAGAGCTGCGATGTTGTACTGATACATCTTTCATCGCATTTCTCTACAAGATAGTTAATTACCGGATGTTCTGTAATGCCAAACATATCTTTACATATGTTTGTAAGGATATCCTCAATCTTGCCTGCATAGGCAAATTCACGCATTGCAGACTTAACCTTTAAACCAGCTCTCCATAGCGGAGTATCCTTATGGTTTTCGATAGGTTTAAGAGTAAGGTCCGGTATTTCACTGCAGTTACATAATGGTATACTGGTATCTCTTTTCATATCCAAGAAGTCTCTTCTTGTTGCACCAGCTAAGATTAGGACTCTGTACAGAGTCCTGTCATTGTCAAGACCATTCTCGTGAAGGTCAAGGATATCAAGAAGAGCAAGAAAAACAGAATCCTTAATAACATAATCTTTTGGCTTAAGTGAACCATCAGGAGCAATTCTTTCTCCGAAATATGTTAGGGATTTGTTTGTAGTTGCTATAACTGCTATGTCCCCTGGAGCATAACCTTCTGAAATAAGTGACGAGTAGATGCCGTTTTCACCATCAAAGCAATCTCTATACAAAAGGACAGGAACACCATCTTTATGAGATATGATAGTTTTATCAAATCTCTCAACATTATTCTTAATAAGAGTATTTGCCGCTTCAACAATAGGCTTTGTGCATCGGAAATTGTCCACCATGTACACAATCTGTGCATCTGGGAAATACTCCTTAAACTCAAGGGCAAAGCGGTTAGAACCTCCTCTGAAAGAGTATATAGCCTGGTCACAGTCGCCAACACAAACAAGGTTTCTGTGTTGTTCTGAAAGAGAATAGATCATATTAAACTGGTCAAGGCTGACATCCTGGAACTCATCAACCATGATATATCTCCATTTTTGCTGATATGCTGACAGCACATCAGGATTTTGAAAGAGCTGGTTGACAAGAGATATCTGCTCATCATAACTGATATAGTTAAGTTCCTCAAAAAGCTGCTTATATTTAGAATAAACAGAATATATACCTGCCACATCCTTCTTCGATGAATAGATTTCTGTAAATCGTTCAAGGCCGAAAGATTCCAGTTTATCGAAATAATCATACATGGTATTAACAAGACCGAACTGACTTCTCATATCGGAATAGTTTACACCTTTAATAACAATGCCCTCCTTTACACAGTCAGATAATGCCCGTTCAATGAGAGATTTTTTATCAAAATCTTCTGCAAGCCTCAATTCACCAAGTATATTAGGATTATCTCTGAGGATATTATAGCCGCAACCGTTAAATGTCTGGATTTCAGGCATAACAGTCTCATTCCCTAAAAGATTTGATACTCGGTTTTCAATCTCCGCTCTTGCTTTTTTTGTAAAGGTAATCATAAGAATACTCTTAGGGTCAATACCTTTGTTAATCATATTAAGAAGCCTATTAACCAAGGATGCGGTTTTACCAGTTCCGGGAGCCGCTTCTACAAGCATTGGTCCATCAATATGATTAACGATTTCTTCCTGTGCAGGCGTTAAATTAAATTTCTTACCGTTACTGGTTGATTCAGTCCTTTCCTGTATCTCATTAACAAACGGAGAAATCTGGCAGCAGTCAAGCTGATGGCAGAACTGACACTGTTTTTCTTTGCGGATACACATTACATGCTTAAGATGCTGCAGCGCATCCACGCTTGTGTCAAAAGTAGCACTCGCAATATTCTTTCCCTCTCTGTACTCATAAAGAACATAATTAGTTCCCTTGTCGTCCTTTGAGGAAAGATAATACACAGATACTTTAATGATATCGTCAGGATAAAGCTGTCTCATGGCTGCATACATGACAGATATTGCCAGGTCATTTTCCGGAAGATTTTCCGGCTTTCTGGCAGCCTTGCTTACCGTGGAAATTCCACTGGATAATATAATAGCTTCAATGTAGCCATCCCTTTTGATTATCATGTCAGCATTAGTTTTTATGTTTCGTATTGGAACCTTGTAATAATTGATTCCGAAAGGATATGATAACTGAATATCATATGAAACAATGTCTTTTCCAATGCTGTCTACCAGATACTCTCCAAGTCGCGTATATAAAGCATGTACACGCTCCTTTGCGCTTTCATAAGAAAATTCGTAATCGTACCACTCCTTTTCCATGCATGTATCGGTAAATTTTTTCATTGATGAAGAGATATCCTCACCATTAATTATTGCAGTCTTAAGCGCTGCAAACGCATTAGAACTCAGCTCTTCTTTCTTACTTTTACTGTTCTTTAGGTTAAGAGAACTCAGCTCATATTTTGCCCTGCATTCCCGTAATGCAACGACATCTGATGTTGTAACATCAATCCTTTCATTTTCTGCCATAAATGGCACCTCCTTCTGGGTATATAACCCGTTAATAATATCTATAGAACAGACACACAAAGCATAAAAAAAGAGCCTATGACAAGTCATAAGCTCATAATTACTGATATATGTCTGCTAATAGCACCCAGCTCATCCCCTGAAATAAAATTATGGGATAGCAACACTGTCATACGACAGAAGAAAAATAAAAAATAACACACCAATATAGTATCATAGGGTTAACATTAAAGCAAGAGAATATGGATATCCCAATACTCGACGCATAATAAAATACAGCCAGCCATATTAGCTGACTGTATCTAAGTATGTCAATTTTAAATTGCATTTGCATCTACAAAAGCTGCATCTTCGTAAAAATCATCCTGTTTTGAAATAAATTCAAGAATATCAGAAGATAATACAGATGGATTATTATTCATAAAGCTATCCACTGCTTTTAATCTAGAATCTTTCTTCTTTACATAGGTCAAAACAGCAATTATAAATCCATAATATGAATCTGTAACATTGTTTAATTTTATTGCGAATTCTTCCATTGCTCAAACCTCCCTAATGATTATCAACTATTCTTAAAAAAATATTATAGTTGTCAAATCCGTGATTTTCAAACCAGTAAATATATGCTACCCCATCAATACCAAACGAGGGATGAGCAGCAATATTTTTGCCTCTGTATTGAACATCATATATTTGATTTATTTCTGAATATATTTTGCTATATTCTATAGAATTCAACCAAAATGCTGGTTTTGAAAAGGGGATACCGTTAGCATCTAGTGGCAACTCATTTGTATACACTATCCTTACCTCCACACTGCTTTAAGCAGCTTCTTAAAATATATCAGGCCTGCATGTAGCAGACCTGAAGTTAAAAGTTACAGATTTATCAGATTTTGGACTGCCAGTTTAAAAGCAGTCCAAAACAGCATATCGCTGTTATCTGGTAAATCTCTATTCTCCAGCAGATAGCCGGCAGAATTATTATGTGCATCCATAGGCACCTCCCATGACGCTTTGAGCGTCTTTGTAAATTAATGTGCCATAACCCTTGTTACGGCAAACTTTGTTGTAAAATATGAGCCATCTGTTAGTTTAAACTGTGCGGGTTCACCAAAGAAAACCTTTCCTGTTCCACTAACATAATGTAACGGAGTTGTTATATCACCGCCGCTAATGCAGTGATCCTTAACCTCGTATACTGCTCCATCTTCGGTAAAAAATACCATATTACTCATGATGATGTACCTTCCTTCCCGTTAATCCAACATAAGAGTTAAAATCTTCAAATCCGACCTTGGCCAAATAACCAAATAAGAAACCTGAAGAAATGTTAATGACAAGCACAATTGCATGTAAGCACATGAGCAGTATGTTTATCATTGAGTACCCAGTGTTAGGAAGCAGATAATTTCTATAAGTAATATCTACCCAGCTCTGTATCAACGTAAAAGAAACGAGGATACAAATACAATAACATAACATTGTTTCAATACGAAACACGATTTTTTTAACCATTCTACGATGGTTCTTAAGATTCTTTGCCATAGGCACCTCCAATTATCTGCTTAAAGCAGATATGATAATAATTAACCGTTTAACTTGGTACAGTCTGGACCATCAGCGTAAGCTGAAAACATTCTCTCTAAAGAGAAATAAAAAATAAAAATAAATACATATATATTATTACTATAAATATGCTTAATGTCAATAGGTAATCGGTTATATAACGATTTTTACTGCGAAACACCATTGACAGACAGAATAGAATATGACACAGCCTTGGCCATATCATCCCGTGATACCTTGTTGTATCGTGAGTACATGCCAGGCGTTGCAGCTCCGGTGCAGAAAGCAATCTCTTCATCTGTAGCGCCGCCCATCAGCATATATTTGATTGCGGCATGACGAAGCTCTGCAATGGTAAAATCTTTTTTACAAAGAAAGCCGTTGAGCTTTGTAGTATATGATTTAACTAAGCGTTGCAGGTCTCTTGGCTTTATAGGCTTATGTGCCTTATTGAAAAATAAAGCATCAGAAGGTGTCTTTGTGGCAAGATAGTTTCGTAGTGCCGGCATAACATCATCAGTAAGTAGTATTGTGTGTGAGTAACTGCCATTTCTAAGCGTGAGCCCGGACAGCTCCCCGTCATCGTCATAAGCAAGGTCGGACATTTTAAGGCTGCAAATCTGTGAAGTTGAAAGCGCACATTTTCCTGCAAGAAGGAATATAAGAAAATCCCTCGGAGAAGATGCGGCTGCATCAAAAAGATGTTCCATATCCTCTAAGGTAGGAATATCGTACTCATCAAGTTCAGAGTCCTCAGCTTTAATCACAATGTACAGGAATGGATTCTCGTACCCATCAATAAAATTGCACTTAACAATAAAATCCGAAAGGCTTCTTAAGCAGCTTATACGGGAAACATGTGTAGAATGCTTAATGTGTGATGGAGAATCAGAATATTCAAGTTCTGAAAGGTACTTGTCATACATAAGGGCATCATCTTTTGTACAATTTTCAAATGATTTGCCAGTAACACGGTAGAATTCATTTACTATGCCACGGTAGTTTCTGCAGGATTTATCTGACTTAAGTTTTTGGCTGAAAGCCGGCCAGATTGTTTTTTCAAAAAGATTAGTCATTTTGTACCTCCTTTACACACTGATATATTTTTTCCATAGTCATAAATACATTTGAGCCTTTAAGATAGTTAAATGATTTTCCAGCCTTCTCACATAATCTGTCAACCTTGTAAAAAATGTGGTGATTGACAAAAGAAGAATTAATGAAAATAAAATCATTGTTCCATATAAGTTTTTCATCAAATTTGTCTGATGATGTACATGTCAGATTAACAAGCATTTCTGATAACTTTCTGTTAGTGGCATCGTGTCCGCCCACAATAAGAAGTTTAACACCAAGGGAATTTATATACTCTGCCATCTGGTCAGCATTCAGGGACGGCTCCTTGAACGCTTCTGGTTTATCATCTTCCGGATCACTGGCTGGGTCAGATGCTATCTTGTCAATAGCGGACCTTAGTTTTTCATTTGTTTTTTCAAGGGATGCTATTTCATGTGCCTGATAAGATAGCATTTTGTCCTTTCGGGCAAGTTCGGATTTGAGTTTTTCAATTATATCGAGATAATCCTTACTGCTGTCAGTGTTCTCAGTGTCTACAGGTACAGGCTCGACAGGTTCAGATGATTCGTCCTGCTTATCTTCCTCATATAAGGCATCCCACTCCTTATCCTGAAAACGTACGGAAGCTCTTAAGTCGAAGTATTCCTTAAAAGCTATCCTGCTTAAAAGAGCGCACATGAAATCTTTGACAAAATCAGAGAAAAAGTTCCACAGCTCAACAGAATTAAGCTTATCTACCATGTCAAAGTCGTAAGTGCAATTATTGACAGCAAGACAGAATGTTTCAATTATACTTGATTCGTATATTGTAATAGCCTGTTTGCCTGCATACTGTGATGGAATAAAATCAAGCCCCGGACATATTAACCATGATTCGCAATAACCAGCAATGACATCGAGTATCTTATCCTGTGATTCATCAGTGAGAGGTGAATGCACAAAAGGTGGAAGTTCTGCTGCTACATCGAAAAAGCATTCTGCTGCCATATCAATAAAAGAGCTTAAATCCCACTTTTCGGATGTAACCATGTCTATCAATTCTGATGATGTGCGTGACAATAAAATTTTAAACCATGCAGGCATATCAGCTATAGGCAGACTTGCATCAAAAAGCCCATAAAGAATGTCACAATTATCAGTGTAATCAAGCCCCGAGTAGCTAAAGGCAATATCAGGAGCATTTTTAAATTCAGGGATATATTTCCGGTTAAAAGCAAAACTGTACCCTGTCATGTCGGTAATGAAGCTGGTTAAAGAATCACTGACGCATGTATTTTCAGGAATGGCATTAAAATTGTCAGACGTATCAAATACAAGATGATATGCGACTGCACAAAAACGAAATGCAATGCACAGCTGGATGAAATCGTGATTAAAAGGGGACGTGTCATAATCGAGGGAATACTTGTCAATGAACTTATATATGTCAATACCGCGAGTATTCTTAACGAAGCGTCCAATAAAAGGATTAATCGAGTTTACAACGGCAAGGAGGTCTCCCTGAATGCGGCTGGGCATATCAAAAACATGAGGAATAAGAATTTTAAATATAAAGCCGCCAAAGCGCTCAGAATTGTAATTAAAATTAAAAGCAACAATCCCAGCTTGCTTCTCAAAATCACTAAAAGGCTTGTAAGAGAGAAATTCTTTGTAGCAGAGATCATAATATTCCTTGTTTCTTTTATACGCCTTGTATGCAGCGTCAGAAGCCTTATCCGAAGATGCCAGCTTAAGACAGAACATATAATATTTAACAGCGTTTTCAGAAGCATATGAAGTCAAAAAAGGAATCTGGGGCGAAAATGCGTCCGTAAGAATCCGTAAAAACCTGTCATATTCAGAGGATGGAAACTTCCCATAAAAGGAAAGAGGACGACCAAGAACGGTAGAATACAGGTCTGAAAACAGTTTAGCAGGCTTATCGTAGTATTTCGCCAAAGCCGCATTGCCCTTTTGAGAGAAAACCTTGTGAAGTTTAGTAAAAGTTTTTTCAAACGAAAAAGATATAAAATCCAAGCTTTCATTATTCATAGCAATAAATACCTCCCTAATAATAATAAACGAACAGATATTCGATAAATTAAGTATAACATAGTAAGATATTAATAGCAAGGAATTGACGGAATATTTATTATATTCCCGACAGTATACCAAAAGAACAGCATCACACCTTCAACTGCATTAATTTTATTTCTTCCATTCCTCCCGGACGTACAGTTCACCCCATCTGCTGCCGCTCTTCCAGAGGTTCTTCCATCCGTTTTCCATATTCTTCCACCCACACGACACCACGGACATTCCACAATATCTCCTTCAAGCGACGCTGTCGCTCGCTTTCACGCTCTCTTCCTTTTTCAGAGGCTTCGCCTGCTGCCACCACTCTGCTACACCTCCGCAAGCATCACTCTTCCGGATTCTTTCATAAACTATAAATTCTTTCTTTCCCAGAGCCATTTTCACTTCCGGCTTAGAATTGTAAATCCTTACCCACTCAATCCCCATACATCACTCAGCTTCCAAGGAAGGAGGAGGGAAAAGGAGAAAAGAAGGAGGAAGGGCAGGCGACTTCTCTTAAAGAATATTACGCCACTCATATTAAAGGGTTGCCACTCAAACTACAACCTTCATCTCAAAGCAAGACAAGAAAGGAAGCGGGAAGAGAGGCAGCATTAAAGTAGTGGGTAAGGATTTACATTTGGTTAAATTAGATAAGGGAATTTCTGGGAAAGAAAAGGTATGGTTGCGTATGATCCTGAAGGAGCCACGGAGGAATTTTTTGAAGCTGCCTGGCAGCAGATAAGCAGAGGGTGAAAAAAGTGGCAGCAGGCAGGGAGGAAGTTTAAGAAGATGTGTGGAGTCCGGAAGAGAACCCTTTAAGCAGAAATGACGGGAATATAGTAAATATTCCGTCAATTTCAAATGCTAAAAAGCACGGGCTACCCTTTCAGATAAACCCGCGCCTCCCGTTTTTAAAGAGTTGTTTCTTCAAGCAGTTTTTCCAGGTCATTTAACTGATACTTATGCGTCTCTTCCGGTACTCCAAGCAGCACTCCCTTTTCGTATCTCTCAAGGCATTTCTCCAGAAGCCCGATATACATTCCATCGCTAATATGCTCTATGAAGCCATTGCGGTCCATATTGACTATTCTCAGCGCCCTTGTATATGCTTCCTTTTCATTACCCCTGTTCTCACAATAAGCAAGTACCTCTGGCTCAGCTACCTTGCCAGGTCGTTTTAGCCACTCATCATACGCTGTTCTTATGTGGCAGTCCGTTGGCAAAGAAAGCCCACACATGTCTGCTACTTCATCTGATGGGAAAATAACAGAATATTTTCCTTCATTCAGGCTTATTAACTCCGTTTCAGATACCACACCATTTCTTACTCTGGTGATTCTTGCAGTATCTTTATAGGTCTTATATCCTGTTACAGTAACCTGACACTGCTCTACAAGGTCATAACCCACATGTACGCCACATCCGCTTATACCCGTCATTAAAATAGGATGCTCGCAACTCTCCATCGCTGCACTGACATCTTCTTTGATACTGGCTACAGCCTTTTCCAGTATTATCTTCGCTGTATCAACCGGACTGAAATACTGGCTCATTACATCTATTATTACAACGCCCTTGCCAAACATTATAGCAGCCGTATCTATCGGATATCTGCCATAATCAAGAAGTCCATATGTCTTGCCTGTCACTGGTTCATATAAAAGATATACATGTAACAATTCCGTTGACTCTGATGCAGTAAACGCATCCCTGCTCTCTGCTATAACCCTCTCAAGATCATCATATACAACCTCAGGTTCCTTAGCTGACTTATTAACCTCTGCAGCATCACATCTCTTAATCATTTCTAACAATTCATTCATTATTAATTTTTCCTCCTTTAAAATACAATTGTTCCGCATTTTATCCATAGTGCGTATCTCCTTTCGTTGTTGATAAAAAGCATTTCTGCTTTATACTATATATATGACAGTTTTACCTCGATATTTTTTCACATAAAAATTTTAATTATAAATAATTCTATACCTAAATATAATCCGTACTCTGGACATCATTTTCAAATATCACTCTATAATAATATATTAGTATTTCCCGGAGGGTTTTCGGCACAAAAATTTTCCTGTCAGCAAGCGCCTATCCCACCTTACAGATTTTTTTATATAAACACACGAAAAAACAGCCTCAACAGGCCGCGCGCTCCTGTATCAGCTGTTTTCCCACCGTAAATATTATAGAGGATTTACCCCTTATCTTTAAATTTCGAGCATCACGCTCTTAACTGGTTACTGCGTCTTGCAGCACAGCATATTGCCTGTAATAAAATCTTATGCTAACAAGCCATAAAAGCTTATTACAAGCAATATACCTTCCAGAACAACAATCAAAGTGTTGTCAAACAAATCCAAACGGATAAAAAAAAGATAAAAATAATATACTTATATTATCAGCCAGCTTATTTATTTTGTCAACACTTGAATATTATAAATTCAGAAGCATTGAAAATTCAGATGTTACAACCTCCTTGATTATTTCACGCATGATGTTATACTACCTGTATCATACAGTTAAAGGAGCTGCACCATGCCTACAACATTCCTCAATCTGTTCTCAATAGAATGCCTGATACTGGCTATATATGTGTTTGCCTTTAATTTCCCTATAGAGTGCATTATTCTCAATAAGAGACTTTATTCACTGCTTCTGCTTATAGCCAGCTTAACCGCTTTCATCATTAACCTATGCATCAATACCAGAAGCATATTCTCCAGGAATCTGATACTGATTGTTATTATGTCAGTCCTGCTTACAGTACTGCTTATTACCCTGATTTTTAAATCACACATCCTTACATTTGATAATGCTTTGATTCAGGAATTCGATTTTCCTGATTTTACACCAGCTGACACAAAAACAATTGAACTGGTTATGTACGATGATTCCACAGATTCAAAAATTCTGTTCCGGTTATTCCGGCCAGCTTACAATATATCTTTCACCGCCTACTGCATAGAGATATCAGATGATAATATTGAAAAAACTTACAAATGTATCTCATATTCATATATCCCTTCAGTACATGTTTTAATTGAAAATATTTTTTTATTTCTTATGACCGTACTCGCCCCATTCTTTCTTCTGCTTAAGAATGACAGTATATACCTTGGCAGCATTTCAATACTTTTTATCATTACTGTCCTGCTGCACAAACTTGTAAGCAAAAACAACTCGCACAGGTTCACAAGTACACTTACATACATATCAGAGTTTTTAATACTTTTTCTATTTGCATTCTTAATTATAAAATAGCTGTCAATGGCACATTTTGTACCATTGACAGCTATTTTAATCAATATTCTATTCAGCTGATACAGCAAGTCCCAGCTTAACAAGATGTTCTCCCTTAAGTCCCGACTCTGTATAATCATCTTTTCCAAAAAGCTCGCTATGACTTACATCATATGCAGGCTTCACCACAATACTTCCATCTTCTTTCTGTGTAGCTTTAGCACTAAAGAAACATCTGCAGAGTTTTCCTTTATTCCCGGCGATTATTCTCTCCGTAGTAAAAAGACAATTATCAAGAGCAGTTGCAGAATATTCATAGACTATCGCCGCAGTTCTTTTGATTGCATCAACATCATCTGCAACAAAAAGCAGCAATGCAGTATCACACACATCGGCTGAATTTCTTGTTTCTGCTCCATTACCTCTAGCAATATCAATACGAGACATAAGTGTTTTAATTCTCTTCTTTACATCACTCAACACTTCTTCATCTGTCTTTAAAAGCTTGTTTGTTACAAATGAAACAGGCTCTACTATAAGAAATGCCTTACAAAGTTTTCCTTCTGAATCTGTATACCCACACTGATGTCTTACATATACAGGAACTTTTGACTTAAAGTCTTTATCGTAAAGCTCAGTATAAAACTTAGGTGGCTCCTTCTTATTCAACGTAAGTAGCGCAGCGCCAAGTCTGTTAGCAGCCAGTCTTCTCCAAACCCTCTGCTCACAATCCACGAGTGGCCATGTATCATATGAGAGAAAAGCTATATCAAGTCTTCTCCTCACTGCCTTTGCCCCAAGCTCTGATATGCCATAAAAATATCCTTTTTTCCCTTCTCCTTCACGCACAATACTAAAGCATCTGATTACACCCGCTCTTGCAAGCTTCTCCAGCCTTGTTCTCAGTGATGTTGTAGATATATTATAGGGTATTATTTTGTCCGGATACGCATTATGCATCCACTTCATATATGCCGTAAGCACTTCCAAATCCGTAGTACCTACCATTGCTATTGCATACGCAATAAAGAAATCACTTGGTACAATATCTCCCTGCAGAAGTCTTGACTCTATTACACCATATGAGTTTGTCAGGTCACTTGATGAAGATAACATATATCTGTCGCCCTCTTTAAAGGTATAAGAACTGTGCTCATGCAGCAAGTACTGATTATGCAAGACAATCTTTTCAAGTGGGCTTAATGTACTTATTACGTCTGATGCTTTCCCTGGTAATCCCATAATTATCTGCCCTCCTCTTTTGATGATGCAGATGCCACTATAGCACCCCCTGTAACCTTTTCCTTATACTCCATAAAGCTCTCAAGTCCTTTATCTGTTCTTGTCGGATGCTCCCTTACAATACGGCCTCTGAATTTTCTCTTTTTCTCATCGCATACTGTTACTTCAACTGTATAAACATGCCCTACAATGACTTTATTAACCCCGCTCGTATTCTCATGCCCCTCATCTCTTAACCAAGGCTTGAAGCATAGAATATGTAACCTGTCAAATCCATCTATCTGCATAAAGCACATGTTTCCTTCCATTTTGACAAGCTTGGCAATTACGGATGTGCCTACAGGGAAATTAGCAGACAAACCTTCGTATGGGTCACTATAAGAACGTCTTACACACTTGTATGCTCCCGTATTTACTTTATCCAGCTGTCCGTCTTTCTTTATAATTCTGCTGGTCCTTCCAGTTACCTTAACCATTACTTCTAATCCTGGCTTAATTGTATCCATCATAACCTCTGTCATTGGGGAATCAGACCAGTCAATCATACGGCATACACCCTTAATTCCAAGACCTCCAATATCAAGAAGAACTGTCCTGCTTCCCTTATCCACACGAATGACAACCGCCCTGAGTGGAGTCAGGTCATGTCTTGACAGCATATCAGCCAAAGCAGCCTTTCCAGCTTCTTTTTTCATGTCCTTTATTTTAGTGCAGCTTGCATATACAACTGGCACTGTTCCATGAAGACTGCTTCCAGTAATCATAACATCAACACCCTTTACAAGCATCTTAAGTGCATCCACAGGACCATTTGCAACCCTCTGTTTTAACTCATTTGACATAAGAGGATATCTCAATACAATCTTCACGCCATCTTCCATGGCAAATGCATTATTTTTCTTTGATATTGCCGTAAACTTTATGTTTACCTTTTCTTTCCTATCCTGCGCTCCCTTGTATTTCTCAAGGGTTGCAAGCGTAGCCTCATTCAGTTCTCCCGGCTCATTTATACTTCCGGTACTTATTTCTTCTTCACCCTCCGCGGACTCAATATGTCCGAATATTCCCTCATAATCTACCATAACACTTTTCAGGAACCTTTGTTCCTACCTCCTTCTGCATTACTGCAATTTTAAATAAATACTCTGCCGATAACCTCAGCACCTACAGATACTAATACAAGTGCTGCCGGAGCACCTATACAGTAACCATAAAGACCTACATCTCTTTTCCTGTGGTCATATTTACAGAAAAATACCCTTAATAGCCCAAGTGAAACAAAAATCAAAATAATAACTGGTGTCATTGCAAGTATTCCTCCATATGCAATGTGAAATGCATTAAGTGCAGTAACAAACCACGAACCACCCGCTGGAGAATATCCTGCATACCTGCTTACCATTGCATCATACATTGGTGTCGTAGCATATGTTTCTCCTGCTATATCAAGGTATATTCCATTCAATATTCCAATGCCATAAACAAGAACGAATATAAACACAGGAACCGCTGTTATAAAGAAATACAGTCCAGTTCTTCTTCTTCTCTTGTTCTTACGACATATTACCATAAGCAGCACGCCAATGAAAATAGATACCGTTATGATATACTTAGCTGTCGCCTTGAGCATTATATAAATTTGATACACACTCCTCAGCATACTAGTCGCAACTCTTCTCCCCGTTCCGCTGTTTATGCTGGCCGTTCCACTTCTTATTTTATCTATTGAATTTTGAGAGAAATTTCCCACATCCCCTGCTGCATTATCAGCCTGGCTGTTGGCCCTCTGTTCCAATTCCTCTTCATAGCTTTGACTACTTTCCTGCTCCTGCGCCATTATTATACATACTGGAAGAGCAACCCATGCGAAAGTAATCAAAATTGACAATATAATATATAAGATATATTTATTAAACTGTCTCATGAAACCTATACCTCTTTATTTGAATTGCATAAATATAGTTTGAAACAGGTATCTCTATAAGTCAACACATTTTTCCAATAATTACAATCCAAGCATGTATTTTACCCCAAAAAATATCATAAAAAATAATACAGCTGTAGCAAGTTCAATAATACCATATACTCTCAAATGCCGCTGGAAATGTCTAAAATCTTTAAATTCCGACTTTTCCTTATCTGTAAGCTTTTTCCATGCTGGATAAGCATTAAAATATAACATAAGGAATTCAGGGTATGTATACTCATATGTCATTTTCTCATCAACCTCGAGTTCATCATATTTCTCAATATATCTTCTACTCCTGGTATTCCTCACAAACATCGCTTAGCACCTCTCCTCTTGCATTTATTCTCTTACCCTTAAGCTCCTTTATCCTAAAAAGAGCATCCTCCATCAACTCGTCACAAACGCTACGCAATGCTCTACAGCCGGTATCCTTTATATATGCCTTTTCTGCTATGTAGCGTATGTCCTCATCATTCATCTGCATGGAAACACCCTCATTCTCAAATATCCTCTCATACTGCCTTAAAACACTATTATCCATCTGAAGGACATTTGCAAGGAATTCTTTTGTTACATCCTCCATTACAGCAATCTTAGGAAATCTTCCAACAAATTCACGCATCATGCCATAATCATATAAATCCTGAGTAGTTACATCTGAAAGACACCTGCTATCTTCACGCTCATTAAGGCTTCCACCAAAACCTATCGAATATGATTTATTTACCCTTCTGTTTATAATATCACTAAGACCGTCAAATGCCCCGGCACATATAAAAAGAATCTGTGTTGTATCTATCATATTCTTTCCGTTGCCGCTTTCAGAAAGATCAACCATATCTCCTTCTATTATTTTCAAAAGAGCCTGCTGCACTCCTTCCCGGCCAATAACAGTTGAACCGCTTGCTGTTTTGCTCGATGTACCGGAAAGCTTATCAATCTCATCAATAAACACAATTCCTTTTTCCGCTAATTTTCTGTTTCCTCCAGCAGCGACCTCCAGCTTTCTAATCACTGACTCCACATCAGCTCCTACATAACCGTTTTCTGTAAGCGCCGTTGCTGATACACAAGTATATGGTACATTCAATATACTGGCAAGAGTTTTAATAAGATACGTTTTACCTGTTCCGCTATTTCCTATGAGGAGAACATTAGATTTATCTACTCCCTCAAGTTCCCCTCTAACTCTTTTAAGGTGGAGATACCCAGCATTACTCAATATCTTCTTTGCTCTCTCCTGCCCGTACACATTCCTGCACAATGCATCATATATATCCTTTGGCGACAGTTCCACCTCAATTCCAGATGCTTCATCTTCTCCTGAAATTTTTCTATAGCAATCCTCACAGCAATACTTCTTATCATCAATTAATATCGCCTTATCTATATCCACTGGCTTTGCACAATATGAGCAGACTCCCTTCCCAAACATCGTTATGTCCATTTTTAATCACCCCTATCTTTTATTACTATATTTAGATTCTATCTGCAGAATAAATTGGAAGCAAGGACATAACAACCATAAATAAGCAAAAAGAATGCCAGCAAACCGCTTGTTTACTGGCATTCTTATAACAACAATATTATTTTCAAAAATTTTCAACTGCTAACTGTTCCCATGTAAGACCATCCTTACCAGACTTATAATAAATACGATTAACCAACTTCACTTTCGCAATACCCGCATAAAAATCGCTTCTCAGCAGCATTCTTCTTCCTGTCAGTCTTTCATTGCGGAACTCATCGCATATAATAAATCTAGGGTGGCTATCATCCACCACTCTGTAGCAACCCCTTATCTCTGTTACCTCACGATATAGTCCAGTTGGACCGCCTTCGCATCGCAAATTCAAAATAAAGACATCTCCTTTAACTGGTACCCTCTTAACCTGTTCATATGTTAACTTATCAAGATGGCAGGCATCCGGCTCCTCATAATTTCTTTTTCTTCTACTCCTAACTTCTTTCATAATCCCATGTCCTCCAAAGCTAATTATCTCCCGCTGACGCTTGAGGTCTGAAACTCTTTTTTTGATAAAAAAATAAAGCTATTCCTGATTCTCCAATACCAGAAATAACTTTCACGCTCATTTATTCTCATTAAACATAAAGTGCAGACTGGTAACCATAAATCCAATAGCAATATTTAATTACCTGCACTCAGCAAGTTTAATGAAAAATAATATTAAATTGACAAATTTCCTTTGTCTTGATTATATTACCATACTATTCTTATAAAATCAACACAAAAATTGACAAATAATGTATACTTGAAATTATATAAAAATAAGAGTTCCACCTGATGGAACTCTTATTTTTATCCTGTGTTTTGAATACATATCAATATCAACCACAATCTACAAATTATCTTTATGCTTCTTTTGCTTCTCCTGTCTTATAAGTAACGCTTCCATCTCCTAAATCAATTACAGTTATTTTTGATAACTCCCCAAACTTATCCATTATATCTCTCGCGTAATATGAATTAGTCGTTATAATCATCAAATCTCCTCTCTCATCAATCCTGGCAGCAATTGTATCATCAACGAAACGATAACTGTCTACCACTATGGAAATAGGAAAAACCGTACCATATTTCTTAAGATACCAATACAATGCATTATCAAGCATTATCGGCTTTCCAAAAACCTCCTCACTTGCCATACAAAGTTTATATAAATCATCTATTGAAAGCTTAAGTGAAAACCAGTCTTGATACTTCCAAATCCCAGAGCAATACCGCATCTGTTCACAAATATACCTAAAATATCCCTCTGAATCCTCGAAAACATTATTATTTATGTACTCTACAACCTCATCTGCTGATAGTGGCAGACATGTGTATCTCTTAATGGCTAATAGTTTTTCTATAACAAATCTGATACATAAAACTACAAGATAAAGAAACAGAAAAGCTATAATTATAAGACCTAGTAAAATTACTCCTCCTAGAATTCCTATAATAGCAGAACGGGTAACAGAATGCCCTAATGACAGCTTAATTCCTATAGTACTTGCAATTATAATATATAACGCAATGCAACACATAAAAACACCTATTGGCGAATGCTGAACTATAGCCCTTGCAAATGTTTTGTATCTTTTCATGTTGGTTTACCTCCTCTTTAATATATGTTAACTTCTCTTTTTTCTTATGGGAAATGCCATATCACGCAACAACCCTATACTATACTTATGGTTATATATCACATCATTTATGAAACCAATGTCATAATCGTCTATATCTGAGACACTGCTACTTATCTGACGTATCTTTTCTACTAATAACGGAATTTCTCTATCATATGTTATTGTACACACGCAAACTGTTCTATAACCTTTTATTAACCGCCTTTTCGCCAATAAAGCATTACGAAGTGCCACTTCTTTCGAAATATTACTCATCCATCCGCAAAGCTTCTCTCTTTCGACCTGTGACATATACCACAAAACTGAAACATCTTTTACCGGATAATAATTTTTAAAAATCTCACTATACAGCATTTTCACACATTCCCTTTCATAATCATTTCTAAAGGAAAATCCAAACAGACAATTTCTGTCACCTATATCACCCCATATTTTACTAATTACATTTATAAGTATCAAACAAAATTAAAAAAATCCTATTAAGATTAAGATAAAAATCCTTCTCATCAAAGCAGCCATTAAAACCATAAATCGCTAACCCATTCTGCTCAGTATCAGTTACTCTATGCCCTCTAAATTCAATAATAAACTTATTATTAGGGAAATCCACACTCACATTAAATTCATCTTTATATGCCGGATATCTTTCATCAAATGCCCGCTTTACAAGTATTTCTATAGAACTCGGATTATTAAATTGTATAATATTTTTCATCTGAATGAATTGCTCACCTTTTGGAAGATATCTATTCATCATATTTTTGTAATCAGAAACGAAACAATATTCCCTTGCTTCATACAAATCTATAATGTACGTATCATTCCCCAAATATTGATATCTGGATTCAATCGGGAGATTTAACTTATTAAGAAACTGTTCATTATACCCACTTTTTACATCATGCGCATCATAAAACTTCTCAAGACAACTTAATAAGCACTGTTCATCCAACTCAATCGAAACATCAACAGTATCCTCCAATAAAAACTGGACAGAGCTGCATATTTCAATAACTTCATCTACATTTCTATCCATACTAACAACTAAGCAATTTTTTTATGGTCTATGTAATAATAATGATCCAAAATATATATCATAATAACTGTTCTTTCCTATCTTCTATTCGATAACCCTCATATTTGCATTAGCTGAATCTTGTAATGTATACACCACTATTTTTCTATTTTTTACAGTGTAATAATACACATTA